>JAEEGL012657971.1_pt1 | contig 30876 bp, 21 predicted proteins | sample 9134231 | NCBI WGS metagenome assembly JAEEGL01 (sample SAMN16246548, study PRJNA631951) | gut metagenome | biome: gut microbiome; feature: rumen; material: fiber-attached | host: Bos | place: Iran: Karaj | collected 2018-10
AATCCCGACAATCCGGACGATCCCGATAATCCCGACAATCCGGACGACCCGGTTGATCCCGTCATTCCGTCAGAACCCGATGCAAAGGTGCTGCCGTTTGAGATTTTGGACAGCGATATGGCCCAGAGCGGCTTCTCGGCTATCTGCCGTCCGATGATGACGAACAACGTGGTCGCAGATACCCCCTACAGTGCACAGTTCTGCGGCAGCAATACATCCAAATGCGAAGCATCGGGCAATGTCTTCTATAATGGCCAGTGCCTTGAAGTATGTGATCGCGCTGGATTCGAATGCCCCTATACCTATACATGCACCGAAATCGACGATCGCGGTACGCCCAAAAACGTTTGTATGCCGGATGCGGGCACATGCAGCGCCTGCTACGATAACGACGGCGACGGCATGGGCTACGGTCACTGCCCCAAACCAGGCGTCGACTGCAACGACGATGATCCCAACATCTATTACAACAAGGCGCTCACCTGCGACGATATCATTGGTGCAGACGGCGCGACAGTCTACGAAGATCACAACTGCAACGGTGTCATCGATTTCTTCGAGCTGATTGGCACCCCCGACAATTGCGGACGGTGCGGAAACCGCTGCACGAAACCCGAGGCAGGCAAAGGTCTTGAAGTATCCTGTATCACCGCCGACGAGAGTATCGTCCTGCTGGATGGCTGGCGCAATACAGCGAACGCCGATACCGTTCTGCCGGAATTCGTCTGCAAGGAACAATGCGCCTTTGGTTATGGAAACTGCGATGGAAAAGCCACATGCCAGACGGAACTGCTCAATCTCTCCGCACGCACGGCAGCATCGCTCAACGACGATTACAAAGACGTGATTCGTGCTTCGTGGGTCATTGCTTCCACCAAATCTGCCTCGCTTTACGTCAACGATAACGATGGTGACGGTTTCCCGACGCTTTCGGTCGAAAACAGCCAGGCTGCCGGCGAGCTCGTTCTGGACAAGGATAATACGCTGATTTGCTGCGGCAGTGATACCATCAGCGGCGCGAACACATGCTATACAGCAGACAAATCCTGGACGACTGTCACCAAACCGGCAGAAAGCAATTATGTGAAGGTCGCCGACGACAAGGTGAACGATCCATACGCTTACGATATTAACGATGCGAACGAACACATTCACCCCGATGCCATCGAAAAATGCGACGGCACCGACAACGACGGTTCGACCATTATCACCAAACAGTCCGAGAGCTGCGAAGACTTCTGCGCCAAGTGTGAAAATGCGCCCATCTGCTATTGCGAAAATCGCACGATGAATAACGGCGTTTGTACAAAAGTCGACAGCATTGCCTCCTGCACCCCCATCTATCAAAGCAGCAAATTTGTGGTCAATGCATACTGCGATGCGACCGTCGATGGCATCCACGAACAAACGCCATACGTCGACAATTACGACGGCAACAGCGAACACTGGTTCAGCGATTCATGCGATATCCGCAACGACGTGCATGAAGTCTGCAATCACAACGGCAAAACGGTATGCGATGCACACAGTCAGGCGCTCACATGCCAGTCAACCGGCAGCAACGCAGAAACCGATGGTTTGAATAACGCCAGCAACTTTGTGATCGATCAGCTCGACAACAACTGCGACGGCAAAGTGGACGAGCAGGCCATTGTTCCCTGTCTGATTACGCTTTCGACTGCGAACCCCGCACGAATGGCATCAGGTGTGAGCAACGTGGGCTGCGCAAATACCAATCCAACATGCGGCTTTATTCCCTATGCATCATCTGCTGCCATTGGCGGTTACTCAAACGATCTCAGTGCTGAGTCATTCCTGAATCCCGATGGTTCCATCAATCTTTGCCGTCTTGGCGTGATCAAACTGGATTATTCCGAGGGGAATAAAAATGGCGACTTCTATAATCCTGTGTGCAAGTCTTTGTATACAGCCAGAACCTATGATTTCTACGGGGATAAGATCGATTCGAACTGTGATGGTTACGACTACGATATGGAGCATACGATCTTCGTAGATACTTCGGCTCAGGGAACTGCAAACGGCAACGATAACAATACCTGCAAATACAATGCGGAAGCCAAGGAAGTCAGACCGTGCAAGACCTTGAGTGGCGCTTTGAAGAGAGCAGCAAACTTTGGAACAGGCAACTCAAGTATCAACGCGTACTCGGATATCCTTGTCACTTCCAGTAAAACATTCGATATCTATGCGTATAAAAACAACAATACAATCACCGACGAATCCATCAAGGTTCCGACCACGAACAGTGCCCAGACGCAGATTGCCAAATTCACGGTAGTCCCCGAAACAAAGCTTGATGACTCGAACAAGCCACTGCACGAAGGACACGTAACTTCAGCATATCGTCTGCACGAGAGACTTGTCGAGTTATACAAATCATCACCGAAATCGGTGAACGATTACCTCTATACTTATGATATAGAGACACCTGTCGAAGAATCTGACGATAACGGAAACATCGTTATCAAATATGTGTACACGCGTGCACCGCTCACCGAAATGAATCAGCCAAATGAGTATGTCAGAATTTATGGCGGATTCTCGCGCCAGACAGGAACCGAACTGTGGACACCTACGTCAACGCCGACAACTGTCAACTATACAATTAATAATTTGTATAGCTCTTATTACAACATGATTCAGCCCACTGCCGGCTCGACAGGCAAGATGTCCCTGTTGCTGAGCAATTTCAAATTTGTCATGAAATATACGGCGACTAAGATCACAGACGAGAATTACCGTTCCGGCGTGACCCTGGTCGGTCTCAATGCCATGAACGGTGTGGATTACCTCACCCTGAACTCGACGACTATCGATGTTACAGGTCCAGAGGGTTATTCCTATCCCACGACGTCGAAAGCAATAAGCGGTGGTAACGGCTGGGCAGGTGCAAACGGCAGATGGTGCGAAGACTGCTGGCTCAGTAACCGCGATGCGGAATATTCGAATAATACGTGCAACGCATATGATCAGCAATGTCTGAATGGATACGCTGGCCGTGGCGGATGCGGCGGTCGCGAGCGCTGCAAGAATTATAACTATAACCAGAGAGACGGAAGGAATGGCATCCGAAATACGCATTCCGAATCTGGTGGTTCGGGAGCCTGGGGCAGCTGCAATACCGGCGATAATTGTGACGGTGACCAGCATTGGGGTGGCAACTCCGGAAATGGCGGATATGGTGGTGATGCCGGAACCCAGGGCAAAACAAGCAGCATTAAACTCAGCTTCGCAACATCTACCAATTCGACCTATGGCAACCAATATGTCTATGTGAATAACAATCCAAACGACGGCAATGGCGGTGATGGCTGGAACGGCGGCGGCGGCGGCGGCGGTTATGTGTACCGGTGCTACAGCCGTAAAGGCGCAAACAACAATGACGTATCTGCAGGTGCCGGCGGTTATGGCGGCTGCGGCGGCAAGGGCGGTCTGGCCGGTGGTACCGGCGGTTCTGCCATCGGTGTAGCGCTCAGCAACACCGGCAAATCTCATACTGCCAAAATTTCACTCGTCGCATCCTCAGTCTCCGTTACAAACGGAAACGGCGGTGTGCCGCAGACAGGCGGCAACGGCGGTTACGGCGGAATGAGTGGTTTTGGTGAGTTTTCATCTGCAACCGGACAGTGCCAGCGTGCGACAAGCGGCGGCGGCGGCGGCGGCGGCGGTGCCGGCGGCACCGGCGCAAGCGGACATGCTGGATGGGCTTATCCATACGTCGTAACATGCTCCGATAAAAACGTCACAATGACAAGCACCGATCTCAGTACCCTTGCTAATTGCGGATACGATTTCCCCAGCAAGCTCATCTCGTCTGCCACCAACTATGGCACGCAGAACCTCAAAGGTAAAACTGCCAAAGCACAGCCAAATGGCGGAGATGGCATCACTGGTGATGGCAACTCTGGAGGCGGAAGCGGTAGCGGCAATAGACGTAATGGTGGCGCTGGCGGCGTTGCTGCAACCATCGATCCCGGCGAAGCCGGTGAGTCGGATATTGATTACAGCTGCACAATGGACGGTACCAAAACCGGCGATCCGGTCATCGTAAGAACTTTCTAGTCTTATTGCCGATCGTACTGAACTCCCTTACATCAGTCTCTGCCCCGCCAGGGGGCAGGGACTGTTCCAGTATTCAGTCATTCTCAAACACGATATCAGGAAACTGCTATGAACAGATATCTTATTGCCATATCACTCGCCTGTATCACCTTGGCCGGATGTGACGACGACGCTGGTATGCCGTCGAATATTCCGTTGAACACATGTCCCGATGGAAAAGTATTCGACAATACACTCGGATGTATCGACAATACACCTCATCCACAGGATTCAGAATGCGACATCGATGACGATTGTCCCGGCACGGACGTTTGCCGAAACAAAGTTTGCAAGCCAGAGAACAAGCAGGAATGCAAAACAAGCGACGAGTGCCCCGGAACCCGCATCTGTGAGGCCGGTACATGCAAAGAGAATACTAGCGACAAACCTTGTCAATCCGAAGATGAATGCCCCGAATTCTATACCTGTTCTCAAAAAACATGCGTCGAAACCCCAAAGGGCAAGGATTGCCAGTACGATTACGAGTGCATGGGCGACAAAGTTTGCAAACACGGCTATTGCGTCGATGAACCCCCATCGGAACAATGCCACGGCGACGAAGAGTGCCAGGGCGATCTCGTCTGCAAATCCGGTAAATGCTCCGAACCCCAAGATGACAGCTGTAAAGGCGACGAAGACTGCACCGATGGTAAAGTCTGTCGTTCGAAAACCTGCGTCGAGCCAGATAAGCCACAGCCTTGCACCGGCGATGAGGATTGCACCGGCGATCTGGTTTGCATCGCAAAAGTGTGCAGCAAAGATCCACTCAGCTGCGAAGGCGATTTCGACTGCGACACGGCCGCCGGCTTCTTCTGCAGCAATCGCCGGTGCGTGGATGGTTCCATCGAATGCAGCGCAGACCAGGAATGCACCACACCAAAAGTATGCAGAAATCACGCTTGCGTCTATGAATGCCAGGATTCAAAGGAGTGCCCGGCGGATAAAACCTGCAAAGGATATCGCTGCCAGTATGAGTGCTCCAAAGACACCGAGTGCGATACATTTTCACATTGCAGCAATCACTACTGCGTCAATTCCTGCTCGGAAGATACAGACTGCCCCAACTCGACCGTATGCCGCTCGAAAAAGTGCCAGTATGCATGCGAAACCGTGACGCAGGCAACCGACTGTAAAAACAATCCCAACGGCCACATCTGCGTGAACCATCAGTGCAAAGAATGCGGCAAAGACACCGACTGCCAAAACAATCTGTCGTGTATCTCGAACCATTGCGTCGAATCGGGTAACGTCGTTTTCCCGTGCATCCTCAATAACGACAACGGTTCGAATTATACAAAATTCATTTCGCAGGAAACCTATCAGACCCCGCTTAACGCCGATGGTTCGGTAAATTTGTGCAGAATCGGCTATCGCCCCAGACAGTCGGATATCGACAGCGGAACTGCAGAGGATAAGTGCATCCCAATCTTTGCCGCCCGAGACCTTGATTTCTATGGCGACGGCATCGATTCCAACTGCGATGGATACGATTATGATTTGTCTGCCGCAATCTTCGTCTCAGCATCCGGACAGGGCACTTCCGAGGGCAGCGACCTGCATGACGGAAAATACAACGAAGAAACGCATTATATCATGCCCAAAAGCACGATTGGCAACGCTCTGAAATACGATATATCCGCCATTACCATAAGCTACATTTCCTACTTCTATTATCCGGATATCCTCGTTACAAAAGATGCCAAAATCGATCTCTTCACCCCCATTCAGCTGCCCAGCCTGAGTTCGGATGCTTTGCAGGTATATGCGGATCATTTCAAAAAACTGAACGATGGCACCCCCTATGACTCGGCATACGAGCATCACCTCGCCCTTATCGATAAGTATCTGAGTGCACCGTCCGATATACAAAACTACGTTTTTTATAACGAAAACGCCTATCCCAAGAGTGCAGTCCGCATTTTTGGCGGTTTGACCCGCGATGATTCAGATCTTAACCTGCTCACTTATACAAATGGGGATCGGACAACACAGACATATCATATCGATAATGCCACCCTTCCCTACTATACACTGATGGAAGCCACAACAGGCGAAACGGGCAATTATCCACTGTCGCTGGCTTTATATCATTTCAACCTCAATATAAATGCCGATACCACAACGCTTGATACCGGCACGACGATTGCCGGTCTCAATTGCGGCCAATTGGGCTGCCGCGCGCTCGATCTGAGCGATGTAACCATCGATGTCAAAGCCCCGAACGGCGTGAACCACAACACCGCAACACTGGAAGCCGGTAAAGACGGCTTCGCTGGCGTAAAGGGATTCATCGAAGAAACCACTTCAACCCGCTCTCCCCAATGCGGAACCAGCCAGTCGTGCGGTTCTGTGATGACAGGCATCGGCGGCTGCGGTGGTTATGCATACTCCAGCGTTGGTGCGCGTTACACAGATTATTACGGCGAACCGTCGGGCCTGAATGGATCCGCTGGCGACAACATCAGCTATGCCGGACAGACGGCGGCCGGCGGCCCGGGCGGTACCGGACTTGCCATCTCCATCAGCAACGACGAATGCGACAACACCAGCATCGATCCCGGCAAGGGAACCGGCGGAAACGGCACCGATGGTTCCGACGGCATCAACGGCTCCAATTCAGCCCTGCAATTCAGTTTCGTTCGTTCGGGCAACGACTTGTATCTCAAGTCGAATTATGACACGGCGACGGGCATTCACGGCAGCGAGGGTGCACCGGGCGGCGGCGGCGGCGGCGCGGCTGCCTATCAGATGTATTCCAAATCCGTGCTCGGTGAATCCACGTGGATGAGCGCATCGTCCGGCGGAAACGGCGGCTGCGGCGGCGCGGGCGGAAAAGCTGGCGGTTCCGGCGGCTCTGCCATCGGAATCATCCTGCGTTCTGCCAGTTCCGGTACAAACACGTATGCATTCGACAACCTGTACGTGAATGTCACCGGCGGAAACGGCGGATTTGCTCAAAGCGGCTCGGCTGGCGGTAAAGGCGGTGCGGCTGGCGAAAGCCTCGCTGCACAGTCCAGCAGACAATGCCAGAAAGCCACTCCGGCCGGTGCCGGTGGTAAAGGCGGCGGCGGCGGCGCGGGTGCAGGCGGAAAAGCCGGTCCTGCCTACGCATACCTCCTCGCATGCGCACGAAATGTTACCGACGATTGTAACAATGTCACGCTCGAAACCCCGTGCTTCACCGATACGGAGCTGACAACGCTCATCAATTGCGGATTCGGCTTCAGCCGCGATTTCCTCAGCTACGTCGGCTCCAGCTACGGAACAGCCAACGCCGGTTTGGACGCAGCCAGCGCCACAACCTCTGCACAGACCGGAAACATCGCTCCAGCCGAACTGGCTGCCCCCGGTGAAGCGGCCGTCCTTAAAGCGATTATCGAATAAATGTCGCTCGCTTTGTGGCAGCCCCACAGGGCCGCCACTACAGCTCGCTGCCGCAGCTATTGGCTTTGCCAATACGCTGCGGCTTTTTTTTGTGGCTTTTTTTTGTGATCGATGGGCGGCCCAATGTGGCCGCCCGAAAACAAAGCCGCCCGCGTATGTGCGCAGACCGGTAGAGACGCACGGTCCGCGCGTCTCTACCGGTCGAGCACATAGCGGGCGGCCCAAAGGGCGTAGCGAGCCAGCAGAGACGTGCATCTGCACGTCCCTCTGGCGAGGTAGCCCGATACGCGCGGCGTGGCTCGCCAGACGCGCAGCATTCAAGAATCAGACCGCAATTCGCGGCACCGTGCTCTGAATCTGCGTCGTGAGCTCGTAATTGATCGTTCCGGCCCAGGATGCTAGCTGTTCTGCGGTAATCACTTCATCGCCCTGACGGCCCAGCAGCACGACTTCGTCGCCCATCTTCACGTCGGGGATATCGGTGACATCGGCCATGCACATGTTCATGCAGATGCGGCCCCGAATCGGCGCGCGTTTGCCGTGAATCAGCACGTGGGCGAGGTTGGATACCGAACGATCGTAGCCATCGTAATAGCCGACCGGCAGTACGACGATGCGCGTCGGATGCGTCGTCTGATAGGTGCAGCCATAGCCAATCACCGAGCCGGTTTCGAGCAGTTTTTCCTGCGCGACGACGGTTTTCCAGGTGAGCGCGGGACGCAGATCGACGTCTTTGCCCAGCAGTTTGGCGCTCACATAGCATTCGGTCGAAGGCCACATGCCGTAACAGGTAATGCCGGCGCGAACGAGCTCGAAATGCGTGTTGGGCCACAGAATACCCGCAGCCGAATTGGCTATCGTGCGAATCGCCGGCCTGAAGCCGTTGGCCGTGAGAATATCGTTGTATTCGCTGAAGATGCGCAGCTGCTCGTAGGCAAACGAGTGATCCGTCGTATCTTCGATGTTGGCAAAATGCGTGCACGTTCCCTCAAATACGAGATATGGGAATTTCTGGATGTATTTGACGAGTTCGAGCGCATCGCCGATTTTGAGTCCCTGGCGCTGCGTGCCGGTTTCGAGCTTGATGATCAGGCGCAGCGGTTTGGAGAGTTCTGACGATGCCGCACCAAATGCATCGACCTGACCGCGATCGTAACACATCACGCGCACGTCGAGTTCGACAGCGGCTTTGGCATGTGCTGGCGGCACATGGCCCATCACGAACAAATTGCCGTCGTAGCCGTCGTCGCGCAAATCCTGGGCTTCGTGCAATGAATCGACGCAAAGCCAGGTCGCACCGCCTTCGATAAATGCGCGCCACGCGATTTTTACGCCATGGCCATAGGCGTTCGACTTGACGACAGCCGCGATCGCCGCTCCGGGTGCAAGACCCTTTTTGAGCGTCTCCATATTGTGTTTTAAGGCTGCCCGATCGATCAGGCAGCAGCTGCGATGTAATCCCGCTTCCCTGGGTAACATTTTTTAACCTCCGTGTCTTTTTGCTTATAGCTTATAGCTTATAGCTTATAGCTTTGGTTTTGGGAAACTAGTTGTCTGAAAGCTTTTTCATGAGATTGTAAAGCATTCGACTCGTTTCCTGGATAAGAGTTGCAATTGCTGTGTAGTCTTCTTGTTTAATCAAATTCACCCTGAGACACAGTTGCAGTTGTGTGTCTAGCTCAGAGGCTGAACCTCTCGATATCATCAGGAAATGCTTAAATTCCTTTTTGGAAGATACTCGTCCATGTCCTTCTGCAATATTCGATGGAATTGAAATCGAAGCCCTTCTCATTTGAGAAACCAAACCAAAACGCTCATCCTCTGGGAAAGTCTTGGTTAGCTTATAGACTGCTTCGGCAATCTCCATTCCCTTTTGCCATACACGCAGTTCTTCGTAATGTGTGGGCATCTCAATCCTTCATCAAACTAAGCCATAAGCCATAAGCCATAAGCCATAAGCCATAAGCCATAAGCCATAAGCATTATCTCAGCATCTTCGAGAACTTCCTGAACATATCCGTCCCGGCTTCTTCAACGGCCTGATAGACGAGTGTTTCGGTATTGGTGGTGATCACGCCCAGATTCGCCATTTGCATGATCGCATTCTTCCAGTTGGCTTTTTTGCGCGATGCGACACCATCGACCGGCACGAACAGGCTGATTTCTTCTTCTTCGTCTTCGGCAATCAGATCGAGAGCAGTCATGAGCACGCAGATGTGCGCTTCGACACCGACGATGATGAGCGACTGCGGGATATGCGGGCAGACTTTGTCGCAGAAATCGGGTTCGCCCATGCACGAAAACGACATCTTTTCAACGCGGATGGCGTCTTTGAGCTTTGCGGCCAGCTCGGGAATCGTCCCGCCGAGTTTGGCCGGATTCTGCTCGGTATAAAAGATCGCCGACTGCGTATCTTTGGCCAGTTCGATGAGAATATCTACATTGCGTACAAGCTGTGCGCGGATCTCGTCATCCAGAGTCGAAAGCAGCTTTTCCTGCATGTCGATGATCAAAAGCGCACAGTCGTCAAAAACCGGTATCATATTTTCCATTTCCTCCAGATGCGGACAATCCCGCCTCTGTTTATTCTATGCGGCTTTGCCGCAGATGGAAATAGAAAATCTATGCTTTTTCAGATTCCAGGTAACGATTCAGACCTTGGGGACATGTAAGGCTAGTTATTCGTTATTCACTATTACGTATTCACTGGAAAGCACGAGCAGTGAATAGTGAATAGTGAATAGTGCCCCGTTTATTGGCAAAGGGCTGAATTGTTACGATTCCAGAATATAGGTCATCCACTCGCGTTCTTTGGCGCGCATCACCGCCTCTTCCTCTGGTTCGGCATGATCATATCCGAGCAGATGCAAAGTCGCATGGATGACCAAAAACGTGAGTTCGTCCAGCAAAGACCACGAATCGGTGAGCGGTTTCGGGGCATTCTCGTCCAGTCTGTCTTTGTGATTGCAGGACTCGACATAGCGCATGGCCGTCGGCACGCTGATGGCGATATCGCCCAGCGGCAGCTGTTTGGCAATTGCGGGATCCTCATCCTCGCGCATCGGGAACGACAATACATCGGTGGATTCATCGAGATCCCGCCATTCCCGGTTGAGATCGCGGATATCTTCATCCGTCGTCAATACAATCGATACCTCCGAATCCTGTTCACCAATAAAGGCATAGAGCTTTTCGACGCGTGCCCATAGCGCGCGCATGGGCACCTCGAGTTCCGACTCGTTGATGAGATCCCGTGGGGATTCGTTGATTTCAAGCGGTTCGCTGTTTGATTCACTCATGTTTTTTTTGATCCTGTCGATGGTAAAGTTAGGGAACATTTACGGTGATGAAATACATTCTTTCACCGTCGGTACTTTTTATCAGCACTTTGCCATATTGTCCCGTAAGTTCGAACGCATTGCCCTGCTGAGCCGTCACTTTCGACAGACTGATTTCGACGGTTGCCGTCGAAGACGAACCGGCATCGGCCGCTTTGCTGGTGCGATAACGGATTTCGTTTTTGCCCTTGTGCAGATATGGCGTCACATCGAGTGACTGCTGGGGTTTGCCTTGAATAAACGTTTTGACGAACTGGCCATTGATAAAGATATCGACGTTGTATCCCAAAAGGCCCGGCTGGTTAAACTGCGCCAGAAGCATGGTAGGCTGTGTGCTGTTGGGCAGCGTGACATTGGAATTATCGGTATAGGTGTTGACGGGATCGACGGTATTCACCGGCATGTTCCAACCTGCAGTGGGCGTGGTGACCGGTGCAGCGGCTGCGGGAGCCGGAGCGGAAGCAGATTTGGAATCGGTTGTCAGTATCTTGTACTGCGGAGCCGAGATGGCGATATTGCCTTTGGCATCGAATACGACCGTCGCATTTTCAAAGCGCTGGTTTGTCAATCCGGTAATATCGGTGCCATTGAGAGTCACCATGGGGTCGGCGGTGGCGATAGACGGCAAAAGAATAAGTGAAGCTGCAAATAAACGGATGCATTGCTTTGTCATGATAAGGCCTCCTGTTGTATTGGGGCGCGGTGTTCAATTCCGCCGCGCCGCAAGATCTCGCAGATATAACGCAAATTGTTCGGGGAATGTTCAGAAAATCGTACGCGGCACGCCCCCTTGCCGCCTGCGGCGCGCAGCCGCACAAATGATGCGCTTTCGGCGTAAGCCGTCAAAAACTGGATGTTGAATAAAAATCAGAAAAACGACATCGGAACGGGTTTGTGCTTGACCAAATGCCCGCAAGTTGGGAAACTGTACGGTAACAATCTGGGAACGAGCTTGGGGTTTATAGTCTCCACACGCTCCCCCACCAAAGTGATGCCTGTTATCACATCATTGCGCGATGCCCTAAGTTTTGGGGATATCGCAAATCTCCACGGGGGAAAATTCAGTCACTTTGGATGGTATAATTCTTGCTGATTACAAAACTGGGTATGTGTTTTGTTAACTTCCCTTAAGGAGGATGAATATGAGTGACAATTTGGGACGTCGTGTTAAGTCAGATCCGCTCGTCAGTTTTGCGTTCAAAGTTCAGATCGATGGTCTGGAGGTTGCGCGTTTTAATGGCGTGGATGGTCTGAACTATGAAGTTGAGATGATTGAATACCGTTCGAGCAACAACCCGAACCTGCCGAAATTCCGTCAGGGACGTCGCAAAGCCGGTCACGTCTCACTCAAACGCGGTGTGTTGGTTGGAAGTGGTTCCAATCCGCTGTTCGAGTGGATTAGAGAAGTTGAATCCGGTACAGTCACACCTCGCAATATCGCTGTGACCATCGGTGATTACGGCGGAGACAGTGTCGTCGACGAAACCCGCGGCGGCAAACGTACATGGCAGCTCCTGCAGTGCCGTCCGACCAAATGGGGCATCAGCTCCCTTGATGGCACAGCCAATAACCCCGTCATCGAAACACTTGAACTCGCCGTCGAAGAAGTAAAGCAGTAATCCCGCTTTGACGCCTGAGTTTCAGGAACATATCGTTTCCACATCCCCCGGCACATGCCGGGGGATTTTTTTTTCTGCATGGGTTGTTTTGTCCCCACACCGGGGGACAGCTGGGACAGCGTTGGGCTAATCGCGGTAGCGCAGCTTTTTCTGCCATTTATACAGCCAGTTCAGCGCCTGAATCGGGGTCGTCGCATCCAGCTGCATGCCCGTCAAATCGCGCATCAAATCGTTCAGCCGGGGATCGGTCGTCACTTCGGGTTCCGGCGCATCCCCAAACAGCGAACGCTGCACGCGTCTGGGCGGTTCGGTGTGATCGGTTTCGCGCGCCGGTTCAGTTACCAGCTCGCGATGCGCATTCTGTTCAAGCGTATCCAGTATCTGTTCGGCGCGCGAAAGCACATCGGCCGGTATGCCGGCCAGACGCGCCACCTGAATGCCGTAGCTGCGGTTCGCCGCGCCATCGACCAGCTTGCGCAAAAAGATGATGTCTTTCTTGTACTCTTTTACCGCAATCGAAACATTCCGAACCCCGGGCATCACATTGGCCAGCTCGGTCAGCTCGTGATAGTGCGTCGCAAACAGCGCCCTCGCACCAATCTTGGTGTGCAGATATTCCGCAATCGCCCACGCCAGCGAAAGACCATCATAGGTCGAAGTGCCGCGGCCGATTTCGTCCAGAATCACCAGACTTTGTGATGTCGCATTCGACAGAATATTGGCCGTTTCGGTCATTTCGACCATAAAGGTGGACTGCCCAAGCGCCAGGTTGTCGCTCGCACCAACCCTCGAAAAGATGCGGTCAACCAGGCCAATATGCGCCGATTCGGCCGGAACAAACGATCCCATCTGCGCCATCAGCGTGATGATGGCCGCCTGCCGTATCACCGTCGATTTGCCCGCCATATTCGGGCCCGTGATGATCAAAAGCCTGCCGTTGTCGTCCAGACGGATATCGTTGGGCACAAAGCGTTCACCCTGCGGCAGAAAGCGTTCCACCACCGGATGCCGCGCATTCTTTAGCACAAAGACATTCGATTCCTCGATAACCGGTTTGGTGTATTGCCTGTGATGCGCCGTATGCGCAAGACTTGCGATCACATCCAGATGCGCCAGAAGCCGTGCGTTCTGCATCAACGGCGCAATTTGTGCGGCCGCCAGACGCTTGAGCTCATCATACAGCTCCAGCTCGCGCTCGCCACGCTTGGATTCGGCTGTGAGCTGATCCTCTGTATATTCCTTGAGTTCCCGCGTATAAAACCGCTCGCAGTTCGTCAGCGTCTGCGAACGCTCGTAACTGGCCGGCACCAGCGACAGGTTCGATTTCGTCACCTCGATAAAATAGTTAAAGACGCGCTGGTATTTCACCTTCAGCGAGCTGATGCCCGTCTTTGCCCGCTGTTCGGCTTCGTATTTCATCAGCCATTGCTGGCCGTTTTCGGCGATTTCCCTGTAGTGGTCGAGCTTTTCGTCGTACCCGGGCTTGTAGAAATTCGTGTCGTTCAGATTGGACGGCGCATCGTCCACCAGCGCCCGGTCTATCGTCACAGCCAGCGCTTCGAGCGGCATCAGCTGCTGCCCGGCCTGCCTGAAAAACGATGAATCACACGATCTGCACAGTTCGACAATTTCCGGAATCTTTTGCAGCGTCAGCTTAAGCTGCACCATTTCGCGGGGCATAATTTTGTCGTTGGCAATTTTTGTCGCAATGCGTTCGAGGTCGCAGGTGTTTTTGAGCAGCTCGCGCAACGCATCGCGCCTGTCGTACTGTTCGACGAGAACGCCGACCGCATCCAGCCGCTGCCTTATCTGCGCCGCATCTTTCAGCGGATAGGCCAGCCAATTCTGCAAAAGCCGCGATCCGCCGCCGGTCACGGTGTCGTCCAGTTCCCCAAGCAGCGAGCCCTTCTTTTGCCCCCCGCGCAGCGTCGTATAGATTTCCAGATTCTGGAACGTCGCCGCGTCGATCTGCATATACGCCTCGGCTTTGTACGGATAAATCTGCTCGATGTTTGCCGTAATCGGAAAATGCAGGTCTCTCAGATATAGCAACAGCCCGCAGAATGCGTCCGTCACGAGCGCAGGTTCGTCATATCCGGTGCGCGCAATCAAATCGATATACGACAAAAACTTGTCCCGCGACATCATCGTGCAGGCCGTTTCCTCGTCGTCGGTCATCCATTTGTCGATAACCGCCTGCTGCGAAAAATCGGTGCGTTCCAGATAGCTCACCGGCACCCCGCGCAGCATCTGCGCCAGATCTTCGTCCTGCGGCGAATAGTGCGACACAACCTCGCGAACGTTCAGCCGCAGCACCTCGGTTTGCAAAGACTGCATCGATCGCAGCTCGGTCATCGCGCAATAACCCGTCGCCATATCGATAGACGCCATCGTGCACAGCACGCGCGCACCCGCTGTTTTCCTCGATTTCTCGTTTGCCGTACTCTGGTTCCACACCAGCGCCGTAAGCAGCCGCGCGCTTTTTTCAACCCCCGGCCGTTCGTCACAAAGCGTGCCCGGCGTCACGATCTGCGTGATCCCGCGCTTGACAATCCCCACCGCCTTGGCCGGATCCTCAAGCTGGTCGCACACCGCCACTTTGAATCCCTGCTCCACCAGCTGAAACAGATACTCATTAATCGTCCGGTACGGCACTCCCGCCATCGGCACGTCGCAGCCGTCCTCGCCCTTGCTGCGGCTGGTCAGCATCACGTCCACCGCCTTGCTCAGCAACTTCGCATCGTCAAAAAACGTCTCGTAAAAGTCGCCCATCCTGAACATCAAAAGCGCCGACGGATTCTGCTTCTTGGCGTCCAGATACTGCTCATACATCGGCGTCATCTTGATTTTGCATCCCTGATAGATGACCAGATTCTCGTTAATCCACTCAAGACCGTTTACCGATTCGCCAAATTTCATAAAAATGTTACCCGGATGAATATGATGAGGTTGTTTATGGTTGCGCATCTATCGGCTGCGCCGATACGATGCGCCCGAACGCGCTATGCCGCTGCGCCCGGCATACGCGCGTTCTATCATTTTTTTTCCGAGTTTTGTGGCTTTACAAACCAATTGCCGATAAAAATATTCGTTGGTCGCGGTGAATTTCACCGCTTGTTCAAACGGCCTTTGGCCCAGCAATTTCAAGGAGAAATCTCATGCCCTGCATACAGCTCAATACATCCGTCAAAATCAGCGACGACAAAAAAACAGCGATCAAATCAAAGCTTGGCAAAGCCATCGAACTGCTGCCGGGCAAATCCGAAAACTGGCTGATGATCACGATGAACGACGGCGTGACGGTGTATTTCCGCGGCAAAAATGATGCGCCTGCCGCATTTGTAATGGTCGGCGTCTATGGCCGTGAGGATGGCCGTGCGTTCGATGCGCTCACGGCGAGCATTTGCGAAATTCTGGGCAGTGAACTGGGGATCGCAGCGGATCATGTGTATGTGCAATATGCTGCGACTCAGCACTGGGGCTGGAACGGCGGCAATTTCTAGGCATAAATGGATGACGCCGGCCGGGGCGTTGCGGGGGTAAATGCACCAAGCCGCCCCGCAGCGGGGGGCCCGGCGTATGCGCGCCCTGGCGAGCATAGCCGGGTTGGGGGGCCTCTGCCCCCCTGTGGCCGCCATTGCAGACCCGCTATTCAAACAGCACTTTCAGGTCCAGACCGGCCGGATAACCGTATGAAACGTAGTTATCAAATCCGTACGAAAACAGGCCGACCGGCGCGCTGGCTTCGAGCGTGTGCGGACCGTCTGCGACCATGCGGTAGGCCGCCTTGAATTTGCCCGCACCAAACGTGTGGAATTCTGTGGATGAAATGGTGTCGCCGTCGAGTTTGACGACGGCATCCAGCGGCGCGACCACCGTGATGTAGTCTTCGGCATATTTGGCGGGCGTGAGGAATTTGTACGACGTGCGGTACTGCTCGACGGGAACGCCAATCAGATAGGCCGGATCACCGATGTTGGCCGAATCTTTTGTAAATGTGCCGGTTTCGGGATCGTTGGGGTCGTTCTGGCCAGCCATAAACTGGCCGACCAGAACCGGCGATGTCGCATGAATGGTGAAGCTTTCGGTCGTGAGAAGGTCGAACCACTGGCCGGCATTGAGCGTGACGCTTTCGACGCCGGTCACATTGGGCGTGGTCGTGACGACCGTGTTGTCCACGCGCGCCAGAATGCGCCACAAATCGCGCTCCTTGCCGCGCGGCTTGAGCTTGACGGCGTTGTATTCCTTGCCCCAGGCGCCCAGCGGATATTGCTGGTGTTCGATGTGATCGGCGCAGCATGTGACCGGTTCGGTTTCGGGCAGGCTGGTTGCTTCGTTGCCCACAAATACCGCCACATTCTTGTCGGCTGTGACCAGGCTTCCCGTCGGATCCTCGCCATATACCGCGGTCTCGAGGTTGAGCACGTCAAACTGGTCGAGATAGAACGTCTGCGTATCGCCTTTTTTCATGCCCGGAATGGTCTGGCCGTTCTTGTCCCAGCCAGGCTGGAACTTGCAGTTGGCCTTGAATTCGACTTTGGTTTGTCCGGGTTCGACCGCCACAACCGTGACGAATGCGCTGAACACATCGTAATGCTGTTTGCGGCCAAGCGCCATATAGCGTTTACCGAGCGCCGTGGTCGGGAACAGCAGAGAGGCATCGTTCGAAAAGACCTCGACATTTTCGAGCGGATTGAACTGTGCAGCCGTGATGGGAAGATCGGATTTGATGTAATAGGCCGCGTCGGAAATGTTGGTGCCGTTCACATATTTGGCGCGTGCGCACGAGCCGCCGCCGTCATAGCATTTGTCGGGAAGATAGACCGTCCGCAGACCGTTGGGCGGAATATCGAACGAGAGCATCTTTTTCGTCTGTGAATCGGTGCGGTAATAGATATCGACATTGGCCGAAAGCGTTGCGTGCGTGTTGCTCACGACAACCGCAAATGCCTGGCCTGCGGCATCGTAGACGCCGGCATCGATCGCATTGTCCAGATCGACTGCCCAGTATTCACATCCAATATAGCTGGCGTCTTTGCTCGATTTCTCACAGATGGGCACACAGGTATTGTTGTCGCACACGGTTTTGTCGGCGATATCCTGACACTTCTTTTTGACCGAATAGCTTGTGCCGGCTTCGTTGCACAGCAAGATCGTCTCATCATCCAGACATCTGCCGTCGCCGGCAAGACACAGGCGCGCCGTGCACTGGTTATCGACACACGTCTGGTCCATCGGACAGTCGAAATCGCCATAACCCGTGCCGGCCGGATTGCATCCGTGGTATTTGCCCGACTCCAGGCAGGATTCGATTTCGTAGGGCGTACAGCTCTGGGGCGCGCAAACGCCGCCATAACAAAGCGTATCGGTCGGACAATATTCGCGCAAACGCTGACCATTCACACAATGCAACACCTCGGTTTCCGACAGGCAGATGTCTTCATTTGAATCGCATTTTTTTACGACGATTGCCTGACCGCCGAGGACGCCGTCGTCGGGCGTTTCACTGCCGCATCCGGCAACGATAATTCCAATTAAAAACAAGCATTTTAATTTATTCAAGACTCGGTTCTCCATCTCACATTTCGATCGATCAATGTCAATACATTCGATCAGAACGCTTTGTTATGCCAAACAAAAGCCCGAACTTCAATATGATCGGGGCATTTGATGTGAAGAATTGTTCCCCCATCGGCATGAGGCAATCGGCTGTTGACTGCAAAAATTGAATAGTTTAATGCAATCGCATGTTCTTGCTTATGGGCCGCAAACCCAAAGCTCAATACTCAAAGTTCCAAGCCCAAAGCTCAAAGCTCAAAGCTCTAAGCTCTAAGCTCAAGCCATAAGCCATAAGCATCCACGCGCTTACATCACAGCCAAAATCATTCAGCTATCGATTCATGAAGGAAAAAATTCTCGTCGTCGAAGATGATATCGCGATTTCGCGAGGCATCGTCCACAACCTCGAATACGAAGGGTACGAAGTGCGCAGTGCCACGCATGGATCTGCAGCATTGCCCATGGTCGCAGAATTCCAGCCGGATCTAATCATTCTGGATATCATGCTGCCAGGCATTTCGGGGTTCGAGATACTGCGGCAGCTGCGGGAACAGGGCAACGATGTGCACGTGATCATTCTGTCGGCCAAAACGACCGAAAACGACAAAGTCGAGGGGCTGACGATTGGTGCCGACGATTACGTCTCAAAGCCCTTTGCACTGCGCGAGTTTCTGGCTCGCGTGAGCTCGGCCATGCGCAGAATCAGGGCTCGCAAAGGCGAATCCGTGCAGTCGCTCGTCTTTGGCGACCTCGAAATCTTTCCCGTCGATAAAACGATTCTGCGAAACGGCGAACAAATCAAGCTCACCCCAAAAGCATGCGAATTGCTCATTTTTTTCGCACAGCATCCCAACCGCACCTATTCCCGCGACGCGCTCATCGAGAACGTCTGGAACGACGAATACGACGGCACCGCTCGTACCATCGATAATTTCGTGCTCCAGATTCGAAGCCAGATCGAAGAAAATCCAGCCAAACCCAAACGCCTCGAAACCGTACACGGACTCGGCTATCGATTCGTCGGGTGAATCATTCAAGCGTTCAGCACAGTCACTGTACAAAGCCGTGAATAAAAACAGGATTATGGCGTTTGCAGGGCGTCCCGTTTCAAATCAACGGTGATCGGGCTGGCAAGTGATTGTTGTGATGCCGCCCGGATATTGACTGGTTCTGGGGAATCCTGATGAATAATGAATTTCGTCCTGTAAATGCGCTGAGACATCCGCTGTGGTGGATGATGCTTGTATTGCTGTTGTGCAACGATTTTGTGCTCAAAACCGCCGGCATTCTCCCCGGCTGGCTCACCGGCAAACTGAGCGATTTTGCAGGTTTGATGGTGTTTCCGCTGTTTGTGGCGCTTATTTTGGGGAAATTCGGCGGCCGCCGCGTGGTCTGGGCTGCGCTGCACATCGTCACTGCAGTCGGATTTATTGCACTCAAAACGATGCCTGCGGTTGGCAATGCTTATGTTCAGGCGCTGGGCTTTTTGGGGATTCAGGGGCAGATTTGGTTCGACACGACCGATTTGATGGCGCTCGTTTGCCTGCCCATCTCATTTTTGGTTTATCCGCGTCTGCGCCAGCTGTTTGAATTGCCGCGCCGCCAGAATCTCGTGCGCGCTGCCGCTGTCGCAGCCGCCGGTTTTGCCTGCGTCGCGTCGGGCGGTGCTGCAGCTCCCAGAACGCTCACCAGCTACAACGGCGATCTGATGATTTCGGATGTCATGTTCATCAATGGCACCAAGGGTGAAATCTCTGTTCAGGTTTCAAAGCTCAAAGACGGCATCACTGTCGATTGCTCGCAGCCCGTCGTCGCCGAGAATTTTAACGACAAACAGTTCACATCGACTGGCTCCTGGAACCAGAATTCCGGCGAAGCCACGACACTTTTACCGATATCCCCCCGCCAGAACGAGAAAAAATGCAACGTCGTCAAGCTCACCATCAATAATATCGAATCACTGCTGGTCGTCTGGGATTCGGAAAAAGTTCCCGTCACCGATGTGCCCATTCATTACGATTTGCCCGTCACACCAAACACGATTCCCAATAATGCCATCGTGCTGCATCGCGAGAAAAACGATTACTACATCCTCACCAAGGGCGATTTCGTGATTTCCTATTGGCGCAAAGATGCGTTTGCTGTCGATTACTGGAGGATGTAAGCACGTCACCCATCCGTTAGCTGATATCTGTACGGAATCGTGACCTTACGCGATTTTGCCTGCACCCCGTCTGGAAACGGCGGGGTTGGAGACGCGCGGCGGACCGACTGAACCGCCGCCTGGTCGAGCATCACAGATCCCGATGATTGCACGATTTGCACCTCATCGATCGTGCCGTCGCTGCGGACTTCGACCGAAACGATCACAATCCCTGTCAGCCGCTGTTTGCGCGCCATTTCTGGATAATGCTTGTATTTCTTAAAATGCGCCGACAGCTGTTTGGTATAGGTGCGCCAGGTTTCGCCCTCGTCGGTCTGTGGCTGCCCTTTGGCAATCCCCGCATCCTGGGGTGTCTGCTGGACCTGGCCATGCCCCGCACTGCCGGTCGCGCCACCGGTATGCGATGTGCCAATGCCCTGCGCATCCGCATTTTCCACAACTGAATGCGACTGCACTGTATCCTGCGCGCCAGTATTCACAACGGTCTGCTGTGTTTCGTCCACGCGTTCCGAATCGTTCTGCGCGTCATACACAGCCGGTTCCGGGATTTCCCCGGTTTCCGGCAAATCCCGCGATTCCGGCTCGGTTTGCATCACAGGCGCCGACAGCCGAATCGTCGGTCCCTGCACAATTTCTTCGGTTTCTTCGAATGGATCGAACGATTCTCCTATGGCAGGCTCGGGTTCGGATACTGCCGGCAAATCCAGGTTCACCGCGATTTCCACGCCCGGTGCCGAAACACTCAAATCACCCAAATAGGCGCCATTCTTAATCTCAGGCAAATGCGCAACCCACGCATATACAATCAGCACATGCACCACAGCACTCGGCACAATACAGTGATACCACTGCAAATCATGCCGTCGTTCTGTGTGCACCGCATCTGCCATAACTACTTTCTTCCGTGATACTGCATGTATTCCCAGGCCCGAATCAGCTCCCGAACGCCTTCATCCTCCAGCGGATTCACAATCGGTGACTGCAGTCTGCCCGATGGCTCCAGGGCTTTCGAAACCGACAACCGGGCATCGGATGGCTCATCGCGAAAAACGATTTGATACAGCTCTTTCTGTCCCGGACAGCTCATATTGTCGATTTCACGCCAGGCGCTTGAGGACGCAAATTCCCACGCGATGCGTTCGCCATTGCCATAACGGAACGAAATTGCCGAAGGTACGCTCGTTGCCCCAATAAACTGCATCACAGGTCGCGATTCTTCAACAACTGATGGATGTGATACCGGCGGATATGACAAATCGCGATAAATCATCGGCCGCAAATCGAGGTGTGTTGCAAGCGACGGCAGATTCTGATGTGCGCCGTAAACGACCATCACACCGTGCGTCATGATATCGCCAATCGCAATGCCATGCCCCAGCAAATAGCCGTCATCAAACAGCGATTCCCCGTGGTCGCTCACAAATACAAGCAGCATATCCTCAAGCATGCCGCGTTTTTCGAGCGCATCAAACAGCCGTCCGGCAGCCTTGTCGACATCATGCACATGCCCGGCATAGGTGCGGTAAAGCAGGGAACGGCGCTGCGCCTTGATTTCCGATCGTTTTATCTGATGATCGGCAAAAACCGGCGGATTGTCCTGATTGTACGGAAAATGCGGGTCCTGATAGAACACATATAAAAATAACGGCTGTTTATCATCATACGACGCGATGAACGATTCAACTTCATCCATGAGCATGCGGGCAGGCACAGCCCCCTTGTGCTCAACATTTGCTTTAATGCTGCGCGGATCCACGATGATATCGCCATTCCGGTTCCACCCCAGACTCTCGTCGAACCCTTCATCGAGCATATTCTCGCCACTGTAAGCCGCCGTGCGATAGCCCATTGCTTTGAAATCGTCGACCAGACTGTGACCGGGATCATAAAAATCGCCCCAAAACGTCTGCGTAACGCTGTTCTGAGTGAACCCGCGGGTCGCAAAGAAACCATCGACGCGCATGCCGCCGCGCTCAAGAATGCGGTGCATTTCGGGCATCACGGGCTGCCCGTCAATCGTCGCATCGAGCATATCATACCGCACGCTTTCCATCAGCACGACGACGACATGACGGCGGTTCGCCCACGAAACGCGATTTGCCGTTCCCAGCTGCTCGATATACGATCGCATCTGCGGGTCCATTTCCGCCGGTTTCAGGTCGCCATTCAGCAAATCCTGGTCGATACCGTCGTCGGGGATATCGACGGCATGCGGATGCAAATCGCCATCGGTCGGCGCATCATCCGGCGGCAAATCAAACGCGCCGTAACCGTCACCATCCCAGTCGCTGGCGACGTGAATCAGCGAGTGGAATGAAGCGCCGGCCATCGTTTCGTCGGCCAGCATCCGGTTGGTATCGGGAAACGCAGGCGCCATCACGCTCATAAATAGAAACCCGAAAATCGTGCAGGCGAGCGTCACGGCGAGCAAAACCGGCCGGGTCATGCGGTCAGCCAGCCACTGTCGTTTTCCCGGTTTCAGCACCCACCTAAAAAAGAACCACGCCCCCACCGTCACTGCCGCAAGTCCAATCAGCGCGCCGATAATGATGTCGCCATACCAGCCGAACGCCTGCACAATCATGCGCCACACGCCGCCCACGCCCGTCGCAAACTCAAAAAAACTAAAGGCATTGCCCAGCAGTTCGGTCACTTTGTGCCTAAAAAACAGGTCGGCAACGACGATGACCACGCCAATGGTCGCGCACAGCCGCGCCACGAGCCGGTTTCGCGCACGCAGCAGCCGCCCCGCGGTGTCGAACAGCAGCGTCCACACGCCCACCAGCGCCGCCATCATCACCGCAAACACCGCAATCAGCCCGAGTCTTTCAGGCCACGTCGTATACTTCACAGACGTGAGCCATCCCGTGCCGCCAAAAATCGCCAGCCGCACCTGCAGACTCGCCAGCCCGGCGACGACCGCAAACAGCCACAGCACAAAAAAAAGACGCCCGGGGCGTATCTCTTTCGTATCTTCCTTTTCCATCTAGTGTTCCGTGTGTGTCACAGCGCTATGGCCTGCGGCCATACGCGCTGTGCATGCGGCTATCGGGCTGCGCCCGATACGCCGCATGAAATGCTTGTTGGCTCTGTACGGCAAATCCAGCGGCTCTGCCGGAGCGCATCTGGGGCGCTGCCCTATTTTTTATTCTGCAATTTGCGCAGCCGCCGGGCCACTTCATCCAGCCCTCGCTGTACGCCGTTATAGGTGCTGTCGGCGCAATACTCGGCAATCGTGAGCAGCTCATGCACCGAGCCTTTCACGCCCCAGTTCATGATTTCGCGCCAAACATCCACGCCATACCGCATCACCGACATGCCGTCCAGTTTGAACGGCCGGCTGGAAGCGCTGAACTCGTCCAGTGCCATCGTAAACACGCCGATATTTCTCAAAATGCTCGGCTCGATAAACGGCATCAGGTGCTGCACCGCAAACCGCACAGCCTTGGCATCTTCGCGAATATGGTTGAGCGGATGCGTTTCGACCTGCTCTGTGCCCGTAAATCGCAATTCGGCGCGCGACAGTTTGGCTGCCAGATCTTTTTCGCTTTGCGATTGATCGACATACAGATGAATGCGGATATTCGGGGTGCGCGTGCCCCACAGCCCAAGCGCCAGAAAATCGCGCATCAAATCGCGGGGCTTCAGATCGGGAACGTGTTCGGTATCGACCATGTGACGCAGCGTGAGCACAAAAAAGACGAGCAAAAGCTGCGAAATCTCGGGAAAAGACCGAATGTAGCTCGCATGTTCCAGTTCAGTCATCTGCGACATATCGAACGAATCGAGCAGGCGTTCATGATCACCGACGACCGGATTGCCCTGATCCTGAATCATGAACAACACGCACGGAATCCGGCGATACATTACGACGCCGTGCATACCGGCGACGCCCTGCTCGGCGTTGTACTGCTCGATTAAATCGTCGACAACGCCATAAAAACGCTCTTTCTGCGCATCCGACAACGCCGAAAGATACGCCCGTTCAATGCCCCGGGCAGCAAAATGCCCGGCAAAATTCACATTCCGGCGCGTTTCGGAATCGTTGCCCAGAAACTCCTGGTTGACCTTGTTCTGAATCGAATGACCCCAGAAATCGATTTGCGTTGTCGCGCCATTCCGCCCTGCGCTCTCCAAATCGAAATCCGGATAATCATGATGGATGTCAAGAATATAGGCCGCCAGAGCTTCGAGGTTCTTCGAAACCACGTTGTAGATTTCGGCGTCTTCGAGCGAAATCGCCTTGCCCAGCGCCTGTTTGAACGCATCGAGCACCTCACGGTTATGCGCCAGCATCGTCTCGATTTCGTCTTCTGCTATTGAAGGATCGTAAGCATAATACACGATTTGAGACGTATTCAGGTTGGATTTGCCGTATTGTTCGAATGCCTGATTCATCAACGATTTGGCGTGTTCCCAATCGAACTGCGGATGCCGTGAACCCATCATCCAGCGCAGTGTATCGCGCACGCCAATGGTCACGTGACGGTTAAAGAAGGATTCGCATTTGTCTTCGGCTGCCTTCGACAGCGGATGCTCGCGCAGTGCCTTCTGAAATGCAGACAGTTCCTCGAAATTGGAGAATTTCTGGCCAAAGAATGCGTCGTTCGACAGCATTTCGAAAGCCGTTCGGTCTTCGGCAAATTCCTCGCGCAAATCCCGCAATATGGTGCCCAAAACGGGCACATCGATATCGTGGTTCAAAACGCTGGCCACGCGCGCAATCGGACAGCCAAAGAACTGCGATTCGGCCGGACCATATCCGAAATACGCACACTCACGTCCGGATTCATAGGCCGAACGATTGGCGCTGTGCCGCGTCGGAAAAAACTGTACGCCTACCGCACCAAGACTCTCCCCGATGGTCTGTCGGTCAAACTGGCGCTCAAATCCCAAAATGCTCAGTTTGAGCGGATCTGCGCGCAAAATGTTCACGCAATAGCTGTTCGCAATTTCATCCACAAGATTCTGGGGAACTTTGCCCAGTTTCGACAGATGCTGCCCCAGCAGACGGCTGTCAAACCTGTAGCGGCGCCAGCGAACGCCTTCATCCACAACTGCCAGCGAATTGAAAAATGCACGCAATACTTCGCGAGAGGTGATTTCTTTTGTCTTTTTCATCGTTCTGCCCATTTCAAAAAACCGGCACGATTCAGATCATGCACGGCCAAATTTCATACTCCATTTATCACGTGTGACTTTGCGAAAAAATTTAAAATACCTGTTTTATTCACCTATCCGGTATTATACTAGTTTATTGCACTGTTCATGCAGTGCATTTTAGCCAACATCAAAACATAAGGCTGTGTACGGCCATGGTGTTGATCTGAGCCTGGAGCTCATCAGCACGCACGTCATACAGAGCCAAACACAAAGGAAAAATATAATGCAGACAGATTTGAATCAGAACGCTCCTCTCATGGCGATTTTGGCCGCATTCGCTCAGCCCGAAGATTTCCCATCGATCCAGCTGGCATCCCGTGACGACGACGATTTTGACGACGATGAATTCGATGACGATGATTTTGACGACGACGAAGACGACGAAGACGACGATTTCGACGATGATGACGAAGACGACGATTTCGACGATGATGACGACGATTTCGACGATTTCGACGATGATTTTGATGATGATGATGACGATTTCGACGACGATGAAGAAGATGATGATGACGACGACAAATTCGATAAATACGGATTCGGCATTTATGACGATGAAGACGATGAAGACGATGAAGATGACGAAGATGGAGATGATGATTACAACTAAGGCTTAGTCATCCAGGCACAGATACGGATTGCTTGCAGCTTGCGGCCCGAAGTGAGGAACCAGAAGAATTCTGGCTTCAGCTCACAAGCCGCAAGCCATAAGCGAGCATGGTTACAGCCAGCTGCCCCCTGTGAGGGTGCCGGATTGTGAGACAAATTGGATAAATGCTTGACCATTGATGACATACATGTCGCATTATTTGATTGCATCCCGGCAAAATGGGGAGTACAAAGCCTATGGATTGTTGTTCTGCTTTGAATGACTTAATCATCCGACAATCCAATAACCAATGTAAGGAGAAAAACGATGTTTAAACGAGTTTCCCTCGTTATTGCCAGCATCCTGGTAGCATGCACAGCATTTATCGCATGCGACAAAAAAGCTGACACAGCCGCGAACAACCAGCCCGCAGCCGCAGCAGCCGATGCCGCCGCTCCCGCAGCCGCTCCCGCAGCCGATGCTGCAGCTCCCGCAGCCGATCCAGCAGCAGCAGCCGCTCCCGCAGCCGCTCCCGATGGCCAGTTGCCGCCGCCTCCCATGCCGCCCGTAGGTGCTGCACCGCTTCCGCCGGTTCCTCCCGAAGCTCAGGCCGCTGTTGACAATCTGCTTTCGGTAATGTCGTCAATCGCCGATGCCGGTAAAAAAGAAACCTGCGCAGAAGTTCTTGCCGATCTGAAAAAGCTCGAAGCTGATCCTTCGATTAAGGATAAACTCATCAGCACCAAGATTCTTCAGAACTATCCCGAAGATATTCAGAAGAGCATCAACCAGGCCAATCAGCAGCGTCTGTTTGGTGTTGCCATCGAAATGGCAGCATTCCAGAAGTGCCAGGATGCCCCCGAAAACAACGATATCGATGCATCGATCAAAGCAATCCTCGCTCCGATAGCCCCCGAAGAAGATGCCGCAGCCGCTCCCGCAGCTGATGCCGCCGCAGCCGCTCCCGCAGCAGCCCCCGCAGCCGATGCCGCTCCCGCCGCAGCCGCTCCTGCAGCCGATGCCGCTCCCGCAGCAGCAGCCCCCGCAGCCGATGCAGCTCCCGCAGCAGCAGCCCCCGCAGCCGATGCCGCCGCAGCCGCTCCCGCAGCAAACTAATCTCAACCGAACGCTTTAGAATAGCGAGCTTTGGCTCGCTATTTTTTTGGCTATATCTGGATAAACACAGACAAACAGAAGGAGTCTGTATGAAACTCATTCCCGCAAATGAGGAAATCTCACATCTTAAAGTTGCCGAAGCACTGCTTGAAAATGGCGTAACGATGGTTCATCTGCTGCGGAACAGACCCGGCGTGGTGATCCCCGAAGCCTGCAACACAAATGTGGTGCACCTCAACTTTAGCTATCGCTACATGATTCCCGATTTCTGTGTCGATGAACGGGGCATCCGCGCCAGCCTGTCGTTTTCGGGCGTGCCATTTTTCTGCGATATTCCGTGGGATGCGGTTTGCGGCATTTCGTCACAGATTACAGACGAATTCTTCGTCTGGATTAATGTCTTTAAGCTCGACGAAATCCAGCAGTTCCTGCCGCCCGAATTCCTGAAGAATCTGGATGATCTCAAGGATGTCTCCATTCTTGAGGAAATGCCGGAGCTGAAACCGTATGCGTTTGACAGCCGGGATGAGGATGCAGCAGAAGAAGAAAGCGACGAGGATGAGGACGAGGATGACGACGATGTGCCGCCTGGCGGTTACACGCCGCTGCATTTCGTATAGCAAAATCGCCCGGCGTATTGGCGTGAGCCAATAGACGGGCGCGAGAGGCCGTATTGCACGTGTGCAATAGGCCGGACTTGTAAAAAAAACGCCTGGCGTATTGGCCGCCAGCCAATAGCCAGGCGTTGACGGCCGCATTGCCCGAGGGGCAAAAGGCCGGCAAAACATTATAAAAAGCGACTACACTCCGCCGAAGAAAACAGAGAGGCCGGCTTGCCAGACGGCGGTGGAGAAGTAGTTTTTGGACTCGTCGTAGAGATTTGTGTAGATGTTGAATTCGGGCTGGAACCAGACGCCCTCGGTGAGACGCAGAGGCAGGCCGATCATCATGCCCAGATAGAGACCGTAGTCGTGCCAGACGTCGCTGCGTTTGTCGGTGTCGAGCACGAGCAAACCAGCGAGTTTCGGGCCGAATGCGAGGCCAACATAGGGATTGAAGTGGTATTCCATCATCAGCGGAAGCTGGATGGCGAGGAGATGCGTGCTGGGATCGTCGGGATCGCCGCCGGTGTCGCGCGTATAGAGCCACTGATAGCCGGCTTCGATGCCGAGCGACAAATCAAATGTGCCGCCGAGAAACTGGTATTTGGCGCCAACCTGCGCACCAAGCAGGTCGAGTTTGAGGCCGATATCGAAGTTTTCTGCAACACCATAGCGGACTGAAGCTTCGAAATTGGGTTCGGCAGATGCCGAAACATGCGCACCATCTGCGCCCGTGCCGGTTGCGGCGATTGCCCAGCGGACCTCGCCTTCGGGAACAACTGCGGCCGTCTGCATGGTGCTCAGCGATGCGCAGGCATTGAGAAACAAGGCAACCAGGGCCAATAACAGTAAATATGTCTGATGTTTTTTCATCACGGTTCCATTGGTTTTAGAAAACGACATGCTAACCACATGTCGTTCTAATATTTTCACGTCTTTTGTAAAGATGCAATGCTTTTTATTGCGGCATTGCCCGAAGCACAACAATAACAAGCATGCGAACCAAATAATTCCTAGTCGGCAGCAGTTCGTTCTTTTTGGACGAAAGAATCGATTTCGGAGAGTATGGTGTCGTTCGGAACCTCTCCGATGATGCCTTCGATGATGCGGCGGACCAATTTTGGCGCAGCCTCGCAGGTATTCTGTGCAGCGCATTCATGCAGCGAGAGCGTGGTGTCCGGGCATGGACAAAGGGATGAGGCGGTATACATGTAAAGATGTGCGCGCTGGGATGAAGTGAGGCTGGCGTAGTCGGCTGCAAGACCGGGATATGGGCAGGCGACTTGTTTTTTGGGGGCATTGGCGGATTCCGGGGCGTGGATTTCGGCATCGACACGGGCAAGGAGGCGATCGTAAAGCAGACCGCTGGGGATTTCGACGCCGTTGATAAAGATCGCGGGCGTGCCCTTCACACCGGCAGCCGGGGCCTCTCTGATGTCTTCGATAACGAGCACACTGTAAAACATGCCTTTTTCTTCGTCGAAGACTTCCTCGACCGTAGCACCCAGCGATTCGACGATTTCGGTAATGAAACCGGCATCGAGTTTGTCCTGTGATGCAAACAGACGATCGTGGACTTCCCAGAATCTGCCCTTGGTATGGGCGTATGCAGCAACCATAGCCGCCGGTGCGGCATAGGGATGGATGTTTTGAAGCGGATAGTTTTTAAAGACGACAGATACCGATTCGGGGCGGGCTTCGTAGACTTTGTGCAGCGTTTTGGCCGCCACGGCACAGTAAGGGCACTGGAAATCGCTGAAAACCACGATTTCGACAGGGGCTGCCGGATCACCCAGACGCGGACGGTTTTCGAGATGAAACGTTTGGGGCGCCTCGAGATTCCTGGCTTCGGTTTTGGCAACGCCAAGCGTGCTCGATTCGGGCACATCGTGATTGAGATAATAAGTGATTTCTGAGGAGAGAATCGCTGCTTCGTGACACGTTTTACCGGCCTGCAGCACAGATTTGAGAGATTCGTACTTCGTCAGTTCGGCTTCTTTACACGGATTGCGCAATTCAGAAGCAACGAGCTCGAATGAATCAGCTTTCGATCTGGACAGGGATGATGGCACCCAGGAGCGATCGGCCTGCGTTGCGCAATGCGTCGCAAAGATCGACAGCAAAATGGCCGGAATCAGAATAATCGAATGCTTCATGATTACTGTTCTGCCACGAGTCGCCGTCTTTCGGTAAATGCAATCTTCCATTCATCGCCGGATTTGAGAAGCCTGTAGCTGATGATGGCATCATCGACGACTTTTTGATCGTGATCGTTGGTGTAGGATGATAACTGGCGCGTATGAACCGTCGCAGATGTATTGTTCAGCTGCACAAATTCCATTGCAAGCAGTTCGAGCTTGAGGTCTTTCAGATTCATCGCGCGTTGGGCATACTCGCGCTCCAGTTCGGGATACCGAATCCGGTCGGCCATAAAATCTCCAATGTATTTCTCGAGCTCACGATTCTGGGCATGGGCAACATGCGACAGAATAAACTCGCGCACCTCTTTGGCCTGAGCCGGGAATTTGCTCTCGATTTCGGCAGATTTTTCCGATGATTCATTACCGTTATAGGCAATCTTCTCGGTATCGTCGGGTTTGATATCATCATCCTTGTCGACTGCAGACGCCAAAGGTGCAAGCGCACACAGGGAGAAAACCGCGGCCCCCAGTCCAAATAGGATATTGCGTATGATTTTCATGGAACCCTCCTGCTGTTTGATTCCGTTGAGGTTATCGTTGGCGTAATACGCAGCTTTATCGTTTACGATTTCTTGAACACATCGACATTGTTCGAGAAAGATAATTCATATGTATCGTGAACAGACATCATCTCGTCTTCCGCATTTGCATCTTTCGGCGATTCCTGTTCGTCCCTGGACTTCTCATCCTCTTCTTTCAGGAGTTCGTCCGCTTCTTCTGCTTCGCGAGACTGATCCGATTCCCGGGCATCCTGTGCCTTTGCATCATCATCGGCAGTCTGAGCACCATTCTCGGAGCTTTCCGCATCGTTCTCTGAATCTGCAGCTTCGGATTTGTCGGATTTGTCGGATTTGTCGGATTTGTCGGATTTATCGGATTTGTCGGATTTGTCGGATTTATCGGATTTGTCGGATTTATCGGATTTGTCGGATTTATCGGATTTATCGGATTTGTCGGATTTGTCGGATTTATCGGATTTGTCGGATTTGTCGGATTTATCGGATTTGTCGGATTTATCG
>JAEEGL013489672.1_pt1 | contig 30876 bp, 25 predicted proteins | sample 9134231 | NCBI WGS metagenome assembly JAEEGL01 (sample SAMN16246548, study PRJNA631951) | gut metagenome | biome: gut microbiome; feature: rumen; material: fiber-attached | host: Bos | place: Iran: Karaj | collected 2018-10
GCCGTAAAAAGATGAGGGACGATATCCCATATGGGAATATCTTTTAAAATTCTCCACAACTGCCTTTGCGTTAAAGGGAACCCCGTCCTGAAATGTTACTCCTTTACGTAAATGGAACAGCCATTCCGTCCTGCTTTCATTAGACTCCCAGGAAAGGGCAAGCTTAGGCTCAATGTCCCCATCGTCAGATATTGCAATCAGCGGTTCCCATGTTTTTAGGATTACAGTAGAAAAATACGGATCTTTGTAACCCGGGGATAAATCCCTGCCTGCGGCCAGAATGATTTCCGAGTCTTCCGAAACACTCTGTTTTTTACATCCTGACAAAGATATGATTACGGCAACCAAAAAAACTGCCAGTAAAATTATTGTAATAAAAAATCTCTTTTTCTGCATGGCATTCATACCGCTTTACAGATTATAAATACTTTAAAAATGAATGATTAACCCGTCCACGCGTTCTTAACAATAAAATGCGATTACACCCCCCGGAATAATCTCTGGGGGGTGTATAATATTACTTACATTTTATCACAGATCAAAAGTTGCGGAAAGCAGTAAGGTTCTGGGCATGGAAAGACCAAAGGTCGTAGAACTGCCTCTGCCCATCCAGTAATCCTTATTCAGGACATTGAAGCAGGTAGCAGATATTGTTACCGGAACTTTGCCCATCTTTGCTTTATAGTTTACGCCCAAATCTAAGGTCGCGTAGGAAGGAATCCTTGTTTTGCCGGTGGGGGAAGACGCGTTGTCAATATAAGAAGTACCGCAGGCAACCAGGCGGCCCATGATGCCCCATTTATCGTCAGGTTCATAAATCAGGCCTAACACTCCGCTCCATTTGGCCACACCGTTGACAAATTTCCCGTCGTTAGCGCCGCCGGCAGTTTTACGCCGTTCGTTATCTAAATACATTAAACCGCCGGTAAAGGTCCATTTGTCATGCGGTTTTCCGTTAAAGGTTAATTCAGCGCCGCGGAACCGTTCCCGACCGTCAATAGCTCTGCGATACATACCGCCGCCCAGATCAGTATCAATAACGCTTTGCTGATCAATATCAAAAAGACTGAATGTCGTCAGTGTCTTCCCGCTCTTTACTTTCACACCGATTTCATTTTGTTTGCTGGTGGAAGGATCAAGGGTTTCTCCGTCATTTACATACTTTGTTCCCGAAACAACGGAACCCCTTGAAAATGCTTCTGTATGGCCTGCATAAATTGCAATGTTTTCCGTGGGCTGATAGGTTATGCCGTAGGTCGGAAGAACATTATTGTTTTTAATCTTTTGTCCGTTTACTTTGTTTTCAAAGTTTTCATGTTTTCGGGAAGCCGCTATCGAAACATTCCATTTCTTACCGATTTTCATGGAATCGCCAATGGTGATACCTGTATTGACCTCGTCCCACTGCAATGTAGGAGTACGCAGCTCCGGAATCTCAAAGCCGGCCAGGTAAGCGACGCCGTTATATAAATCGCCGCCTATTGTTCCTTTGGCGCTGTTATGGGTATTATTCCAGTATTTTGCATAGGAACGGTCAACGGACAGAGACACGTTGTGTTCAACAATGCCCGTCTTAAATTTTCCCCTTACTCCTGTCTGTATGTAGGTATTGTTGCCTTCTTCAGCCTGGGCGTTGGATACATTGGAACTATCAAATTTTCCGAATTCGTTAAATTTTAAAGCTGACGATGAATTATATTTGTAGCCCGTACGATAATGATGACCCGCATTCACAAACCAGTCCAGATTTTTTCCAATCTTCTGATCATGATTAATCGTAAACATCCAGCCACGCATATATTTTACTGTTCCGTCAAAATCATAATTGTTCTTGGAATTCGGGGCTTCCGGCATTGAATCGCTTTTGCCGTTAAAAGTAAACCAGCGCTGTCCGTGATACACCCTCTTATCCCAGTGTCCCAGGAAAATGTTGGTATTGCTCTTTTCACTGCGATGATCAAGATTTACAAAAATATTTCTTTCCTTATCCTTTGCTTTTCTGGATGAAAGTTCACCATCCAAATATTCGCCATTGATACGGACACCCCATTCTTTGTTTTTGCCAAAACGGCGGCCAACATCAATATATTCACCAAAGTTACCTCTTCCGGTAAACGTTTGGGTATACCGGGTTATAGGAGTATCCTTGGCCCGCTTCGTAACAACATTGATTGTACCGGGCGCAGGCGTTGCGCCGCTGTTGGTACCGTTGTTAGACATACTTACACCGTTAACACCGGCGTTAGGACCTGAAGTAATGTCAATACGTTCAATAAAATGAGAACGCGGTTCGGCAAACTGATAGAACAGACTGGGAATACCGTTCAGCATCATATGGTTGCCGTTCATGTTGATGCCGCGCATGGAGAAATCAGAATACATGGGAGAAGTGGAACTTGTCCGGATAGATGGATTGTTTATCAGAACGCTTTGCAAAGGACCCGCGGGATTCACGAATGTTTCTACGGATTTTTGTGTCATGCTCATTTCCGAATAGGGAATCTCCATCACACTCTTATTACCGAACACCCCCATCTTGGCAGTTTCGTTTACCATACCGCCGGGCAGCTCGACAACGTTTCCCTCCGCTTCAACAATAATTGTCGGCAAATCGAATGAATGTGTTTTTTCGGCATGAGCCACTGCTCCGCCGTAAAACACCGGCATAATGGCTCCGCAAATCAGAGCGGTCATCAACATGCCTTTAGAACGTTTCTTCATAGTGTCTTCCTCCTATTAATATTATTGCACACCTTTCCTGCAGCCAGTCTTACATGGTCCTGCCCTACTCAGCGGAACAACCTTATTCCCGGTAAATATTTCCCGGTAAACAAAAACGCCCTTTTGTAAGCAACAAAAAGGCGTAGATTCTCTCTGTCTCCCGCCATTTCGTCACTCGCAAAATGTTTATATTCCGGTCAATACGGCATACCTGCTGGCTTAACATTCAATCGTTTCAGATGAGTTTCGATTCCAATCCGCCAGAATAATGTTTACAGCTGCGGGACAGCACAGGCTTTTCACCTGTTGGCATTTTAAGCATTACTGCACCGTAAAAAAATATTAGATTTAAAAAACTGTCAGTTCTTCAGCGTTCTTTTATATACGAAATAATTTGTACTACCCGTTTCGAATCATAAGCAAAGCCATTTTTTTCTTCTATTACATTCTGCATGAATTTTTCCGAAAGCTGATCATTAAAATTCAAAAAAGATAGTTCTCCCAGATCATTCTTCATCTCTGCTTCCACTTCGGAAAAATCATTATACCTTTTCCTTCTGGTATAGGTTATATATTCTACATTTGCATTAATACCCATATCCCAAAGCATCATCGGCACAAGGATATAATCGTTGTTAAACCGGTAGGAAAGTCCCAGATCCCTGTACAACTCATACATCTGCGGTCGCAATAAGGTCCTGACAATAACAAAACCCTTTCTTCCATAAGCAGAAATTTTTGAAAGAACCTGCCTCATATAGCAGACCCTGTACAAAGAATTGACCGCAAGGACAAAGTCCGCCGGATAATCTTCCGCAAAATCTTCCCATTTAGAGCAAATCATACGGATGTTTTCACGTTTCTCCTGCTTCATGCTTATTGCTAGTTGCTCCAGCATGGCCGGTGAAAAATCCAAAGCAAGGATTTCTTTTGAATACTTAGAAAGAGGTATGGAAAAATTACCTGATCCGCAACCTACATCAATAATCTTCCGGCCTTCGCCAAAGACTCCTTTCAACTTGTCCTGCAAGATTAAAGAGTCCCTGTACAGATTATATTGTTTGGAATATGTGGGCGCCAGTTTTTCCCAAAAATCCAATTCCACCTTGTCGTCAAATTTACGACCCGATTTACGTTCTGCATCCCATCCCTGGTCTTTTTGCCACAAATCATCCAAATTTACCGCATTTAACTGATACATATACAAACTCCCTGCTTCCTTTGGTATAACTCTAATCAATATAGCCGCTATAAAGTCAAGCGTATTTTTTTGATATTTATTTACCGTATCTTTGTTTTTCAGGGGAAAAACAGATTTATTTCCTATAAATTTAAAGAAAACAATCTTCTATTGTCTTTGCAGGAAAAAAAGTTTATAATTAATATAAACTATTAAGCCGTCAAAATTAATTAAAAATTATTTCTATTAAAATTCGGAGTACGGCCATGGGAATACGGGAACAGTATTATACGCCTGTAGAATTTGCCAAAATGTTTAATATTGATAAACAAACCCTGATTTATTATGACAATCAGGGAATTTTCGCGCCTGCCTATAAAAAGGAAAACGGTTATCGATATTATTCGGCAGATCAAATTGTTTTATTCAGTATCCTGCTTGCCTTGCGAAAACTGAATATTCAAGGGCATCTGCTGGCCGAGTATAACAAAAGCCCTTCCAATGAAAAATTGACAGAAATGCTGAAAGACAAAATCTTTGAGTATAATGAGACTGTGCAATCACTGTCGCAAAAAATCGAATGCCTTCAATCAAAAATTTCCTTTATTCAGAAATCAAATAATTATCCTATTAATAGGATCATGCTGATTCCACATCATCAAATATATTGCCAACGCGGCATCATTGTTACCGAAAACACCTCTCTCAAAGATGCACTGTTGGCAAGTTCACCGTTAATCAGCACTTTTGCTACAAATCTGCTGACCCACCAGTTGCAGCTTTCTTTTATGCCCATTTTTAACAATCTGGAAGACCTTAATCAACCTTACCGTTACAGAATTGTTCTTCTTACCAATGATGCAAATCTGTTCACAAATCTGCTGGTATATTCTCCGGCATTATATTTAACAATAATTATCGAAGACGATTTCCACCAAAATGTATCCCAATACGTTACAATGATGAAAGAGTTTATGGGTAAAGTCGGACTCACCTATAAGCCTCTGGCTTTCATAACCCCATGGCGGGCTTTCAGCTGTTTAGACAATGAAAAGCGAAATCTCACCAAAATAGAACTTAACGTCTCGTATGAATAATCCGGTTCATACGGGACGTTAATTGTTTAATCACATCCTACAAAGACTTTCCTCATGTAGCAATCTGTCTGAGAGTGCGGTCATGGAGTTTTGCGCGAAAAGGCAGTTGCCTGCGTTCACCTGCTTTCATGTTGTGCCACAGGATATTTTTCAAACCTTTCAGACACTACCTTTCCTGACTCCGCATCCCAGTCAAACAGCAGCACCGCTTCTTCCCCACTGTACAAAAGCTTTGCCTTTCCGTTTTCTATCACCGCGCTCTGCCCCGGCGTCATGTCCATCCACTTCGGAGTGCCTGTCTGGTTGCAGACCACTACAGGCAGCCCTGTCCGTTGGGAAGCCAGCTCCCAGGCCGGTAATGGCGTTCCCGTTTCCTTCGTGGGGGGCCAGGCGGCCAGATCCACTATAATCTGCGCTCCCTTATCCGCAAGAGCCCGGGGATACTGTAAGAACCAGATGTCAGAGCAAACCAGCACACCGGCTTTCACACCGCTACAAACAATCGGTTGCAATTTATTATCATTAGTCGACCATACTTCGGCACCAAACCCCACGTGGGCTGTCATTTTACAATGACGCCCGGTCAGCTTTCCGTCAGGGCCGAACACGAGGCAGGAATTTCGGTAACAATTCGCTGCTGCATCCTGTTCACCTGCTCCCAAAAACAGATACGCACCGTATTTTTTGGAAGCCTCTGTTAAGGACCGGATGTTTTCAGATGGTTGTTCTTCAATTTTATCCTTTTGCGACGGGTCAATTACATAAAAATAATATCCCTGCAACGCAGTTTCCGGTGTAACGATCCAGTTCGCCCCATGCGCCCCGGCAATGTGAATTGCCTTCTCAATTTTATTTACATTTTCTGTCTGGGGGCCCTGGGCTACATCCAAATGACAAAGCGCAATGCGTATGGATTTAGTTGCATTTCCGTTTTGGAAATGACCTGCAGCTGAATTATAATCCCCGGTTCCAGCAGTTACGCCCACGCAACACAACGTTAGCAACACAATACATAATAGCAGGCAAAACTTTTTCGTGAAGCTCTTCATATCAATTCTTCTTTCACATTTAATTTAATACGCTGTTTCACATATTTTCTTCCATTCCCATCTCCGCCATAAACGCTTCCAGTTCTTCAAAGGTCATGGTATTGGGAATCGATAATTCCGTATTATCTAGAATCGTTTTTGCCAGATTGCGATAAATCTGCGCCTGTCCGGAATCCGGTGCATACTGAATCACTGTCTGCCTCCGGATTTCCGCTTTCTGTACGATCTGATCCCTGGGAATAAACGCAACCAGTTTTGTATTCAGCTTTGCTGCGAATGCCTCCAGCAGTTCCTTTTCCCTGGGCGTATTGCGGCTGTTGCCGATCAGTCCTCCCAGCCGTACCTTGCCTCGCTGCGCAAAACGTTTAATGCCTTTGGCAATATTGTTGGCGGCATACAGTGACATCATTTCCCCGGATGTTACGATATAAATCACATCCGCGTAGCCTTCCCGGATCGGTACCGCAAAACCGCCGCAAACCACGTCGCCCAGCACATCGTACAAAATCAGTTCATCATCTTCGTTTGCATGCAACGCATTTAACCGTTCCAGCGCAACGATAATACCTCTGCCGGCACAGCCCACGCCGGGTTCCGGTCCGCCGGCTTCGATACATTTTATATGATTAAACCCGTAATGAACGATCTCCTCCAGGGTAACACTGCCGTCATCTGAATTTCTGACCGCATCCAGAACCGTTTCCTTGCAGATCCGGCCCAACACCAGCCGCGTGGAATCATTCTTGGGATCGCAGCCGATCTGACATACTTTTACACCCATCTCACTCAGTGCTGCGGAAACATTAGACGCTGTTGTGGATTTACCGATTCCGCCTTTTCCGTAAAACGCAATTTTAAACATAAAGCCTGTTCCTTTCTTTGTCTGGACTTTTCAATACATTTTTTATATTATATCCTGCTTTCAAAACGGTGTCACGGTAAACTGATCTGATACCGTTTTTTTCTTTCCCTCATCCCATTCAAACAAAAGCAGTGCATCATTCCCGGTATACGTCAGCTTTGCCTGCCCCTCTTCAATGTACACGCTCTGTCCCACGGTAAAGTCGAGCCATTCCGTTTTCCCCGTCTGGTTACACAAAGTCATGGGAAGACCGGTTTCTTTGGAACAACGGATCCAGGAAGGCAGCGGATCCCCACATTCTTTGGATATGGGCCAGCCGGCAATATCTACCAGTATCTGCGCCCCCTGTTCTGCCAGCCGTTTGGGACATTCGATGTACCAGGCATCGGAGCAGACCATGATTCCTGCTTTAATATTCCCAACCAGCACCGGTTCCACAACCGTACTGTTCGTCACCCAGCCTTCCCCGCCGTAACCGTGGGAGTGATTCTTCCGGTGCTTTCCCACCAGTTCGCCGTCCGATCCAAATACAAAACAGGTGTTGTAATTACACCGGTCTTTCTCATCGTACTCGCCGGCCCCCAGGAACAGATATTGTTGATTCTTCCTGACCAGCTCGCGCAACGGATCCAAATATTCCGCCGGCTGTACATCCAGTTTCTGTTCGGGGTTCATTTTATAAAAATGATATCCGGGTATCGCAGTTTCCGGTGTGATGACCCAGTCGGCCTTTAGTTCGCCTGCCATTCGCAGCGCCCGCTCCAGGATTTTCAGATTCTTCTCCATCGGGCCAAGGCTTAACGTCAGATGGCATAATGCAATTTTTATCATAGAACAGCCTTTCTGTTTTATCAAAAAATAGTATGCTTCCCAATTTTACAAATCGGTTTAGAGTTTTAATGCCTTATTCGTTCTTCTCATCTGTTACGGTCAGCCGCGCATTGTCCGGAAAGTTAAATTCTTCCCCATATGCACAGCGGGCTATTTCCTGCACGCAGTATACGATGTCCTGAGAACAGTTATAGATAAATTGTTCCCGGGGATAAATCAGCTTCTTGTCTTGAATTGCTTTCACGGTTCGCAGGGACGGATCTTTTACATAACTGTCGATGAATGCCTGCGTATCGTATTTGCCCCTGTCGGTATATACGGGCATCAGCATAATATCCGGATTGATTTTGATCAGCATTTCCTTTGACAGTTGCTGCCCGGTTTTCAGCCCCGCTTCTGAAATTCCATTAATCACGTTGGCTTCCCGGCAGGCCGCGTCGTAGGCGCACCCTTCCCCGCCGTAGGCCGTCATGAGGGAAAGGAGCACCAGCTTCTTCCGGTTTTCCGGTTTGATTTTATTTGTTTTTTCTTTTATTTCCGCCAGCTTAGCATCCATCAGCGCAATCAGCTGCTTTCCTTTTTCCGGTTCACCGATGGCTGCAGCAACCTGGGTCACCGCCTCTTTAACGTCCGGAATCGTCACTGGTGATTTTACAGAAACCACTTTCAAACCCAGGTCGCGCATGCTTTGTATCTTTTCCGCCCGGGTCCAGTCTGAAACGATTACCAAATCCGGTTTCATGGACAGGACCTCTTCCGCCCCGGGGTCCCCGATTTTCTTTTTCACCTTTTTGGCAATGGGAATAATATTAGACAGAACCGGATCATCCAACAGTCCGTTAATTCCCACCAGGCGGTCACTGGTTACCATCCCCAGAACGATTTGATCGGTATACATATCAAAAGTCATAATCTTCTTTGGTTTTTCGGAGAAAGAAACCTTTGTACCGGTCATGTCTGTGACGGTATAAGCGCCTGTTGTGGCAGTATTCTGTTCGCTCTGTCTGGAACCCGTATTACTTTTCTGCGGCGATGGAGAACCGCAGCCGGAAAAAACAGTTGAAACAAGAAAAACAGAAAAAACAATTAATGCTAAAAACTTTTTTGCTTTCACAATATCTATCCTTTAAAAAACTTATTAAAAAAATAAAACGGACAGGTTATGCAACTAAAAATATTATAGTAATTTTCTAATATCATTACAACAGAACCCGGAATATAATCATCATTTATTAAACACATCCGGATAGGACATTTTTGCTACTTCTTCCACAGCGTCTGCAATGTACTGCGACACGGTCAGAACTAATGCGCCGGAAATCGTATAGACCTTCCCCTGTTGCACGGCTTTCATTCCCCGGTATGAAGGGTTATTCAATATTTTTTGTTTTTCGCCATCGGGATTGTGTTTCCCATCGTAGTCCCAGTCCGGAACAAAAATTATATCCGGATCCAGTTCGACAACTTTTTCCTGTGTAATCTCCATCGCGCTGGGATATTTCAGTTCCAATGTCGCGTCGCTGACTCCTGCGTGGCGGCATACATCGCCAAAACTGTTATCTGGCGCATAAAATGCTCCCTCTGACCGAAGCTGGATAACGCGCTTTCGTTGCGCTTGCGGAATACCGTCCAGGCGTTGCTGAACCCGTTTAATCCTCTCTTCCATATTTGCGACGACTGCTTCCCCTTTTTCCTTTTCACCGGTAAGGTCTGCTATCTGCCGGATCGATCGTTTCACGCCTTTAATATCTGACGGCGTTTTATAGATATACACTTTCAATCCCAGTTCGCGGGCAGACTGCAGCATTTCCGGCGGATGAAAATCCGGAATGATCACCAGGTCCGGCTTGAATGCCAGCACACCTTCCATGCTGTTTCCCTTCACCCGGTTGGGAACCTTCTTTGCTTCTTTCACAATGCTGGAAACGCCCGGATCGTCCACCAGCCTTGACAAGGCAGCGATACGTTCCGGTTCCACAAGAGCCATCAGGATCTCATCCGTACTGATGGAATAGGAAACAATGCGTTTGGGCTTTTCGGTAAACTGAAGCGTGAGACCGGTGTCGTCTGTTACTGTGTAGGAAATGTGAACTTTCTGAATTACGGTTGATGAATATTCTTTTTCATTTTTACATTCCGATAAAAGTATTTCAAATAACAGTAAAAGTAATAGAAATAATAAACTACAAATTTTCTTTTTTGGTTTCATGTCAAGCTTATCCACATCTATGTTTTAAATGTGCATCACATTGATAAACGCAGAGAAAAGCGATGACGCCATAAGGCGCCATCGCTAAACTTCCAAGCTTTATCAGAATTTATGCTCATACCTCAAAACGTACCGTGCCGGCGCTGTGTAATATTCATAGCTATTAATAAAATCTTTGCGGTTTAACAAATTATAACCGGTTAATTGGAATGTATCCAAATTTGTTGGTTTGTACGTTATTGAAACCGTTAAATCAAAATAGTCTTTGAGGTTGTGATCTTTCGTAGAACTTCCATCATAACCATAAAACGCCTGTTCTCGCTTCAAATAACTGAATAAACGAGCATCTGCCATAATTTTTTTCTTGTGATAGTTAGCGCCAATGTTTAATACATATTTAGCTGTATCCTGTCCCCAGGTTCCATTATCTGCCTGTAATTTTGGATTTTGTACAGTCGCCCCTAAACTAAAATCAAAATTATCCGTTACTTTCTGCTTGTAGTTTACTTCAAATCCCGTATTTTTCCATTTGTTCCCATTCAATAATATGCTTTTGCCTGTTCCCGGATCAATGCCCCAATAAAATTTATCCTTAACATCCATATGGAAAACATCTGCAGTTAAACTGCTCTTTTCATTTTCAAGTTTATAACCAATTTCATATGTCCAGCCCGATTGTGGTTTTAAATCATCATTGGGTAGGATAGAACCATAATAAAAACCACTATCAGCTGAAGGCATTATATACGATTTGCCAACATTAAAATATGCCGAAGACTTATCGTTCAATTTATACAAGCCTTGGATTTGAGGCAATAACTGAAAATCTTTGCCTTGGTATTCACTCTTGTTGACCCAATACTCCCGTAGCCCCAAAACTATATTAAACTTGTCACTAAATTTATGGTCATAAGACTGGAACAAAGAATATGTGGTATATCCATTCTTTCTTTCCGTATCACCAAGATAATAATAATACATCCCGGTAATAGGAGTTTTAACTTTCATTGACTCACGTTTTACATCAGCACCTAATATTAAGGTGTTTTTACCTTTATTCAACTTAATAGTTTTCTGAACATCTAAATTTGCGTTATATCCAGTATAATGCAACTCATAATCATAAGCTTTAACACTTCTGGTATTATATCCAGCAGCTATGCGCCAGCCGGTTTCCTTAGAGTCATATAATAAACTGTAATTATTGTATTTATAAGTATTGTAATCGTCAGAAAAACCATATCCATAATCAGTCTGCCAATTCCCTTTACTATATGTTCTGCCATAGCTAAAAGTCAAATCTTTTGCCAATTTAACATCTGCATAAATAGATTCTTTATGTCTTCCAGTTAAATTGATACCCGGCATACTATTATTAGGACCAGGAGCTGCATTATAAAAATCAGATGTCCATGACTTTTGATATCCTACATTAATAACATCAGTTAATACATTAAAGCCAAAATCTTTATACCGACTGCCAACACTTCCAAAGAAACTTCCATGTATCTTTTTATCATTTTTAGCAGGCTTTTTTGTAATTACATTAATAACGCCGCCCATTGCCTGAGCACCATAAAGAACAGAATTTGAACCTTTTACAATTTCGATTTTTTCAATTTGATTCATGGGTATATTTGAAAGGGCTGAATAGTTGCCATATGTCGCTGGTATTCCATTAATTAATAATAATGTACCACTATCAATGCCACGAATACGTATACGGGACATCATCCCACCATAATCCCCACCATCTTCTTGATTAAGATGTGCATTAGCTTGAGAACTGTCACGAACTGCCTCAAATACACTTGTATAACCTTTGCTTTGAATCTCTTGTGCAGTAATAACACTTGCATTTGCCGGTGTTTCTAAGATTGCTTTTTCCGTCCTTGTCGCCGTAACAACAATCTGATCAAGATTAAATCCCTGTAATGCTTCTTCTCCAACCTCTTCCGCATACACTCCATGCGGCAGAACGGTGATCGTCCCACAGATCAATGCCGCCATCAGCATGCCTTTAGATAATTTCTTCATCACTAACACCTCTCACTTTTTGAATATTTTTTTATTGAAAACGTTTCCCGCAGCCAGTCTTGCATGGTCCTGCAGTACTTTATTTACAATTCGTACACAAAAAGAAAAGACCGGAATCCGATTGCGTAAACCAACGAAATAACACCCGAAACTTAAACTTTATACAAAAGCCAACTTTATTGGGAATTGTTTTTATTAATATTTATGTTTTATATGATAAACTATATACTTACAATATAGTCAATCATAATCGCATTATTTGGATTAATTAACTGAATATCCAATATTTTTGTAAAAAAAGATACAAAAAACGTGATTCGAATTTTTACCTTCCATCCGAATCACGTTTTTCCTTCTGACATTTGTTTATAATCCCAAATTCCTGACTATATGCAATACATCCTCTTGCGATAACTGTTTCAGTTTGTAATAGTTTGCTCCCATCTCCGCTGCAATCTGCCGGGCAACACCCAGGTTGATAAAATCCGTTTCCGTGTCAATAACCACAGACGTAATTTTGGCTTTATGAATCTGCTTCGCTAACTTCAATGCGCTTTCTACCGGGTCTTCCCCTTCCTGCACAACGGAGTTGGCCCGTCCGTCCGTTACCAGGACCAGTACCGGTTCCGTGTCCGGTTCTTTCCGCTTCTGCATGTCCAATGTAATAAATGCCTGCGCCAGTCCTTCTGCCAGCGGTGTTTTCCCGCCTGTGGGCAGTTCGGACAGCCGTTTCTGCGCAAGATCCACACTGCGGGTAATGGGAAGCAACTCTTCCGCCACTTTGCGGCGGAAGGCGATCATGCCTACCTTGTCCCGCTTTTGGTAGGCTTCCTGCAGCATGGCAAAAATGGCGCCTTTCACTGCTTTCATCCGTTCCTGGGCGCCCATGGAACCGCTGGCATCCACCACAAACAAAAAGGTCGTACCGATACGTTTTTCCCTGACCCGTTGCCGTAAATCACCCGGTTGGATGTTAATGGCACAGGCATTTTTCGGACGGTGACGCTGGTAAGGGGCTGCGGCCCGGATGGTCGCGTCAAACGCCAGGTCGTCCACTTTGTTTTTGGGAATCTCTGCCCGCACATAGCGGCCCTGTTTCAGATCGGTTTTCGTCAGGCTGCGTTTCCCACTGCCTTTACGTTTGATCTGGTCTTTCCCCATATCCAGAATCATTTTGGGAATGGGAAAATGCATGTCGATTCCGTCAACCCTGTCTTCCGGATCCGAATCGTTCCGGGGGTTCTGATCGGGAGGATTCTGGTCCTTTTCTTCCGGATCCGGTTCGTTTTCTTCTTTATTATTTATATCGTTGTCCGGTTCAGGAGGAGGATGTATCATGTCATCCTGATTTTCATCCGAATCTTTATCATCCTCTTCCGGATTGCCAGGTTCCTCTTCTGTGTCCTCCGGTTCTTCCTGAGGCGGTTGTTCTTCCGGCTGGGGTTCAGGCGGTTTACGCATCCGGTGCGGAAGCACATAAACGGCAGCTTCTTCCATATCTTTTGGCAAAATGTATATTCTTCCTGCCAATGCTGCAATGGCTTTCGCTGTTTCCAGCAAGTATAAATCAGCCCGGTGCCCGGCACAAAAGGCCTGAGAGCAATACTGCACCGCCAGTTCCATCATGGCTTCGCTGATTTCTACTTCAGGCAGAATCTCCCGTGCTTTTGCAACCTGTGTCTGTAACTGTTCTGTTTCTCCGCTAAATTTTTTACGGAATGCTGCAGCATCTTTTGCATAATCCAAAAAGCGCTGCATGATTTCTTTTCGCTGCTCTTTCTCTTTCAGGTTTTCCATTTCCACAAAAAGACCAAACCGGTCCAGCAGATGGTTGGGCAGCACACCCTCGCGGGGGTCCATGGTACCGATTACAGTATAAGAGGCCGCATGGGAAAAGGATATTCCATCCCGTTCCACTTTGTTTTCCCCGGCTATGTTGATATCAAGCACCGCTGTCAGGAGCTCCGGCCGGAGCAGGTTCACTTCATCAATATAGATTATATTCCCATCGGCCCGTCCCAGAAGTCCCGGTTCAAAGCGCCGTTCTCCCTGCGTGACCGCGTATTCCATATCAATACTGCCGAACAGCATGTCTTCTGTTATGTTCAGCGGCAGGTTCAACAGCTTCCTGTCCCCGGACAGTTCCGCCGCGCCGCGCACCAGTACCGACTTGGCGGTACCGGTTACACCGCTGATCAAAAGTCCGCCGGCCCTGGGATTGACCAGGGCAATCAGCAGGGCCCGTTTTGCCTGTTCCTGGCCGGTCACGGCCGCAAATGGAAAACACGTAACATATCCAGACATAATTATCCTTCCAGCATTGCCAGCACTTTTTCCATGTCCAGCGTTCCGTCTTCAAAAGGACGGCGCCGCATACGATGAGGCAACGCCAGCCGCGCGGCAGTCTTTAAATCTTCTGTTTCTACCGTCCGGCTGCCACGAAAGGCCGCCATGGTCATCGCCGTCTTGATCATCGTAATATCAGACCGGTGCCCGTCCACGCCAAGATCAATCGCCAGGTCAGCCGCTTTTTCCAGCATCACGTCAGGCACACTGACCTCCGGCAACAGTTTCCCCGCCGCCACGATTTTTTCTGCTAATTCTTCCTGTTCCTTCTGATACGAAGCGATAAACCCGTCCGGATCTGCTTCATAGGCCAGACGGCGCTTGATGACCTCTTTGCGGTTTTCCCTGTCATGTTCTCCGGTAACCGTTACAGACAGTGCAAAGCGGTCCAGCAGCTGGGGCCGGATATCTCCTTCTTCCGGGTTCATGGTCCCCACCAGCACAAACCGGGCCGGATGGGAATAGGATACGCCTTCCCGTTCTACTGTGTTTACGCCCATGGCAGCCGCATCAAGCAGCACATCCACTACATGATCGTCCAGCAGGTTGATTTCGTCCACGTACAAAATATTGCGGTTGGCCTGCGCCAGCAGCCCCGGCTCAAACTTCTTTTCCCCATGTTTGATTGCGTACTCCACATCCAGCGTGCCGACGACCCGGTCCTCGGTGGCGCTTACCGGCAGTTCCACCACGCGCATCTTCAGCGTTTCAGTTTCTGCCAGTTCACCGTTATTGTATTTTTTCGTGCAGTCATCACACAAAAAGTTTTCCTGTGCAGGATCGCAGTGGAAACGGCAGCCTTTCACTGCCTCCATCGCCGGTAACAATTCCGCCAGGGCTCGCACTGCCGTAGATTTGGCAGTGCCTTTTTCCCCTTTGATCAGAACACCGCCCAGGGCGGGATTGATCACATTCAAAATCAGGGACAGCTTCATGTCCTCCTGACCAACGATAGCTGTAAACGGATATACTCCTCTGCGTTTCATGAAATTCCTCCTAATGTATCAGTATCCGCTGTCTTCATCTTAAGAAGACGCTGATTAATCAGACTTACAAATATGTAATTACTGCAACTTTTCTTTTCATTCTTCACACATCAGCAGTTGGAAAGCTGTATCTTCAGCTTCTCTTCCAGTTCCGGCAGTGTACTGTAAATCATTTCATGCGTGATGTATTCCGGCTGGATAAAATTCAGTATCCTGCGCGCCGCTTTTGTACGGAAAGGCTGATGCTGATCAATACTTACAATATGTTTATACATTTCCGCAAACGTCGTGTGGTGATTATACTTCCGATCAAAGCTCTTCTGGTACTGCCCGGACAAAGAACAGCTTAAGTGAACCCCCCTGATCAGACCTGCCATTTCGCCCAGATCATCTACTGTACGGCAGACGTAATCCGCAGCTTCTTCTTCGTTCCGGAGTTCGGGGTTGGTATTCATCAGATGCCCGGTGTCCAGCATAATGCCTACATTTTTGCGTTGGATTCGTTCAAAAAAGAATTTCACGTTGTCCGGGTCTGTCAGCCGCAGCCCAGGCCACCAGAGGTTCTCAAACAGGACAGTGATATGTGAAGGGATCGCCATGGAAACAGCATTGAAAACTTCCGCGGCGGCTTCTAACACTTCCATATCTGAATACTGGAAATCGAAGGTATAGGTTTCCTGCACATCCGCTTCAGAAACATGCCAGACCATATATTCCGGTTTTACAGCTTCCGCCGCAATCAGATTCTGTTGGATCACAGACAGCCATTCTTCTTTATTAAGGGCGCCGAAATAACAGGCATTGCGGTCTTTTGCCGATTTAAATTCCCGCTTCAGCCGGAGCTTGTTGTTTTTCCAGAAGCCCAGCCAGTAAGGCCAGTATGCCAGATGAGCCCCTACGGAAGATTCTTTGAACGCAGGTTCCGGTGTTTCTTTTCCGTAAATCAGATGCTCAATCCCATCTAATCCCAGATAATTTACGTATTCCGGTAACGTTTTTCCTGTTTCCTCCAATTGTTTTACATAATCATGATATACACAAAAATTAAATAATTGCACCTTGCTCAACTTCCCCTCAGACAAATTGCCTTTGTATGCTTATGAAAAGACCCCTGTTGCCAGGTTATAACAACTTACTTTTGCAGAACAGTTAAAAACATTTGCTGCCAGGTTTCCATCATCGTTTCCTGTGAGAGCTCCTTCTCAATTTTCAAAGGCTGTATATCGTAGGCTCGTGCCAGAATCTCAAGTATCGCCCCGGCTCCGTCCTTTGTTTCCTCTTCCTGAAGCAATCCCCACAGAAACTGATCCAGCAGATGAATGTACAGTGACGTATTGACCAGCATCTTTTCTTCTTTTGCCAATGCTTCTGCTTTAGCCAGAAATTCCGGTTTCCGCAAAGAAGTTTTTCCTTTGCATCCTGCCAGATATTTTTCCCATAAGGTGGTCTTGTTCACGCCAAATCGCTGCAGACGTTTTAACGCATTGTGCTGCGTTTTCGGATTCAGACCGGTCTGTTTATCCAACGCCTTTTTGACAGCTGCTTTGACTACCCTTCCTATTAGTTCCCCCAGCTTGGAATGTTTGCCCGCCCCTTCCAGATACAGGGAAGATTCACTGTTGGCTACCACAATAGTAGTATCCGTTCCGGAGCCGGTAGCTATCCCGTTGGAGTATTTGCTGCCTTCCAGCAGTTCCTGGATCGCTGCTGTCTTGGCTTCCGTACAGGTCACCAGGGCCCGGGTCAGGGTCCCGGGCGGGAGATCTGTATCCAACACAAGCATAATATTGATAGTCCCTGCCCTGTCCGGTTTTTCCACGGGTTTGAAAAAGGTAGCAGGATCTCCCACACGGCCGCCGTTTGTTTCGATACCACCAGTAACAATAGCCGTAACTGTCAGGTTCTGATAGCACAGGGTCTCTATCACCGCATTTTCCATATCCGCCGCGGTTCCCATACCTGTTACGGTTTCCGGATCCAGACCCAGCCTTCCCGAAAGGATGTGCATATGTTCTGTATACGTAGGAGCCAGCATTTCACAGGGCATGCCGGCCCCCTGCTTGGCATCATGGTTAAACACGGCGGTATAGTTCTCATGATAGCCGCCGTTAAATACCGAAGTACTGAGAACTTTACGCCTGCCTTTGAAAAAAATCACAATACTTTTTTCGTAGCGATACACTTCATCACCGGAAGACAGTGTATATAATTTCTCTGTAACCGTATCCTTGCTCATGCTTCATCCGCCTTTTCTTCCAACTCGCCATCTACATCCAGGCAAAGCTTCTGCAATGCCTGCAATGTTTCGTCTTTGGCATGCCATAATTCCCGCTGGGATGCTTCCAGCAGTACTTCCGTCGTCCGTTTTAAGGCCCAGGGATTCACATCCCGCATCCATTCCTGTACTTTGGGATCCAGCACATACTTTTCCGCATACTTTTCATACATCCAGTCTTCCATCACTTTGCTTGTAGCATCCCACTGGAAGCTGTGGGCCACCATGTTGGACATGTCCGCGGCGCCTTTATAGCCATGCTTCATCATGCCTTCAATAAACTTCGGGTTGATGGCCTCGCTGCGGAACAGGCGTTTCGCTTCTTCCTGCACGCTGTGCATGGTGACCCGGCTACGGTCTGTGCTGTCCCCGCAGTAGGATTTGGGCGCGCTTCCTTTGATACTCCGGACCGCCGCAATCATGCCGCCATGGTAGGCATTGTAGTCGTCACTGCTGAGCATATTGGTTTCATGGTTGTCTTCATTCTTAATCGTGATATCCAGCACGCCCATCCGTTTTCGGAACTGTGCGGGCAGGTATTTCCCTTTCGTCTTTCCGCCGTAAGCATGAGCGCCCCAGCGGACATACACATCCGCAATATCGTCAATGGTTTCCCAGTTCTTCGCTTCCAATAATGCGGCTACACCGGCGCCATATACGCCCTGTTCGTCACCAAAGATACGGAATGCTGCCGTACGCCAGGCTTCTTCTTTTTCCATGCTTTCTTCTTTTTCCAGCTCCGCACTGTCTTCCATAATATGCTTGCGGACATAGTTCTGCTCCGGATCTTCTTCCAGTGCAGCAACCGTCAGCACCGCCTTGTCCAGCATCTCACCGGCACCGGGCATGCTGTCACGGAACAGGCCGCTGATCCGGGCGGTCACATCAATGCGGGGCCGTTTTAATTCGTTAAGCGGAATCACGTCCAGCCCGGTCACACGCAAACTTCCCGGCTGCCACACCGGTTTCACGCCCAACAGATAAAGGAATTCCGCCAGACATTGTCCATGGCTTCGCATATTGGCCCCGGCCCATAACACGATACCGATATTCTCCGGGTAATGTCCCTCTTCTTCAATAAACCGGCTGATGACCTGGTCTCCCAGATTCTTGCCGATCTCCCAGGCGGCTGCTGTTGGCAGCGTACGGGGATCCACACCGAAGAAGTTCCTTCCGGTGGGCAACAGATCTGCCCCGCCGCTGCTGGGAGCGCCGCTTGGTCCCGGCGCAATATACTCAGCCTCAAACCCGCGCAGCATGGTAACCTGTTCCTGCGAGGTCAGCATCAGGTTGGGATACACGGTATGACAGATATATTCGCAGACGGCCTGCAGTTTTTCCGCAAAGGCTTTCGGTGTTTCCTGTATATTCTGATCTGCCGCCGTCCGGGAAGCACCGGCCAATATCTGCGCCGGCGGTTTTAACATTGCTTTTTTTACCCATTCCTTCTGCATGACGGCCTGAATGCCTTCATCGGTAAAATCATGGTCCTGCAGGGTACGGATCACATCCCTGCACTGTTCCCCTATATGATCGATGAGCATATTGAAGGTCATCTGAAGCGGCTCATAAATTTCAGCGCTGTGTTCCAGCAGATAATAATAATCATAACCGTACTGCGATGCCAGTGTCTGGTTCAGACTCGGCACGCTTCCATTATCCAGCCGTGTCAGCAGCCAGAGGTATTCTGTCAGCCCATCTTCCCGGGGTGGTTCCCCTAATATATGAAGGCCTGTATGGACTTCCATATTCTTCAAATCAGTAATGTAGTTGTGGAGATTTCCCAGATATTCTTCGAAAGGCTGCCCTTCTTCCCGTTCGATCTCGCCGTCCAGATTCGCTTCCTTAACCTTTTCCAGTACCAGTTCTTCCAGACGGGGCAGGTTTTCCGGCGCGGTACGCTGGAAATGGACATATTCATCCATGGCTTTTTCCAGTTCTGCCAGCTCGTCATATGTCCCGGCCTGCGACTGGGGTGCGGGCAGATGTTCATCCAGCACGGCAGCACCCCGCCGTTTGGCCTGGATTCCCTCCCCTGTTATGGTCATATTGTAAATATACATGTTCGGCAGGTCACGTAAGGCCAGATCCGGATAACATCCTGCGCTGAGCCCTGCGTTTTTCCCCGGCAGCCATTCCAGAGAACCGTGGGTTCCGATGTGCGCCACCGCATCGGCCTTCCAAATGTCCCTCACCCACTGGTAGAATGCCAGATAATGATGCGTGGGAGCACAGAACGGCGAATGGTAAATCTTGGCAGGATCTTCCCCGAACCCCCGGGGCGGCTGTACCGTAATAAAGATATTACCGTCCATGGTTCCCGGCACCATCAGCCTTCCATTGTATTCCATCACACTGCCCGGGGCCTCGCCCCAGTCTTTGGTAAGCTGGTTTTGCACTTTTTCTTCAAACTGACTGTAAAAGGTCCCGTATTCTTCTCCAGAGATTTTGTTGGCCTCCTCCAGCTGTTTTGCGGAAAGCATGGACCGGTCATTAGTTGCGTGGCTGGTGAGGATGTTAATAAACTCTTCCGTATCCTGCGGGATAAAATCAACTTTATAGCCCCGCTCCTGCATATTGGCCAGCAGGCGGCGTACACTTTCTATGGTATCCAGTCCCACTCCGCTTCCGATATTGGAATTCTTCGGCGGATAGTTATGGAAAATAATTGCAATCTTTTTTTCACCGTTTTCCTTATGTCGCAGGGCCGCCCATTTTTTTGCCTTACTGATCATATGGGCGATACGTTCCGGTATGGGCTGGTAGCGGATGTCCCCGTTTTCCAGTACTTTCTTCGTTGCTACCGGTACGCCGTGGGTCACGCCGTCAAATTCCGGCAGGGAGATGGAAATGGAAACCTCCATGGCATTCATGCCTTCCAGATTGTCCTTCCAGTCTTTATATTCGGTCAGGAGCGTATAGGCTGCCAGCACCGGCACGTTCCACTGCTTCAGGAAATCAAGCTTCAGGGCACCGCTGGCTGTCAGGGAGAATTTGTTTATGTTGATAAAAACATCTATGACAGGGAATCTGTCCCTGAAGAAAAAACGACTGAACACTTCGTCCAGGGTCGGCATTCCCATCTCTTTGTACGGCATCCCGTTACTGAATACACAGATGGCATTAAGTCCCTGCTTTTCCGCTTCTTCGACCAGCTGCGTCTGGTATTGGAGGTCGCCCCATATCCATTCATCACGGTAAAACAGGATTCCCACCGTAAGCTTTCCCTGACTGCAAAAGTCCTTCTCATATTCAGCCAGATCTGTATATACTTTTTTCGCCCGGGGATGAAAGATTCCGGTCCAGTGGATGGGATCCGGTCCGGCCACAGCAGAAGTATCTCCTCCCACAATACCGATCAGGTACTGCCAGAGATGGTACAGATTACTTTCGCCCCCGTAAACGGAATATAAGCGGACAGCGTTTTCCTGTTCCGTTGTTATCCCCTGTATCAGATTGTCATCATCACCGCCGGCCGCATCAATGTAATAGGGGATCTTATGACGCTGCACATAAGCATGCACCCGCTTCAGGAACGTAGTTGTCAGCCCGGTTCCCATCCATTTCAGCAGCAGGAAGTCCGTACCTGCCAGCCGCTTTTCCGCTTCTTCGTTCCATTCCGTATTCTCTGTAACCCACCAGCAGGAATAATCCCCCTGCAGGTTCTCTTCGTTCTGCAATTTGTCCAGCATTTGCTGCATGATACCGAAACGGCGGATCACATTGGTCATGAAAATAATCTTGCCCATAACTGTCTCCCAAATTACATTTTTTCTTTCTGCATCTTCCGCAGGAGGTATAAGAAATACGGAGTTCCAAGTAATGCAGTCATAATACCCACCCGTACCTCTGCCGGAGCCAGCACCACCCGACCCAGCGAATCACAGACCACCAGGAACATGGCGCCTCCCAGCGCGCTGGCCGGGAGCAGCACACGGTGATCCGGCCCCAGCAGCATCCGCATCATATGCGGAATGACTAATCCTACAAAGCCGATGTTACCGCTTACACAAACCGAAGTTGCCGTTGTCATGGCCGACACCAGTAACAATCCCATACGAAAATACATGACCGGCATGCCTACCGCTCTGGCCTCCGTTTCTCCCAGCACCAGGATATTAAGATGTCTGGCAAGCAATAACATAATTACGATGCCAAACGCAATGGGGCCGATAGCCAGATAGACATGTTCCCAGCGGCGGTAATCCAGCCCGCCTACCATCCAGAAAAGATATTGCTGTAGTTTCTGTTCATTCATAAAAGTAAGGATGCCTGATGTTAGAGCTCCCAGAAGCATACCTACCGCTACGCCTGCAAGAAGCAACGTCATCACCGGGATCTTCCCGTTCCGGGCCGCCAGAAAAACCGTAAGCGCAACTGCACAGATACTGCCACAGAAGGCAAAAGCCGGCATGGTGAACATACTCTGAGTGGCAAAGCCGGTTGCAATGGCCAGCACAGCCCCTGTGGCGGCACCAGCGGAAATGCCGATGATGCCGGGATCCGCCAGCGGGTTGCTGAAAATCCCCTGCATAACAGCGCCGCACATCCCCAATGCGCCGCCAACCAAAACGCCTACCAGCATACGGGGCATACGGATAAACCAAATCACTGCCAGCTGTTCCTGGGTAAAATCGTTTTCCCCAAAAAACGGCAGCCCCGTCTGATGACAGACTACGGCCAGCGTATTTTTTACCGGTACGGGAATCTGGCCAAAGGTCAGGGACACTGCTGTCACACAAAGCAGTATAATAACAAGTCCTACTAACGCCGCGCGTTTATTCTTAATCACGGTCAACCCCCTGAAAAATCTTCATCTCTTCATTATTCCTGATCCTGCGGTTTTCCCTCCGGGAACAGTTCCGGATATACGGCATAGGCAATGTTTTCCACCGCGTCTACAATATGATGACTGGCAACATACCGGTACCGGTCCGACACATAGACCATCCGGTTGTTCTTTACCGCCTTCACATTCCGGTACGCAGGGTCTTCTTTCAGTTCCCTGGCAAACCGTTCCGGATCAGAATGCTTGTCATAATTCCAGGTCGGCAGCAAAAACATATCGGGATTCACCTGCACTACCTGTTCCTTGCTGATCTGCCCTTTGATCCCCAGTGGATGAACTGTCGCCGCGCCATTGATCACGTGTGCAAGACCCATCATGGAATCAAACAATTCCCCTTTTCGCCCCATAGGTCCGGTCATGGAAAAAGCCACTGCCGTTCTCTTCTTGTCATCCGGAATCGCCTTCAGGCGTTTTTCTAAAGCCTGCATCCTCTCATCCATACGTTTAAGCAGTGCTTCTGTTTTTTGCGGTTCGCCTGCCGCCAGTCCAAGGTTGCGCACTTTCTGCTGCATTTCCTGATAATTTTTCGGGCTCATGGCTACATAGACTGTAAGCCCCATACTCTCCAGTGTACGTAATTCATCGGCGCCCGTCGATGTTGACACGACTACCAGATCCGGGTGCAGGGAAAAAATCGCTTCTGAATTGTTTTCAACTTTCCTGCCGACCCGTTTTACATCGTCCTCACCCAGGAAAGATATTTCCGGATCCCCGGCATGCCGGCTGTATGCCGCAATTCGTTCCGGTCCTGCCAGTGTTTTCAGTATCTCATCCGTTCCATAGGTAACGGAAACAATACGGCAGGGCTTTGTTTTGAAAACAAGCGTACGACCCGTGTCATCTTTGGCAGAATAAGACTGCTCCGGATTTTCGCCTGCCGGCTTTACATTCAAACTGTTTTTTTCAGCAGAATGCGTTTTATCCTCCGCAGGCGCATCCTGCTTACAACCGCACAGCAGCATAAACAGGAAAGGCACAATGAGGAACAGTATGATAAAACGTTTTTTATTCGTCAACCTGCATATATTAAATGAAAGCATCGTCAAACACCTTAGTTCAGATATATTTTGCAAATGTCTGCTGCATGGCGCATTCCTCTTCTGCTTTGCCGCCACGTCCCAGCCAGCGGGTAAAACAACCTCCCCCGCAGACAGAAAGATGTGAGCATGCAGCACAGGCCTCCATCGCTTTGGCAATGAAATTCCCAACCTGTTTGGTTTTTTCCGGATCCATCCCATCCCATACGTTTCCCAGTAAAAAATCAGGATTTCCTACCAGGGAAGAACAGGCATAGATTTTTCCGTCAGAGGTTACATAGGCTTCTTCCCCGTGCATGGCATAACACTGGCCAAAAGAACAGGCCCTGCCTGAAACAATTTTACGTATCTTTTCAAGCTGGGAAAACCGAATAGGGATACCCGTTGCTTTTTCCAGCTGCTGTGCCAACGCGTAACATTGTTCCATGGCCACGGCCACATCCTCCGGCGAAGCGGGATGGAGGGCAGTTCCCCGGCCCTGGCAGCGCAGTAAATCAAACCCGATCTGCCTGACGTTGCCAAGATAATACGCCATCTGGACGATACCGGGAAGCGATTTCACGTTCGTATCCGTAACAACACAGGTCAGCCCAATCGGAACTTTTTTAGCAGCCAGCAGACGGATACCCCGGATTGTGGCCTCTGATGCACTGTTCCCGTCTTTCTTTTTACGCAGAGAATCATTGACCGGCGGGCGGCCGTCCAAACTGACACCGACAGCGATTTTATGATGTTTCAGATAAGCTGCAGTCTCTTCCGTCATTAAAGACGCATTCGTCTGCAACTGAAGAATCGCAGCATATCGTTTGACTTCCACATATTCTGTCACCGCCCGGATTGCAGGAAACGCAAGCAGGGGTTCTCCGCCCGTAAACTGCAGGATAAACGGTTGCCCGCTTTCCCCTGCCATATCCACGGCTTTTAACGCGGTATCCACCGGCATGCTTTTATCCGGATGATATGCTGCATAGCAGTATTTACAGGCATAATTACACTGACCGGTCAGACTCAGTATTAAGTTGCGGATGACCGGTTTATCTTTCACTTTTTTCTCCTTGCACAAACATTTTGTTATAAATGATGTTTGCGTTTCTTTCCATCCTGTAAATTCTTGTGTTATAATATTGGTACTTAATTATATTAAACTATATAGTTATTGTATGGTCAAGGTAAAAAGGAATTATTATGAATAATAAGTCAAAAGAAATGTCTTCCCAGTACTTTACCGCGGGGGAATTAGCTTCTGTATTTGGGATTTCCAAGCAAAGTCTTTTGTATTATGACAAAATCCATCTTCTCTCGCCAGATTTTATCGGCGAAAACGGTTACCGGCATTATTCCATTGACCAGTATCTTGATCTGGAAATCATTGTAAACCTTCGCTCCCTTGATATTCCCATCAATGATATCCAGGAATACCTGAAAAACAGAAGCCGGGAACACCTGGATGAAATATTCCGGAAAAAAGACCGCGTCTGCCAGGAAATAATCCGTGAGAATGAAAGGATCCGCAATTCCCTTGCCGCAATCGCAGTCAAACTGAATGATGAACGAAAAGAACTCCGCAACCAGGTTTTTATCCGTTCTTATCCTCCGCGCTATATCAGAATCAACCCGCTTACTGAAAAGGACACCGGTAAGGATCGTATTGTTTTGTTTGCGAAAGCAAGTCATAAGAATATACATAACCGCTGTCTGTTGGAAAAACAGCAGGGCTGGATCATTTCCGGGGAAGATTTTTTTTCCGGTCATTGCAGCAATATATCGATTGGTTTCTTTTTCTTCCTGAACGGACCTGTCAAGAACCATCACTTTGACGCTCCCGCTACTGCCCCGGACCATCCTGATGTCCTAAACGCCAATAAAAGCCAGACAGACAACAGACAAAAGAAGTTTTTTATCCGTACGTTACCGGAAAGCCTGTATTGTGAAATGACTTTTGACGGAACATTTTACGACAAAGCGGATGAACTCAGTAAAAAAATCCGGCAACAGTTAGAGAAATATAAGCTGCAGCCGGTGGGGGATGTCTTTGTCCTTCCTGTAAAGAATCACTGGTTTACCCGGGAGAATAAAGATTATGTGACAAAGCTCTTTTTGCAGGTTAATTCCTGAACATCCTCCTGAATCAAAAAAACAAAACCTTTTACGAAAAACACGAAAACGTTTTTCGAAAAAGGTTTTTTGTTTTTTATTGCGTTTTGTTTACTTCTTCATGGAAATAATCAACGGCCCGGGACTCTGCACCCCTATCCGGATATCAGTGTTTGCAATGTCCGGATCCGGTACTCTTCAGTACTTTTTCAAATACTTCGTGGATTTCCGCATCGCTCTTACCTGCTTCTTTAGCTTTCATTGCATGGACCAGCGCGCTGCGATATTTCTTATGCGCTTCATCTTTCGGAATCTTATCCAAATCTGTTGCGGGATTAAAACTCATTACTTTTTTAAATACTGCATGGATCTCTTCGGAAGATTTTCCTGCTTTTTTGGCTGCTTCAGCATGTTTTTTAGCACTTTCATAACGTGCTTTTCCATGAGGATCAGCCGGAATTTCAAACTTCGGATGCGCCATATTAACTCCTCCTTGTAATCACTGAAAAAATATAATTTAAACTTCTCCTGCCTGAATTATTTCTTTCTCACTTAATATGCAGAAATCCCCTGTAACTTAACTGTACACTATATACAGGGTAAACTGTCAAGTACTGTTTGAAATGCAGGTATAAAGGCTCTTTAGCAGATACCCGCCCTGTATACCTGCAATACAGTTAAGAATTCTTCTAAAAACAGTATACAGGGCTCTGCTGTCAGACAGGCCCTGTATATCTGGAATATGGTCAATATAATAATTTTTGGTTTTCTGCCAGACTTTTACAGACATTACAGACGGAATGCAAAAGGCTGGTATGCATAACAACGGATCGGACGTCCATATCCGTCCAGCCCCGGTTTAAACCGGAAACCGCCGGCTGCGTTCAATGCCGCCTGATCCAGCGCGCCGTTTCCGCTGGACCTGGCCAGTACAACGGACTCCACGCCGCCGCTCTTTCCTACCAGGAAACGTACCACCGCTGTCCCGGTGATTCCGCCTTTACGGCACGATTCCGGATAGGACGGCATACGGGAACGGGTAACTCTCGGAGGCACAGCGGGAGCCTGGATCGCATCACTGGCAGGACCGATACCGGGCCCTTTCCCGCCACTGGTTCCGGAGTTCGTACCGGAACCGGTACCTCCGGGGGCCGTATGTTTAGGTTGCGCTGCAGGTTTTTGCGTTAGTTGTTTCTTTTGTGGTATGGGTTTTTCCCGCTTTTCCACAATATCGTCTTCTTTTGGTTTGACGATTTCCTCTTCTATTTCCGGTTCGGGTTCTGGCTCCGGCGGAGTAATCTCAGGGGCTGCATCCCCGCCCCCATTGACCAGAGCCACATCGTAAATGGGTTCATCCGGTACGGAACGGAATGTCGTTAATGCGATAAGCCCGACCAGCCCGCAACACAGAATATGGAAGATGATGGAAAAAAGTACGCTCTTTTTTTCATCCTTATTTAAATTCATTTTTTAGCTTCCTTTTCTGTCGCCAGACCGACACGGGAAATTCCCGCCTTTTTAAACGAGTCCAGCAATCCAATGACGGCTTTATACTGTACATTCTCATCGGCCCGGATCACGACAGAAAACTTCTCATCTTTTTTCTGTTCTTCCCGTGCCCGGTTGACCAGCTCGGATTTTCCGATGACTTTATCACCAAGCCAATATGCGCCGTCATCTTTGATCGTAACTGTAAATTTTACCGTGCTTTGCGTAATCGTTTCTGTAGCCACCGGCAACTTTACCGGAATGGTTTTCAGTTCGCTCATATACATGGCACTGACAATAAAAAATATCAGTAGAAGGAACATCATATCGATCATCGGGCTCAACATGATGTCCGGCGCTTTTCTGCCCCGTCTTTTTAATCTAATCATTCTTCAGTACCCGCCTGTTTATCCAGATTCTTTGCAATCGCTTCCAGTAAAGTGTTCGCTACTTCTTCAACATTTAAGGTAATAGCAGCAAGACGGCGGTTAAAATACGCGTACATGCAAATCGCAATAATCGATATACATAAACCAAAAACGGTGGTTATCAACGCTTCCCCGATACCGGCCGTTACAGCAAGCGGATTGTCCAGACGCTGGCTGAAGTTGTTAAAAGAGCCGATCATGCCTGTTACCGTACCGAGTAATCCTAATACGGGCGCCAGTGTAACGATCACATTCAGATAGTTCAGGCGGTTATCAAATTTATCCAAAGCTCTTTCAGCCCTTACGTTCACAAAATTTTCCAACCGTTCAAACCGGCCATGACGGGCCATCACGATTGTCGCAAGTTTTGCAATTTCGCCCTGGGTATTATCTGCCAGCGCTTTGGCGTCGATCCAGTTATCCTGCTCAACGTACTCACAGAATTTTTTGGTAAAATCCCGCCCGCTATCCGCTTTTCGGAAGAACAGGTATCGTTCAACAGAAATTGCAATAGCTGCAATAGAACATAATAACAGCGGATACATGACCGGTCCGCCCTTAACAAAGTAATCCAGGCCTGCTGCAAAAAAATTCATCTAAAATATGCCTCCCTATTCATTACACCATTTTAAAAACAATAGTTACTAATAAGGATTATAGCACATGCAAAAAACAATTACAAATAAAATCCGAAAATCACAGGCAAAAACATGAAGCCGGGTGTAAAAACGCCCGGTTTTGTTTTGCAAATCCGCATGACTACTTCGATTAGGCCCTACGCATTCATTAATATATGATAGACAGGCGGCTATGCATCAGTATAGCGTAACCGTCATACAGAAAATATAATCTGTATGAAAGCAGGGTCATGGGGTTTTGCGTGAGAATCCGGTCTCCTGATGTTAGGAGAAAAAAACTGTCAACGGCCGTTTTATACAAAAATAAAACAACCATGCAAGTTCGAAAACCCGCATGGTTGCTACATTTCATATGGTGGAGACGAGGGGGATCGAACCCCTGACCTCTTGAATGCCATTCAAGCGCTCTCCCAGCTGAGCTACGCCCCCAAAAGCTTTACAAGCGATATTATACGGAAAAAAGCACCCTTTGTCAATAGCTTTCTTACCAAATCGAAGGCTTCATTCTGTAATACAACGTTTCATACTTTGTTCCGGAAATAGCTTTCCATTCCGGATCAATAAAACGCTGATCGGACGTCTTGACTTTTTTGTTCTTCCTGTCGGCCTGGTAAGCGCGAATAATCCTGTATTTCCCGGTTGCATAATCCATTACAACCGCTTCATAAAAATAGGAATGCGCAACACCTTTCTGATTGGGAATAAAAGTTACGAACCAAAGGCCGATTTGTTTATCTCCTTCATGGTGCACTTCCATATGATTATAAAAGTCCTGCACTTCTATTGAGTTTTCTACTCTCGTCTGCACCGGTGTCCATGATTTCTTTTTCAGCTTGCTTTTTTCCGCAAAGCACACACTTGTAAACAGCAGTGTAAAAATAAGTGAAATCGTTAGTATTTTTTTCATGTCAATTCCCTCCTGCAGTTTAATTTTACAATATTTCCCGGGAAATTGCATCACCCTGCCCCTTAATATTTTTACGGTCGCATTTACATGTGGCTGTCCGATAGTATAGAATATAATTAAAAGATCTGCAAAACTTTTAACGACAAGTCTTTTTATAAGCATAGAAAATAGAATATATTTGTTTATTCTAAATTTTTACAGGAACCTTGTTGTTATTCAGTACTAAAATTTTACATACTCAATATTGTATAAACTAAAACGAGGAGGAAACTATCATGGCTAATTTTTGTGAAAACTGTGGCTCGCCCTTAAAAAGCGACAATAAATTCTGTCCGAACTGCGGAGCTCCGGTAACACAAACGGAACCGGAAGTACCGGTAACCCCTACCGCGCCAGGCAGATCCCCCGCAGATGCTGCGATAAACGTACGTCCGGCAAATACAACAACAGTTGACGCTGCCACACCTTTCGATACCCCTGAAACCTCTCCCGCAGTAACCGGCGCTGCCGGCGCAGCTGCCGTTGCAACGGTTGGGGCTCTTCATCCGGATTCCGCGCCCGAAAATCCTCAGGATGCTTTCGTCCCACTCCGCGAAGCGAACCCTGGCCCGCAGCCTGTCCATGAAGAAGCGTTCAATGAAAACAGGCGCACGCCTTCTACTCTGCGGGAAGAAGCTGAACAGGCCTTTCCGCATTCTGATTACAGCCGCAAGGAAAGACTTTCCCAGAGTGGAACAGCTCCCAAATACGAACCGGACAAAGATCTGCAGTCCATGTTCCTTCGTCACGACAACCGCCTGAACCGCAAGCGTTATCTCTTCCGCGGCCTCGCCCTCGGAGCAGCGATTTCAGTCATTACAAAATTAATCACCATGATTGCCGTTTCAATGAACAGCAGCGCAATTGCCATGCTGGGAACTATTATTTCGTTTGTTGCCGTAATTCCCAGTTTTATGCTCATGATACGCCGTCTGCATGACCTGAACCGCCCAGCTTGGTGGTGCATCGGTGTGTTCGTACCGTTAGTAAACCTTGTTTTGGGAATCTACCTTTTGTTCTTTAAAGGCACAGAAGGACCCAACGATTACGGTCCGGACCCGCTGGAAGTACCGGGGAGCGGTTTGCTATAGTTATTACATAATAAATGTAATGAATTTTTGCATTGCTGATATCACTGGATCAATCGCGGAGAACGATTCATATGGAACACCGGTTCAAAAATTTCTACGTCCTGCAAAATGAAAACTTAATACATGCAAACCAATATGGACGATTTGACAAAACTATGGCTGCAGATGCGCTTCGTTTTCACAAAAGCCTGCCCGTCTATGCGCCTACCCGACTGATTTCGCTGAGAAACAGGGCTGCGACGTATCATATCAAGGGCCTTTATGTAAAAGACGAATCGACCCGTTTTAGTCTCAACGCTTTTAAAGGACTGGGCGGCAGCTATGCCATGTTCCGCATTCTCTGTGAAAAACTGGGATTGGATTACAAAAACATTGATTACCGTTACTTTCAGAAAGAAGAAGTCCGGAAGCGATGCGCCAAAATCCATTTTGTCACAGCCACGGATGGCAATCACGGCAAGGGTGTTTCCTGGGCCGCAAAGCTTTTTGGCTGCAACGCCACTGTATTTATGCCAAAAGGTTCTGTGGAAGCGCGACGTATTGCCATCGAAGAAGCAGGCAATGCCACTGCGGAAATTACAGAATTTAATTATGATCAGGCTGTGGAACATTCCTGGAACCTGGCGCTTAAGAATGGCTGGATACTGATTCAGGATACCGCCTGGGACGGATACGAACAATATCCGGAATGGATTATCGACGGTTATCTGAC
>JAEEGL010262126.1_pt1 | contig 30875 bp, 30 predicted proteins | sample 9134231 | NCBI WGS metagenome assembly JAEEGL01 (sample SAMN16246548, study PRJNA631951) | gut metagenome | biome: gut microbiome; feature: rumen; material: fiber-attached | host: Bos | place: Iran: Karaj | collected 2018-10
TAAAAAGGGTGATTCTTATGCGAGTTTTATCAAATATAGTATCTTTTGTTATCTTTGTCGGTCTGTGTGTTCTTATTTTCGCTTCAGATGTTATTAGTTTATTACCCGATAATGCGGTGGAAGATATGACTTACTCTGAACAGGTATTAATGAGCGGTGTAATTAAAGTGAGTATCGTGGGACTCGTTGCAGTTATTTTTCGCTTGATGCTTGGTGGTGACGATAAGAAAGATAAAAATGGCAATGATAACTTGGGATATTTATAATATAAATGAAGCAAAAACTCTAATTATGAAAGGAATAGGTTTTAGTTTATGAAAAGAAAATATTTAGTTGCAATGGTTTTAGTTTGTATGCTTTTGTGTACATTCGGTTGTTCAAATGGTAGTGACAAGAATGATGTTACTCCTGCCCCTACCAATTCAGTTGCTGAACCGACTATTACAGAAGCTGTAGCACCCACGAATGTTGACGCTGATACTTCAGTTACTGCAGCACCAACTGAAAGTGTTGAGCCTACACAGGCTGAGGAGCCACTTACACTGAATGCATATTTCAAAACTTTCCCTAAGTATGACGAAAATTATGCTGAGTTTGTTGAAGTGGTGGCTGATGACTACGCTCGACCTATTTTAGCATATTCTTATTCTTCTGAAGATGTACCTACTGATGCTGAAGTCTACGAGGGCTTAAATCGAGAAGTTGTTGAAAGTGATAAATATGTTGAAAACGATAAGACTTCTGGGTTTGATGATGAGGACTTCGTGAAAGTGAATATTGACTATAAAGATACAGGTGATGTTGTTACTGATATCCTTAAGATAAAAGATATTCGTACTTTCCTTAACGAAGAAGACCTTGCTCTCAATATTGCGTATGAAATAGACGAGTACACGACAATTACTTTGCGTACAGGACTTGACTATACTGGGCGTACTTTTGAAAGTATGACAGACGAGGACTTCCAGAATGAGTATTCGACGGATAAGGTCAGTGCTTTGGCTCTTTATCGTGATTCCCTTGAGAAAGCTCGTTTAACAATGCCACTCGAGAATACGATGAATGTAACTGGGTATATAAATCTTGTGTATAAGGTTGGCGAAAATGTGCCTGATGATGTTAAAAATCTTTGGGTTGAGGCTTACAAGGGTGAATATGCCGATAATGCTGATGGATTTGCCGAGTTTTTACAGTCTGCAAAGGACTACAAGAAGGATAATGACGGTATTGATATATCAGATGACGAAGCCCTTGAAATGTATTATAACCTTGACATTTTAGGTTATGGTGCTTGTGCTAAGTTTATGAAAGATTTTTCAGTACCTGCTCTTGATACTGCAGGCGAGGAAAGATTAACAAAAGCATACTGTGCAGCTTATGAAGTTTCTTCTGTTGACCTTGACGATGCAACATGGCAGTATATGAAAGATTTATATGCAATCAGCTTGTATTTGCGTAAGCAGGAAGGTATTAAGGTTAATGTGGTTAGTTAATTCTATCCTATCAATGAAATTTATCATAGTCTTTTGTCTTTCGGCTTTGTTTGTTGCTATTCTGTGGACATTTATTAAGCAGAAAGTGTTTGTAAAGCTCTATGGTAGTATGAAATCATACTTTGATGAACAGGGTAATGTGTTGGCAGGCGATAATGATTCGTCTGCCACACCCTATGTTGAATTTTCTGGGCGAAAGTACGAAAGAATGCCCTCTTTTTATGAGTTTTGTGTTATTAATCACTTGTGCGGTGCTTCGAAGTTTCATAAATTTGTGTACGGAAGTATAGCGAGATGGAAAAAGTTTATGAAAGTTAAGGGAACTATATATGTAGTTATCTTCGTTGTACTGTTAGTCGCACTTATCTTTGCTATCAAGTCTGACTATGGTTTCTTGTTAGACGAGCCATTATAGGAGGCTAATATGCTTTATAAAGGAAAAAATGTTACGCTTACAAACTATAAGCAGTTGTTCAAAGGGTATTCGGCTGATATTTTAGATGAAATTCGTTCTGCTATATTGGACGAAACACCGATTACACAATATGTTGAAAGTTGTAAGGCAGATTCGTATAAATTAAATCAATTGCGTTTGGCAAAGCGTGAAGGTGTGCCAGATTGCTACTTGAACACAAACTTTACAGCTCAGACTATTTTCTGTGTACGAACAGCGAAAAGAATGAACTGTGATATATCTGCAATATTAGTTTATTGCAATGAGAAAGGTCTTTTCTTACCATCTGATACTATTGAAAAACTTGCTAATGCAGTTTTAGGTGGTGTCCAGATTGAAAAAGTGAACTTCAGGTTTGTTCCTTATGCTCTAACCGAAATGGTATTGCGTGGGTTGAAACGAGGTTTTCCTATGTGGCTGTTTACTGAGGATATGAATACTTTATGTAGAATGTCCGAAAAACGACTTCAGACTTTATTAAATGGTATGGAGTTGGGTGTCGATGTTCATGTGTTCTTGCGTGGTAGTTGGACAGACGAACAAGTAAGCTACTTAGTGTCTTTCGGTAAGAGTATAGACGGCTTGTTAGGGTTAATAAATAGCAACTTCAGTTATGATTTATTGACTGAGATTGTGCCATTGTATAGGGAAGGTAAATTGTCTTATGACGATATACGAACTCTCTGTGCTGTAGATGATACAGGGTATCCGATATATAACTTATATCAGGTATCAGCTATCGGAAACGCTATAAAAGACGGAGTTGTTGTTCCCGAAATGTATAATCCTAACCTCTCAGATATGGATATTATAGCACTCCGTAAAAGTTGATATTATTTACTCAGAATATTGAAAAATATTCGAGTTGGTGCTTGACTTTTATTCAGTTTTGTGTTATAATTATATAAAAGAAATTAAAAATATTATGTCTTGAGGAGGACGAGGTTATGAGTTATGTATTTTTAGGTGCTGAAACCACCGAGGATGTTGTTTATTCAAGAGAGAAGCAGAGCCACGGCTATAATGCATTGGTATTAAAGGCTGGTTTAGCCCCGATGTCGTTGTGTGAACTTAAGTATGAAGGTAAAGAAGTTCAGGTTGTACCTACTGGGGATGAGTGGAACGGACAGGATGCATTGCCTTTAATGACAGTTGCAGATGAAATTGGCTTCAACTCAGTAGCAAGAAGAAAAGATAAAAATGTTATGAAGTTTATCTTTACTGATGGTAAGATGTTTTTAACTATTCTTGAGCAGGGTTCTATCGCTATCAAGATTGGTAATCCCGAAGCTGATTTTGATATTGTACCTATCGCAGTTAACGCACCCGATGGCTCAATCGAAAAGGATACTGAGCGAGTTTACTGGCTTGATGCTGTTAAGTTGATGGGTTACTTCAAGGATGCTTCGGATAAGTTATGTGCAGCTCGTATGAGAGGCTACTTAGACCTTACTGCACCTAATCCGAGAACAGGTAAAAGAATGGCTCTGTCTACTTTTGAAGCAGAAGGTATTACGCCTGAGTGTGTTGACCTCTCGTTAGGTTATCTTGAGGCTCGTGATAGGGAACGTCAGATGCGTGAAGAAGTACGCAGAGAGCGTGAAATTGCTCGTGAGAATGCGAAGAAGTTGCAGGATAAGTTCAGTGCCTTAACTGATTCTGCACAGGGTAAGAACAAGAAGGTTGAAGATGATGACGATGACGATGAGTGGTCAGTTGATGTTCCCGATGAGGAAGAAGATGACGGCTTTATCGATGCTAATGATGACTGATTTAGTTGGGAGGCTCTAGTTTATGAAGGTTAGGAAATCAAACAATGCGGTATTAGGTAATGCTAAAAAGAAGCAAGATGACGAGTTTTATACTCGTATCGAGGATATTGATAACGAGTGTAAAAATTATTTAGAACATTTCAAGGGCAAGGCTATATATTGTCCTTGTGACGACCCCAGATGGTCAAAATTCTGGGAATATTTCCACAAAAACTTTACAAGATTCGGCTTAACGAAGCTCATAAGTACTTTTTATTCGGCTAATCCCGAAGATAAGCCTTTTAAGACTGTTTATACAGGTGGCGATGATGACAATCTCAAGGCTGGAGAACGCACAGAATTAAAGGGTGATGGTAACTTCTTGGGCGAGGAAGTGCTTGAAATGATTGAGAATGAGTGTGATTTGGTTGTAACCAATCCACCTTTCTCTCTGTTGCGTGACTTCTTACAGAGAGTGACATCAATGCATAAGCCTTTTCTCTTAGTCGGACCTCTTACAGCTCTCAGTTTGAATGTTACGATTGATGGATTGCGTGAAAATACTATGCATGTTGGGTGGAACGCTCTTAAGTGGTTTACTCATGGCGATGGTACGAAAACAAGGGTATATTGTATTTGGTTGACTTCCCTTGATACAGGAAGGCATGAAACAATAACTCTTGATATGCACAAGAGATTTTATGACAGCAACGGCAATCCGTTCTACGATGTCGAGAAACGGTATCCGTATCTTGATGGTACTAAAATAATAATCGTGTGCGAGTTAAAGGATGTGCCGATTGATTATATGGGAGTTATGGCAGTGCCTATCTCATATCTGCAATGGTGGAATAGAAAACAGTTTAAAATGTACGCAGCAGTTAGACCTTCGGTTAATGGTAAGACAAAATTTTCTTATATTGTTATTCAGCGTACTGAGGCTGTTGACCCTGACCAAGAAGCTGATATTCTTCATCAAATCGATATTGCAAATGTTGATAAGAAGAAGAAAACTGACGGCTCTGGTAAGGTAAAAACTAAAAGAGAGAAGGTGAAGGAGGATGACGAGTTCTCACTCTGGAACATCCAGTAATGTTAAAACAGGGTATTATATCTACAGTATCTCCTTAGTTTTTAACCATAAGTCTGGAGTTTACAAGTTTATAGTACCATCTTTCTTGTCAGAAGACAGAGCACGCTATAATATCCAAAAGTTTTATTCTGCAATATTTGAAGTGCTTGATAATGATAACACAGACTACAGTGCAATGGGTATTTCCAGCACTGATTATGACACAATTTTAGCAAATAGTACGCAATCTCGTGTTGAGTTGCTAAACGATTTGCTTATGAGCAGCGTCAGAATAGGTGTTCTTCGGGATACCTAAGCCTATATATCGAATAATACATAACTCAGAAGGAGACCACACTTAATTGTGTGGTCTTTTTCTATTGTCAGAACTGTCATAACTGTCAGTCTATAAAAAAATTTATCATATTTTATAAAAGTTTTATAGAGTCTACAAAAGTTTTGCTCATCTCGGATTCTTACCTTTCAAATTGATTGGCAAAAATTTTGCTTGGAGGTACATTATGCGTAATATTGTGACTTCTGCTTTAATACTATACTGTGGTATAGGGAATAGCTGTTAAGAGGAGGTAAGGATGTTTTACAAAATAGGTGATTTCGCAAGGAAACTGGGAGTTTCCACTGGAACTCTGCGAAATTGGGAACGGACAGGCATACTAAAACCTCATCATATTTCACCTACAGGTTATAGGTACTATTCAGATGCTCAGATTAAAGACCTTACTACTCAGGAGCAAGAAGAAAAGGTGGAGGCGGTAAACTAGTTATGGTAGGTGTAGAAATTTATAAGGAAATGTTAGATAAGAATAAGGATAGACCTATACTTCTCTATGGAGACCCTGATGTTGATGGGTTAGTTAGTTTGAAATTTCTAACAGATTTCGCAGAAATAATAGGAGGTAGCTCTCCAAAAATAGGCTATGTTGTGAACGATAATCGTCAGCATGGCTTTTTTATAGAACCGTCAAAACTTAAAGGGTGGTTGGTTATCTCAGCTGACTTTGGTATTACACAAGAAGAAATGCAGACTTTGGTAGATAACGATGTGGTTGTGTTGGCTACAGACCATCACGAAATACAGGATGAGTTAATACTCTGCGATGACAGTAATGGGGAACACAAGGGTATTATGATAAACAACCAATACCCATTTGAACCCGAAGAAAATAAGTATCTGTCAGGTGCTGGTGTGTTTTATGAATTGATTTACAGTTTGTATCCAGAGTTCAAAACACCAGAGAGGGATGCCCTTGTTGGCATTACCTTGCTTTCAGATGTTTGTCCTATCGAAAACAATGTGAGGGCAAGACAATATCTGACAGCAACTTATGGTGCTGATGCTACGCATGGTTATCTTCAGCATTTGGTTATGGACTCGTTAGGTGGTGCAAATTTCAACTTCGGTGTTCCGAGGTTAGATAATAACTTTATAAACTTTACCTTAAGTCCTTTATTAAATTCATTGCTACGCTTTGATAGAAAAGAAGAAGCTATTGCTTTTATCTTAGACAAAGGCAAAAATTACGATTGTAGCACACGAAATTTACAGAAGGCTCTGGTATCTTATATGCAGTCAACTGCTCAGACACTTGAGTATGAAAATCTTAGTATTATGAAAATTTCATACGAGCAGGTTTGTTCAGCATATAAGAATGTTAAACCACAGAACTTTGTTGGTGTCGCTTGTACTCAGTATATGAGTGCTAACGGTAATAAATCGACTTTTGGTTTTGTTGTTGATAAGGATGGTAACATACTTCGAGCATCATTCAGAGGTAGGTATTCTGACATCTCATATATCAGAAGTTTTATCTCAAACGGCTTTGATGCTCGTGGTCATACATCTGCATTTGGTGTTGTAAACCTTGAGGTTACGGCTGATACTTGGAATATCATGGCTGAACTTGTTAAGGATTTGGAAGTTGACCACGCTACTACATTCCATATTATCGATACTTCAAATTTAGTACAGACTATTGGTAGTTGTGGAATGGATATTGCTACAACTAATGGCTATGTTCGTGATTCTTATAGAACATACTTTAGATATACTGGCAATAACATAAAGAAAAGGCGTGAAACTTATCAAGGTAGGGAAATGACAATGGACGAGATTCGTTCAGGAGTTACACCAGATGATTACAAAGACGGTGTTCCTACAATGTATATCCTTGACGAGAACGGTAAGAAGATACCAAAATATATCGAGTTTGAAGTCGATGGTCGCTTGGTTAAGTCGTTTGGTACTACATTTGAGTCGCCAAATGCAGTTATCTTACCGTTGCTAGTAAACGGTTATTTACAGCTATACTTAAATGAGTTGAAAAATTAGGAGGTTTAATTCAATGGCTATTAAAACTAAGACAAGAAACGGTAGTAAAGCACTAACAAGACTTTTGGGCATCATCATTGCTTTGGGTGTAATCGTGTTTGTTATTGTAATGACAGCACTCAGCAATGAGAAGATGTCACAAACTATTACTGTAGTTCGTATCAAACAGGATTCAGGTATTTCGGCTGATGCTTTGATAACAGAAGATATGGTTGAACCCTATGATATGTATTACAAAGAGTTTGAACAAAAAGGTGTTATGCGTTTCTCAGACGGTGTTGACCGTTCAACAATCGTTACTTGGGCTGATAGAGATTATGTTATAAATCAGCGATATGCAGCTTATTATCTTCATGCTGGCTCAGAACTTTATTGGGATATGACACTTTCAGACCAGACAAGAAAGAACTCTTATCTGTACTCTATGGATGGTGAGTTGTTAAATATTCACATGACAACAACCGATGATTTCGGCGACATGGTAGTTCCAGGTGATAAGTTGAATATTCGTGCTACTTATGTTAAAACAGTTTACAACATTCCTACTGAAGAGCAGTATATAATGGGTGTTGAGAATGGTACTGAACAGACTGGTGTTGATATGACAGTTACCGAGTTGATGTTCTCTGAAGTACATATTCTTGATATGTTAAATGGTAATGGCTCATCTATATTTGATATTTACTATGATTTCATGGCAGCGACAAAAGCAGAGCAGGCTTCGATGCTTGCAGACCAGAACTTCTTACAGAGTGTTCAGCCTGCATCAATACTTCTTGAGGTAACAACAGAAGAAGCTGAAAGGTATATCAATCTTAAGGCAAAAGGTGCTCAGTATCAAATGACACTTCTTCCGAGAACCTCATCTTCTACAATCTATGACGGTCTGAATGATATTCAGAAGGCATTAGCAGGTATAGCAGGTACAAGTCAGAATTCGTAATATTACTTAATGGAGGTTTAATCTAATGGGTTTTTTGAGTAATAAAGAAAAGTTTAGTCAGGCTCGAATAGGCGACCCTCGTAAGTTGTTTACGAACTTACTGAATGACTTGTCTGGCGAGACTGCGAAGCGAGAATTAAAGTATCATATTCTGTATAATATCTTCGCTTTTAGGGGTATTTGTGATGGTTTAGGTACTTCAACAATAGTTGCAAATACGGCTCTTGCAGTTGCTGAATTAGGCTTGACAGTTTGTGTTGTTGACACAAGTATTCTTAATCCTGTGCAGGATATTTACTTAGGCACAGATAGAGAAGCTGAAGATAAAGATTGGTTTGATATGCCCTATGCTTCAGAAGGTTATCTCCACCAGTCAAAGTTCCATAAAAATATTTCAGTTCTCTCGTTTGCCAACAGAGATAGAATTATTCTTGATGCTATTGGTATTAAGGATTCTTCTTCGTTGGTTTCGCTTATGGTAACAACGCTTTTATCTAAGTTTGATATTATTCTTATCGATTGTTGTTCTGAATTAACTGAGATAAACACAGCGTGCTTACAGCAGGCTCACAGTGTATTCCAGATATGGAATGATAGTTATGCAGTGCTTTCGAATCTTGATAGGTTTATCACAAATAATACAATACTTACTTGTCCTTTGGACAAAATGCGTGATGTTATTCTTTCAAAGAAAGATGCGTTAAGTTACGGCGGTAAGATTGATGACCTTCTCGAGAAGTTCAAGCTGCATTTAGTTGGTTTTAATAATCTTTCACTTGAGATTGCGTCCATTATGAATCAGGGTAAACTTCCATTTGATGCAGCGACTCGTGATAAAGATGTTGAAATATTCTCTACTTGTATTCTTGCTATCGTTAATAAGATATGCCGTATCGATGATGTAGATACGAAAAAAGAAACTATAACTTCGGAAGATTTGAATAAGAAAGGTCAGCCGAAAGAACTAGTTGACAAGGAGGTTAATCTATAATGTTATCTCAGGAATTTGTTTACAAAAGTCAGGTTAAGTATGGTACTATTCTGAAGGTCGATAATGCCGAGGTTGTTCCTTATGTGCTTTATCTTAACAGATGTAGAGGTGCCATTACTTCTCAGACGCCGCAGGATTACTACAATTGGGACTTAGATAAACAGCATTCGTTTACAACAAGTCTGATACAGGAATTCGTGCGTAATACAATGGTATTGGTTGAGGGCTTTATCAATGGGGCTAATGACTTAGATGTAACATCTCTGATGTCTGCTCTTTGTCGTGATATTATTGACTTCGGTGTTATTCGTGATGCCTTAGACGATGAAGAAATACAGGAGTTACAGATAAATGATGCAAAGACCCTGTTCGTTGTTCGTCATGGTACAACATCACTATTTACTGATGAGTCGGGTAGACCTAAGCAGTTCGATAATAACGAGGAGTTGAAGTCAACTATTGACCGTCTTATTTATAAACCAGGTAGTGATACGCCACGTTTGACTAAGACTAATCCTCTGTTAAATACTCGTACATCAGGTCAGGGTTTCCGTTTATCAGCTGTAAATGATACGGCAATAACACCCGATATAAACCCTGCAACCAGCTTTCCTTGTACTTCAGTTACAATCCGTAAGCCTTCAGCAAGTATGTTGAAGTTCGAAGACTTTGAGCGTTTCGGTAGTTTAACTCCTGAAATGAGTGGCTTGTTAAAGTTATTCGGTAGAGCTAATATTCGTTTAGCCTGTGTAGGACCGACCTCATCTGGTAAGACAACACTGTTGAATGCAGTATGTTGGGAAGTTGACCCCGAACTTCGTCTATTACTTATTCAGAACCCTACAGAAATTATGATATATGACAGAGATCCTGCTACAGGGGCTAATAGACGTAATGCAATCCATTGGGAAGCTCAGGATTTGCCACCAGAAGCAGCAAAAGACCCGACAACACCTACTATGGCGAACATGATAGCACATACACTTCGTAATACACCAGATGTTATCATCCCAGGTGAGGTTCGTACACCTGAAGAATTCTTTCAGATGAACAGAGCATTGAAAACAGGTCACCGAGTTCTTACTACATGGCATGCTATGAACGGTGCAGATGCTATAGACCGTGCAGCTACTGAGTTAGCATCTCTCGGTGGTTCTGTAGTTGAATATGCTAAGTCACTTGCAAACTCTTTCGATATAATAGTTACCCAGCAGAAGCTTGGTGATGGCTCTCGTAAGGTTATGGCTATCGAAGAGTTGACAGGACGCCTTATAGAAGGTCGTGCTGAAACGAAGGAAATCTTCCGTTTCGTGCTTACAGGTGAGGCGGATAAAGACCCAGTTACTGGAAAAGTTAAGCATGTACATGGGTATTTTGAACAAGTTAACGCTATATCAGAACAGCTTCAGCAAAGATTCTATGCAGTCGGTGTTACTAAGGAAGAGATTGCAGCTTATATAGTTCAGCCTGAGACAATAAAGGGCAAGTCAAATCTTCCGAGTCAGCAGAAACCTGTAATATCAAGTAGTTTGGCATAAGGAGGGTATAATATGCGTCCTATCTTTCTTGATGCTACAATAGATACAACTAATCATTTTACTGTTAGTGATAGTCTTGTTCGTGTCGGTGTTGTAGCGTTAGCAATCTCCTTAATCTTTGTTTTTGGTAGAACACTTCTCTCTTGGATAGGAAAGTTTACTACTAAAACAAGGTTAAGTATTGGAAAGAGAATGGTTGATGTAAACTTTAGGTTCCAAAGATATGTTTATCTGCACAGCCATTCGCCTCTTTCAAAGTTATATAACTGGGTTAATGTCCAGTTGATAGCCTCAAACCTAAAGCGTAATGGTATTACACCAACAGGTTACATAATGTTCTGGGCACTGCTTTCTTGTATTGTTTCACTTCTTTGTCAGATTGTACTTGGTGCTGGCATGGGTTGGGGTATTTTCATTATCATAGCCTTCTTTGCAGCATCAATGATACTTACTCGTGTTGCAATATCCAGTTCAATAGAAACGAGAGAAATTGCTATTATGGATGCTATCGACTTAATAGTTCCAGAAATCGGAAACGGTGTTAAGAATGCGATTGCACAGTATAAGGATAATTTTAGTCCATTGGTAAGACAGGAATTTTTGGACTTTTTAACCAATGTACAGGACAGAGGTTATTCGTTTAAAGATAGTATGATGATGCTTGCTGATAATCTCGGACCCGTCTTTCGAGATTTCGCACAAAAAGCCATATATTTCGAGGCTTCTGGTGAGAAGATGCAAGAGGTGTTTAGTGATATAACTGAGACCAACAGACTTCGTAGACAGATTCGTGAAGAGAATGATGCGACATTTGCAGGTCTTAAGATGCAATTTGTTATATCAGCAGCTATGTGTGGTGGTTACTTCTGTTTCTTAATGATAACAGATGACTATTCACGAAACTTCTTCTTGAATGAAACTTTCGGTAATATTCTTTTGGTAATAATACTTGTTGTGGTATTCCTTGTATTGTCTTATATTACAACAATTAAGTCAAGAGCACTTTAATAAGGAGGTTGATGAATATGAGTTTTCCTGTAAAAATGATAATCATAATTGCAACCGCCTTTGCAGTTATAAAAATTTTACAAGTATTCGGTGTATTTGAACGAAATCCAGGTGCTTCGAAGGCGAGGGATAGGGTTGATGATACACGAAAATTGCGTAAGGCTCAAAAGCGTGCTAATACGAAGATGAGTTTTTATGCATTACCTTGTATTATGTTCCGTAATATTTTACTTCCTAAGCGTAAGGAAGAGGAATTCACTCGTTGGTTGACACGCCTTGACATTAGGGAGAAAACCTTAGACCGTGTTTATACGGCAGAAGAATATATGGGAAAACAAGCATTACCTTTTCTTCTGAGTTTCCTTACTATTCCTTTGATAGTAGCTCATTCAGCATTTTGGCTGATACTCCCAGGTGTTACTTTGATATGGTTACTATTCCAAAGCAGACAGTTAAAACTGCGTATTTTGGATGAAGACCAGATTCTTGATAACAACTTTTTGGACATATACCTGTTGCTTTATTCTCAGTTGAAGGCAGGTTCAAGAGGTCGTTTGCGTGGTACACTTGAGAATTATCTTGAAACACTTAAGACTGCAGCTAATACAGACGAGAATGATATTTTGAAGAGATTTGCAACTTACTTCTTAAATCTTCTTACAACAAATGAAGACCACGAGGCAGTTATAAAACTTCGTGAATTATATAATTCAAGTGTTATAATAAACTTCTGTAATGTTGCTGGTCAGGCTCTTTCAGGTGTTGATAATGCTGATAACTTGCTTACTTTCAAGATGCAGTTGACGGAAAGAAAAATTAAGGTTATGCGTGATAAACAGGCTAAGATGGTTAGGTCAGGTGAGCGTGCCGTTTATCTTATTTATATCATCTTATTTATCTTCATAGGTATTGGTTGGAAGAGTAAGTTACCTACTGATATGTTTGATACGATGTTCTAAAAACGCTATACCTATAAATCGTGAAAGGAGTAGTTATGAAAGACTTAGTAGCGATGGCTTTCGGCTTACTGATGGCTTCTGTAATTGCCTTAGCATTGTATTATGCTTTGTTTGGGCAGGAAGCAGTAGGTTGGAGAGGAGCCCTGTATTTCGCAGGGGAACAGGTAGAAGGTGCTTTATCTGAGTATTACTATTACTATTGTTATGTTCCGACAGCAAAGCGTACAGAGGAGTTGGATGTTGCGTTAGGTGGAATCACCCAATCCCCTACTCATCTTTCAATGAAACTGTACGATACTTCGGAAAATGCAGTGTCATTCAGTGATACAGCTCTCATCCCTAAAACAACGGGTGGGTATGTACAGGTTAAGCATTGGTCTACAGGGTGGAAGTAGAAGGACTTGCGATAAGATTAAAAACATTTTTCATATTGTTCAAATTTTATCGCAATGTTCTAAAACTTTCTCTCAGTTGTCATTCTGTTTTGCAAATTGTATCGGGGACAATTTGGCTCGGCACAAAAAAGTTGTCGAGGGCACAAGTTAACGACCTGTACTCCGAGCAGGTCATGCACCAATAGGAGGTTACTATATGAACAAGACAGTTAAAAAGGTGTTCATGTTAGTAGGTTTGTTAGTTCTCATCTTCATCGCTTGGCAGCTCATCTTCAATGATGGCGGTATCCTTAAGACAGGATATAACGCTATTGCTGATGGTATCAACGCTCAGTGGGCTAAGACCGCTGGTTCTGGTAAGACCATCCTTGCTAAGTGGGGAACTGATAACGCTACCAGCAATGGTCAGGGCTTCGATATCAACACATCTAAATAATATATTGTGTTGACTTAGCTCAAGGCATCGTCACCATTGGCTAAGGTGGATGTCGATACTGGGGAAACAGTATAAAATTAGTCAAATAACAAATAAATTGGGTGGTAGTTGCATAAGCACTATCACCCTATTTTTCTTAATGAGGTGCAAATATGGAAAGAGTGGTTTATTCTTGCTTTAAGGCAATTTTGATTTCAATATTGCTTATCTTTGCCTTTGAGATTATAGGATACTTATACAAGTGTATGGTTCTTAACTCAAAGATGAATGTTTTAATGCAGAGTGTACAGACTACTGTAGCAGAAAACAATTATTTACCCTCAGAGAACTACAATACCTATAAGACGCTCTTGACAATCATTGTAAATGAAATGAATGGTCAGAGTGGCTCTACCTTAGTTGATAAAATTCCAGGTCAGCATTGGTTTATCGATGCAGCTACATTTAATTATACTACTGATGCGATAAATACAGCAGGTACTGTTCAGGCAATTAGAAATGGGTCAACGGTAAATGTACTTCAGAAGAAAATGAATACACCAGCAGCATACGGTGATGTCATGGTAGTACAGGCTCGTGTTATTGTAGAACAGCCAAGTTGGGGTTTTACAACAAATGCTAATAACAATGGAGATTCCTTTGTTAATGGACAAGACGGAGCAACAATTACACGAGGTATTGCAGCAGGCGGTCATGTTCCTACAACTGAATTTGTTTATACTTTCTATGTTCCTTGTTTGAACTTTAAGAAGGCTGTATAATTGAAGGAGGTGTTGTAATATGGGGGTTAAGTTACCAGGAAAGGTACTTATAATTCTTGTTATAAATATCTTCTTACTTTTATTTGCCGATATTCTTGTAGAGTTCTTTATGGTGCAAGATAAGTTTCAGAAGTTGGAGCAAACTGTTTCGGTAGCAGTTGACACGGCATTGAAAAGTTCTTTGACAGCAGAGGAGTTATTTGGTGATTCTTATGGCAATACCTTAACTTCCTTCGATAATCTCAAATATACAAGTGCTAATACTTTAGTTTGGACTTCAGATGATTCACTTATGAGTGCCAATCAGTATTACCTTGCACAGTATCTTTATAATAACCCATCTAAGAATATTTACAATTTGACTTCTACTGAAATAAACAACCTTAGAAATGCATCAAACTATAATGTATATTCGGTATTCCGTACTTTGTATGGTAATACTGGTACATTATCTTCGGGTGCACAGTGGGCAGTTGCTAAAAGAAAGTGGTCGAGATACAATTATGCAACAAGCTATACCACTTATGGAATAGGGTATTCAAGGAATGCTACAAATAGTAACTTTAAAGATTTCTATAAGAATATAGGATATTTAAAGCGTAGTGCGGTAAACTTGAAAGAGAGGCATACCTATACAAAATCTAACGGTAGTATTGGTACATATTATGAGTTAATAACAAGGACTGTTCCTTCTCTTGCTCAGATGGGCTTAACTGGTGTTGGTTTGAGCGATAATGATAATTATACGGCATCAACAGCCGATATTACAAATGAGAAATTTCAGTCAACTATAAAAACTTCTACAGATGATATTGCAGGTCAGTTCTATATGTTAACACCTTACTCATTAGGTGTAACTTATGTTCCGATTGAGGTTTTCAAGCCTTTAGTACAAAATAACTTAAACTTATATGCAAGATTTAGCAGGTTAAGTTCTTCAGGTTCCTCTGCAGTCAATACGGCAAGTGTTTTAGCCACAATGAAAGATGCTACGGGTTGTGATGGCACTAATGTATATGCAAATGGTGGTATGCATGCTGATACTCATGTAAATTCTGGTGAGTATATTGTATCTGATGGTGATGTTGAGTATGACTTGAGTTCAGTAAAGGTAAAAGTTGACTACTTTGCTTTTGATTACACTCAGGCATATCAGACAGATAATTTATCAAAAGTAATAACGGCTGTAGACGGTACTGAAAATGCATTCAGCTATACTTATGGTGGAGCACCTTCTTTGCATAAGTCATCAGATTGGCTTACATACTTACCTACTGGTGATATTTTCCAATATTCTGCATATAAAATGGCAGTAAACGATTCGATGGCTAAATACCATAATGCTTATGGTAGGTCAAGTTTCGTTCAGAATGTGAATATTTATGCCAAGGTTACTGTAAGACTTAGAGTGCATGTGCTTTACACAAGTCCTATTCTTCAGTGGGTATGTAAGAATTATACAGGTGGTGCTCATAGCGAACATTATGATATAAAGCAGGTTAGTCCCAATGCAGCAGGTCAGCTTGTATTAGAGAAGGGTGATGAAGCTAATGGTGGCGGACTTTGGTATGAGTATTCAACTTATATAGCAGTAACTCGTTAATTAGTTCTTAGGAGGTTTAATAAATGGCTTTAGTTATATTTTCTGAGACAAATACACTTACATATTTGAACAGATGCGGTATATATCCAGACATATTCTATACAGATTTCAAAAAGTTCTGTGATGATGTGCCACTTATGGATAATGTTGATATTTTGATTATCATCACTGGCGGTTGTGAGGTTCCGAGGCGTAAATTGATAACGGAATTTGGTGTTCTTCGTGGATTACAGAATTCTGAGTATGCAAATATTACTTCAGTTGAGGTATTATCTGACCTTCAGTTACCACAGATTGAAGACTACTATCGATATTTCAATGGCAATCTCTTTGAATATAAGCATTATATTGGGTGGCATGAGGTTCATTCTGATGGTGGTTTTAAGTTAAAAGACTATCGTAGCAAACCTAAGCCTTGTGAGATTCATCTCAGCAAAACTGACTTAGGTATTACGAAAAAGTATACAGAGTTATTGCAGAAAACCTATTCTAAACAGGCATCAGGCGATGAAGTCTATCGTAATCTGATACTTGATGGTGTGAAGAAACAACAGGCACAGTCAAGTACTCCTGCAACTACTTAAGTTAAAATATACTATTCAGTTAAGTAATTAAAATTTTGGTTTAAAGGCAAGGTAAGAAATATATAGCGAAGGCTTGTTTTCTTCCTTGTCTTTTTTGTTTTCGTACTTGCTTGGATTGAAACAAGACCACAAAAAATTTTCAGTCAGTTGGTTAAAGTTCGGTGGAGGTTATCCCCATTTAACTACAAAACAAAATTAGCGAAAATATATTTATATGTGTAAGAAGCACAGGAGGTAGTAAAATGATACAAGGTAACGCTAGTTTAATAGTAGACTTTGGTAACTCATCAACAAAATGCACTGTATTGTTCGGAAGAAGTGCAAAAACAGGCTTAATCAAGGAGCGTTCTTTCGAGTTATCAAATGAGTTCGCAGTAATTGAACCTAATTATGTGGTTTCTCCAGACTATGATGAGAAGACCAGCTGTATCCTTACAATGCATTCAAAAGTCGATACTACTCCTATCGTAGGTGACTTTTGCAACGGTGAATTACAGAGAAAAGAAAAGCCATCTTCTTCGCTGAGACCTTCAGCTACAAGGAAAAAGTGGTCACTTCCTTCAACAATACTGTCCTTTAATCTTGCTTTATACAAAGCAAGTTTGGCGGTATTAGCAATGTCTGGTACTTCAGATATAAGCCAGTTGGGTATTCAGTGGGATGTAGTTGCTTTGTTACCTCCAGGAGATATGGAAGTTGGTGCGAAGCCTATGGAAGATTTACTGAAGTCCGTAACCGAGGTTAATGTTAAATATCCGAAGGTATCTTTCCCTGTAAAGATTAGGAATGTTTCGATTCTTCCCGAAGGTTTCTGTGCATATACAGCTTGTGTTTACACCAAGCAGTTAAAATTCAGACCTGAGAACCAGCATCTTACTGGCGAGACTGTACTTGTTCTGGATATAGGTGCAGGCACAACGGACTATGTTGTCATCGAGGATAATAAGATTGTTCGTAGCTCTATGTATTCGATTACACAGGGCGGAAACAATGTGTTCCAAGCTGTTCGTAAAAGTCTTCGACTTCGTGGTATTGATGTAAAAGATGATGCTATTCGTAAGGCGATTACTGAAGGCTTTGTAAAAGACGGTGCAAAAGCCGTTAATATCGTTGACCTTATAAATAAGGGTAAGGAAGATGTGGCTCAGGTTATAAAGGCTGAGTTCCTTAACTTCCTTGAAGAAACAGGCGTAAAAACTCGTTCAATCGGTTATATACTTGTATCAGGTGGTGGTGCGATAACCGATTCTCACGTAGAAGGTGTTAAGCCTATTTCAGAAAGCATTATAGAGAACTTTAAGACACTTGCACCCAATTGTGAGTGCGTTCAGATTCCTACGGACTATATCTGCTTTACAGATATGTACGGCAATAAGATTGAATGCGAAGAGCAGTTATCTCTCCGTTGGCTCAATCTTTTTGGTGCAAGCATCTTAGCATCAAGTTCTATAAAATAAGTTTACTGTTGACTAGTACCAGTTAGTTATATGGTATATCTAGTTAGGAGGGTTTTTATTATGCAGCGTTTGTATGTTTGTGGCGAGTTTGCTCAACAGACTATCGATATCCTTCAGGCTTATAACTCGAGTGATATTCAGGTAGTCCAGAAGCAAGTTGGCATTATCAAGGCTACAGTCACTCTCGAACTAGCAAAGGATTCATCTATTCTACTCTTGGTAGTAGATAAGTCAGTTTATGCAAAGGTTGAACCATTTATAACGGACATCCTCGTAAATCGTGTATATAAGTACACAGACGATGATTCCTTACGCAATGTTCTTTTAGAAAAACTTGGTAGCCCAGATGGTAGTGATGATTTCATTACAAAAATGGTCGCAAGTGCTGAGGACTTAGAATTAAATGAAACTTTGTCGACTCAGTTACAGGACAAAGATAGTGAGATTACACAATTAAAGGAACAGTTGGCTCAGCAGGAGTTAATTGTAAAAGAACTTACAAGTAGACTTGAAGAGCAGGACAGTGAAGACGATGCCAGTGACTTTATAGCACAGATAAAACAGCTTAATGAGGATATCGAAGGCTATAAGGATCAGATAAAAGATGCAGAGTCTAAACTTCAGGAGGCAAATAATACAATCTCTGAGCTTCAGAATTCGGAAAAGAATAGCGTTGATTCAGAGGCTGTTCTTCAGTTACAACAGGAGTTAACGGCTGTTCAGAATGAGTTACAGTCTGAGAAGCAGAAGAATGCTCTTGCTTCTTTCAATGATGAGACCAGTGCGTCAGAGCTGTTCAAGGCTAATGCTGATATTACTATTCTCACACAGGAGAAAGAGAAACTTGCTGGTGATATTGAAGACCTTAAAAATCAGCTTGCCGAAGCTAATGGTAATCTTGAAAGTAAGGGTGCTGAGATAACTGGACTGAATGAAAAGATTACCAAACTGAAGGAAGAAGTAGAAAGAAACGCTGGTATTAAGACCAATCTTGAGAATACTCAGCTTGAGTTAGACAACTTAAAGGTTGACTTAGAAAACGCTAATAATACAATTAAGGCTAAGGATGAACAGTTGGCTGAAAAAGACGAGGCAATAGCCTCAGCAGCAGCTGGGAACACTGAAGTTCTTGCTGAAAAAGATGAAGAAATTGCTAAGAAGACTGCTGAAATTGTTGAAAAAGAGCTAGCTCTTGAAGCACAGAAGGCAGATTACGAGGCAAAGATAAAAAATCTTTCAAGTCAGGATGGTAGTGAAAAAGAAGTCCTTAATAATAAGATTGCAGACTTACAGCAGCAAATATCTGAAAAGGATATTGCGTATGAGACACTTGAGGGCATAAATACTGACCTTACGGGACAGTTGACCACTGCTCAGGCAGACTTAGCAAAGGCTAATAATGCAAAGAGTAAGTTTGAAGGTAAGTATAATGATGAAAAAGAAAAGGCTGATAAACTTTCAGCTGAAAATGAGACCTTGACAACTAAAAACTCTGAGCTGAGTGGTGAAAATGTGAAGCTGAAAGTACAGCTTGAGTCGGCACAGAAAATAGCAAATGCTAAGTCTGATATTACTTCTCTTGAACAAGAGAATAAAAATCTTAATTATAAGATAAAGAAACTTGAGGAAGAATTACAAAGTAGTGAACTATCTCCTGTGTTTAAGGATATGAATCAGGAGTCAGGATACTTAACAGGCGTAACAAAGTTACGACTCGATACTGTAAACGGTATTAATCCAAATAAAGTTATCGTAGTTGCAAGTGGTTCTGTAAAAAGTTACACGGATACGGCTGATACCATTGCACGTACTTGTAAGATGACAGAAAAGCGTATTATTGTGGTAGATTTAGAGCAGGATACTTGCCTTGATGTTGCTTTACAGTGTGATGGATCTAAGAAAGCGTTAGAATGGTTGAAGGGTAGTATTCCTGCACAAGATGCTGTTGCACGTTGTAAGAACTTGAAAAATACACTTTATATTGGGTTCTTATCACAGTATCTCAACAATACAGCCTTGTTAGGTATAAATTGGCAAGAGAAAATAGACGAGTTATCTGCCTTATGCGATTTGGTAATTATTCACACAGGCTGTATAACAAGCTTAGTTCCAAGTATATTGTTCAATACCTTTACAGAAACGGTACAGGGACATATAATTCTAAATGGTAGTCATGTTAGTTCTCGTGGTTGCTTGTTTAGTCTTTGGGGCTTTGACAAGAGTCTACTTACAAATGTTCAATTAGACATTGTAAACCGAGAGCCTAACCAATTTATTACTCCGTTGGAGAAAAGGTTACGCATCGTGGACTTTACAAGGTCAAGCACATTAGTATGAGGAGTTAGCGTATGAGAAACAGACTACAGTTATCGTTAATAGTTGATGATGACACGTTATGGAATGAGCTAATCGTACCATACAAGCAGTCACGTGGTGACTTGAATGCCTTGATAGTCAAATTAATGAAGTCATATCTTTATGATAATGACATTAGAAACACTATTGACGGCGAGGACTTTGAAGAACAAGGTCAGGACATTCAGGAAATACTTGATAACATCAAAAACACGATGGCAGTTCAAAGTTTCATGGCTGATGAGTTGCAGTCATCGATGGAGAATGCTTCGACAGATATTAGCGATATCATCCAAAAAGCGAACACGTTTTCAGAGCAACATCCAGTTAATAAAACTTCGGGTGCTGATACAGAAAATGGTGCTGGTTCAGTTGCAAATGTAAATAATGGCTCGTCAACTCCACTTTTGAGTGCGATGCCAAGTTCTTCGAGTTCTCAAAAATCTGTTAATCCTTCGCAGGATGTCGCAAGCAATCTTGCAATGGAAACAAAATTACAGGTATTAACAGACCTCGTAAAAGAATTATTGATTGCTTCGGGAAGAACTGCAGAAGCCGAGAAATGCGATGCCATAATGAATGGTCAGAATGTGGTTTCGGCTCAGACCAATGCAAAAAATTCAATGTACGAGCCTACAGACGAAAGGTTGTCGGATGAAACACCGAGTAATTTCACTTCTGAGGTTGAAAAAGAGCCAGAACCTGTTATTTCTAATAATGTTGTTGAAGAACAGGTTAATGCTGAGCCTGAGTTGAAGGTGCCAGTTGCTGAAACACCTATTACTCAGCTTGCGGTAGAAGTGCAGGAGACTGTAGAACAGCCAGCTACAGAAGATACTTCAGGTTTACAAGTTGGTAATGCAGTTGATTCTATACTTGGCTTATTGAATTCTCTGAAATAGGGAGGTTTAGTTAAATGGATACAATACAGCCTAAAAATGTTGGGAACACAAATGTAAGACCTAACGCTAATGGACAGATTCAGCAGACAGCTGGAACACAACGTCCTACAGCACAACCAGTTAAGTCACAGGCACCACAGAAGCCTGTGCAAAATAATCAAGGTGGTAAAAAGAAATCTAAATTACCGATTATTATAGCAGCAGTTGTCGTAATCGGTATTGTAGGTTTTTGTATTTGGAAGTTTGCATTAAGTAAAGAGCCTGAGCCTGTAATAGAGGTTACTCCTACTGAGGTTCCGACACCTACACCTATTGTAGAAACGGCTCAGTATAAACTTATGAAACAATATATTTCAGCAGTACAGTCAAAAGACCCTTATCAGATTGATAATGCAGTGGGTATTACGAATGCTGACAGTTTTATTGCACATGAGTATGCTTACGCAAATTCTAATGAGCAAAGACTTTACTTCATTCAGCGTATTTGTTCACTTTTTGATGTAGAAGGTCTTGATATACAGTATTCAGGTGGTTCTGTAGCTTGTACAGTACCAGATTATGAAAAAATTTCTGCAAAAATGCAGGAAGATGTTATAAGAATAAAGGCAATGTATAACGATTTGGGTATAAAACCTACTGATTTGAACTTCGGTGATGTTATGCTTGACTTTATGTTACGCTATATAACCGACATACAGGAACTTCCTACAATCAGTGCAAATGTAGAATTTGAGTTTGGTACAAGTGAAGACGGTATTCCTTATCTTGTTTCGGATGCTTCGCTTGATGATTTTATGTTTGGAAATGAGTCGCTTCATAATATGTGCGATGAATTCGTAAAATTATGTACAGACTATACTACAACAGTTGAGGTTACTGTGGATAATCCTGAGTATCTTGATTGGAAGGAAAAACTTGATAAATATATGGCTGATGAGCAATATGCTGATAAATGGGCGTTGCGTCAGATATTTGAGACTGATGCTGATGGAAATCCAGTTCTCGGTGAAGATAAGCAACCTATCGTTAAAAAAGAATACTATGTCCTTATAACAAAGAGTGGTAAGGATAAAAAGGCTCCAGCTAAAACTATAACAGAGACAGTTGACAATCCTTTTGTACAAGAGAGTGTTATACCTTATAATTGGTGTGGCTCACACTTCATTCAGACCGAGTACAATGGTATTTATAGTAAAATTGTAACACTTGGAGATGGCGATATAAAGAACCCAGCAGGTGTTGGTACTCCTATTCGCACGAAGGCTATAACTGAGTCTGGCGATTATGTTGATGTAGAAGTTACCCTTGTAAATTATTGGGTTAGACAGGAAGCAATAGATTATGTGGAGTCACTCAGTACACGTAATCATGGCTTCACATCTGATAGTAAGCTTGACCTTATCGTATGTGAACTCGCAGTTAAGAATTTATCAGGTAAGAAGGCTACAATTATATCTGAGTTAATGCTTTCCGACGATAAAGGCAACAAGTCAACAAGGACAGGTACTGTATTTGGTATAACAGATAGCGTTACATTAGAGCCAGGTGATACTGCAATTATAAACGATTGGCTTACAAGTACTGTACTTGATACTAAATATCTTGCTTGGGGTAGCTCATTTGCAAGAAAGTTCAATGTACTTTATTTCGCAGTTCTTGCTGGAACACCAGAAGTACCTTCATACAGTCCTTATAGTGTAAATCTAGAGGCTGTGTTAGGGTATTATGGTACTCATAAGTACAATAATATGGATATAACAGACGATAACAGTATAGATGTTGGTGATTCAGCATCAGCATCTTCTGAGTCTGGTACAGATACACAGTGATAGGCTTAGACCTATCACTGTTTGACGGATTTTGCCTGATTGGATGCGGTTAAAGAACGCAGTATATATTTAAGTTGTGCTTTGCTTGACTAATTATTAAGCGGGGGCAATCTTTGTAAGAACAGTGTTGATTGAGTTTGTTTTTTACCTTTGACGGATGTTCACCCAGTCAGCCAGTATGTTACAGGAAATGGTGATTGAGTTGACAATATATATTGACGGATGTACCGTCCAGATATAAGAGTTACTACGAAAAACTATATTAAGATTAAATACTTTGGAGGTTAGTTATGCCATACAATGAAAATTTTAGAGTTAGAATAGTCGATGTTACACATTTGTTTTATAAGTTTGCTTTCAGCAGGGTTCCAGAGATGACAGCTGTTGTACAGATAAACGGGCAGAACACGGTAGTATCAACAAAAGTGCCTGCACTTACAGTTAAGGCTTTATTCAGATGGAGTTTTGGTGGTGCATATCCTTTGTTTGTTGCTTTTGATACAAAGGGTAGTACAAGAGGTAGAATAGAATACTTCCAGCGTCTTGCATCTCAGAGTGGTGTTATTACGGGTGGAGGTTATAAGGGTTCTCGTACTTCGCAGAATGACCTTTTCTATCGTAATATCGAAATTACAAAATCTCTGCTTACACAGGGCGGAGTTCAGAACCTCGCATATCCAGGCTATGAGGCTGACGATATTATTAAGGCAGCTGTTGATAGGGCGAAGATTGACTATCCTAATGCTTGTATTGATATTATTACAGGTGATGCAGACTTACTTCCACTTGTAGATGAGCAGGTAAGTGTATGGTATAACTCTAAAAAGACCACATATGCAAAGCCAGGGCTTCAGGAGATAACTTCGTATATTCAGGTTACTCCAGAGAACTATCAGTCTGTTATCGAAGGTCTCACGGCTTGTAAGGGTTTGCATGTACCTTATAATACCATACTTCTTACAAAGTTACTTCGTGGTGATAAGTCTGATGAGATACCAGGGTATCCTAAGTTTACACCTACGATGTATAATGCGTTGATAGATAACCTTATAAAAGACGGAGTTGATATTGGAAATCTGTTCCGTTATGATAAGCCTATTGACCATTTCTTTAATAAGCAGACAGGAATGGAAATTCCTCGTGAAGTGGCACGTAATATGCCTAAACAGGCTATTGAAAGGGTATTTGAAGACCCTATTACTCTGCAGAATATGCTTAAGATTTTAAGTAAGTATCTTAATGATGCACAGCTCCAGCATATAAGAAATGTTTATAACGGTATAAACTTAAATTGTGCGTTTACAGGTGGTACTGCACCTCGTAATCCTATGGTAATTAACAGTCCGATTACGGGATTTGACGAAGTTCAGTTTAGGTCTGCTTGCTATAACCCTTTCCAGATAAATTTACCTAACATCTGATGCAAATTTTTGTGTTCGTATGAAACTCTATTTAGAAATATGTGCGAGAAAGGAGTTTCGGCAGTATGACTTTTGATGCTTTGTTTAAAAGAGAGTTCAATGAGTTGATGAATGCCTTGGCAAGTAATGCTCCAGCGAGTCTTGAGAATGTGCCATTACCGCCTGTGAAGTTTGAGGTGGTTGATTTCAACGGTATTTTGATTAAGGATATACCACAGGAAGTTGAGTATTATAACTCTTTGAACAATCTTACAGGTGTTTTATATAAGGATGATGTTCGCAGGCGTAAGTTTGATTATCTTGGGGAATTTATGTATGATGCTGACCTTAATTACATATATGAGGATGTGTCAGTTCCACAGGATAGCGTTACAATAGTAACGGGAAAGAACATCAATATTCCGCTTGATTCAGATAAGTACGAAGGCTTTAAATATGTAGATTACATAGGAGAGGACGAAGGTCGTGGTTATATCTACATAGTTCCTAAAGTAAATGTATTTAAGCTCGAAAGAACAGCCTTAGTTATCTCATTTTCAAGACAAACTCGTTTTTATAGTGGTCTGAGAATAGCCACAGCTTTTGGTAAATATCTGTATTTACAGATAATACCTAAGACAAATCAAAAGAGTTATGAAACTTATAAAACAGTTTCTGCTAAATATTCAATACATTACGAGAAAGAGATAAAAGCGTTATCTGAATTTTGGTTAGCAAACAAATTTATCTTCAGAGGTAGTGATTGTGCTTTTGAAGACCCTTCTGCTTTTCCAGTTCCTAACTTGGCAGTACAAGAGCTCGACCCAACAATAACAGAATTTGAGCCAGTGAGTGAAACTTCTTTGGGCGAGTCTAATGAGGAAAGTATGGAAGAATACACAGAAATTCAGGTCAATGAAACCTAAGATTTTTACTCATAATTATCGAAAAATATCGAGAAGATATTGACAGAAACCTCATAATTTGGTATAATTATAGTAAAAAGTGAAAGGGAGGTTTTTGTATGTTTTTATCTTGTAACAAGACATATTATGTGTTAGGCTCACGAGGTGTCGCTAAACAGTATGACTTATCGGGTATTGAAAAGAGTGATGTAACCTTTGCGTACTATACTGAGCAAAAGCGTGGATTTGCCGTCGAAGTACTCTCACTTCTTTCAAACGGTACTACATTTGAATTTGCTTTCTTTGATGCAAACGATAATATGACAAGATATTACACTGATTCGCCCATGACTGCAGCTGAGGCTTGTATGAAGATTATGGGTGCTGGGAATTATTTTAGGTATTTGAGGAAGAAAGGTAATCAGGATGGTGTTTCTTATAATCAGATGTTGTTTGTTTATAGGGGGCTTTGTCCTATTGACTATAAGACTTTATTAAACTTGAAAAAATTTGACTAACTTGTTTACTATGTTTTACTTTATTGACTTTAGCACACTTTAATTTAAGGAGGATTGATTATGTATTTAGATGTATTGAACAACAAAAACTATAAGGTTGACGAAGGAAAGGTTAAGCGTAAATTAGAAGCACTTAATAGACAGAAAGATAAGGCTCTTTCATGGCTCTATGACCAGTATTACTTGGAGAATGAAGAGTGGGATTTTACTTCTATTAAGAAGGCTTTGCTTGAGGCTGATGGCGATGGAAAGTTATTTGAGACTTTCTATGGTGCTTATGATTACAGCCTGCTCCGTCTTAAGATTGTTCGTTTACTGTCAAGTATCGAAAATCATGAGTTGTTTGAACTTATCAATCCTGTTATAAATTACATTGAGGCTACGCAACAGATTGAACAGATTGAAAAACTTTGTGAACAAGTTACGAAACAGGGTTATGTTAAGAGGTTGCAGTTTAGAAAGCAGGCGAGCGTAATGTTACTTAAGCCTGAATTTCCTTACAGTGATACTCTTGCGTTCTTGTTTGATTTTGGTGTTCCTACAGACAAGATTAGGATTCTGAACCTTCAGGAGTTGTTTAGGTCACTCACATGTGGGGCTTATGAACAGACAGTTAAAACGCACTTGTTTGAGAAGACTTCAAATACTCTTATTGAGAATGAAGTTTATTGCGGTGCTTTAGCAAATCTTTTAACAAATATGAAGGGTATTACACCTGAGTTGAGAACACTTATTAAAGCAGCTCGTATATCGGCTGTAGAAAACAATGGAAATGGTGCAACAGCCATTGGAAGTTCCTTATTTGTTAGGGAATTTAATAATCATAGCTTTGATTTTAGCAATGCTATTGAGGAGAAGCTCAAGTCAGAAAATGGTGAGCCCTTGTACTTGGGTTCGCAAAACTTATATTATGTTAGGAGAAGTTAATATGCAAACGGTAAAAAGAAAGACCAATTCGGGATACGCTTTTGAGTGCAGAAGTGATTCCCAGAAGAATATTGTTCTTCTCGAGGCTGTTTCAAATTATATCACGAATGATTTTTGTGGTTCACGATATATAACAGCTGTGGATAAGGATGGTTGTTTCGTTACGCCTATGTTCTTGCGTAACGGGGAGTTAATCCCTACAACAAGAGATAACTTTGAGTCTCTGTTGAAGGGGCATACACCTTTGGTAGTACCGCTTAAGGAGGTACAATATGTAGTTGAAGTAACCTTTAATGGTAAGCAGGCGAGGGTAGACCTTTATGTGCCTAATACCTTAAAGAAGTCTAGTTCGGTATTCGCTGATAAGCGTGGAAAGAACAATCCAGTTTTATATACAAAGCTGGTTTCAGATTCCACTACTGTCGGTATGAATACGGTGAAGCTTAATAAGGATGTTGTAAATCACTTCAAGAAGCTTATCGCAGATTTCTTTGAGGGAAATGATATTGATAACCGAGAAGCTTTCTTGAGAAAGAGAGTTGGGAGGTAATCGGTTTGAATACAAGGCATTTGCACTATAAGCAGTTCGAGCAGTTGACTGAGAGTACGAGTTTAATACTTGAGAATAGTATCTTTTCTCTGCCCATTTCTACTCAGAACGCCAATTTTTCAGCAAGGACTGGTCATTCGTACACTTCTGTAAAGGAAGTTGTTGGTCAGTTTATGCTCAATAATACAGAAAGCCTGAAAGGGATAGTAAAGACCAGTGGAAATCTTACAGACTGTTTCTCGAAAGAGTTAACGCCTGAGATGGAAGAGCAGTTATCTGAATTATGTACATCGGTATTTCCGAAGGATAAGTTTGATAAATTTTATACTCCGTATATTGCTCTTGCCACTGGTACTAATACTATTCCACCTCAGATAAATGCAAATGGTGAAATAATCTATAATCCAGATGGAAGTTTAACCTTTGCTGAATTTATCGATTCTTTGAGTGCATTCGTTAGTGGGATGAACTCAGAAAAGCGTAGATTGTCATTAGACAAGCTTTCAACAAAGGAAGATTACTTTAATGCAGGTTACAATGCTTGCGTAAACAGATATAGTAATCCGTTATTTAACACATATACAAGAGCTGAGTTTAAGAAACCTATAACAAGGCTTGAGATGGCTTACATCATTGTACTGTGCTGGGATAAGTATAGAAGTTTCTTTACTTCCAAGCACGATTTGGGTATTAGTTTCGATTGGTCTGCACCAAAAGATGTACTCAGTAAGTATGAAGATGGTATGAAATACAAAATTCGTAAGACAGTCATCGATGTGGTAAGTGATGTTGTTTCACTTGATATTAGGGATTATTTAGACGGTAGTAGTGTTACTGACTATCTGAATAATGTTCAGGCAGGAACAGAACCTATTGCATTGCCTATGTTTATGTCGCTTGTTGAATTGTTTGAAGCAGGTATTTTTACCAGTTCAGACGGTTGTTTACATCCGATGTATCAGGTAAATCGTGCAGAGTGGGCTTATACAATTTCTAAGTTAGCCCAGTATAATAGACAGTGTAAATAGTCTTTGAATTAGGAGGTTTTTAATTATGAAAAGACTGTCACTTGAGGAACTTACCGAGAAAATAAATCTTGGTGTGAAAGTGTTACTTGAGAATATGAATTTTTATCCTAACTTTCAGTTAAGTAAAGACGATATTCTCAAGAATCCCGACAAGGTAAAAGATTGGCTGGGAGTTGAAGTTAAAAGGCTTCACTATCTTGCAGAGCCTGAAACCTATGTTGCGACATTTCTCGCTATGGTAAAGCGTCTTGACCCGAAGGCAAAACTTAAGGTTCGAGTTTGCTTTGCAGTCACAAAAGAGAACGAGAAACTTCTCGAATATATGAAAGACACACCTCGTTATAACTATTTCGAGGTTAGATACGGCGATAAGAAATTCACTTTCGTACCAGAAGACACGGAACCTTCGGAGTATGTGCTTACTGAATGGAAATATTTAGATAATGTTACAACTGATGTAAAGACAAAGGATTAAGTTGAGGTATATTAAGCGAATACAAAATATTTCTATACATTAGGAGGCTCATATTATGACACTTGATATTGCTAATATGCCTATTGATAAACTTGCTGTTCAGAACTCAATAACTGAGTTGCTAACACGATTCGCTTTTCAGTGTGGTGCAAAATTAACTCCTTTCTCTTTCTTCCGTTCAGAATTGCAGAAAAAAGAGGAAGTTGTTTCAATAATCAAGTTAAAAGGTATCGGTAATCCAGATGATTCCTTTATAAAGACAATAACAGACTTTTGGGCAGGTCATCTTGGTATTGACAGCTTTCAGATGAAGCGGTTGTTTATTGACTATATGCTTAATCTTTCGGCAGTTTACTGTGAAATACCGAAGGTAGTTTGGCGAGATGGCGGTTCTTCTGCTTCATATGACAAATTCATCGCTACGAGAAATACAAAAATCATAGCAAGATGGATTGGTTGCGAGGAAGACTACGCTGAGTCAAAATACGGTGTCAAATTCAAACAGTTCGAGCCTTTGTGCCAGTCTGAAGATAAAATTTATCTCATTAAGTTGACAGAAAAGACTGACGGAAATTCTGTTTCCGTACCGAGAACGGTATTATCCTATGATAAGATGAACATACTTCCACTGTTTATGGTGGAAGCTTTTATCAATGGTATGCGAGACAGTCTTAATACTAAAATGCTGAAGTTCACATACGAGAAAGACAATGGTACTACAAGAGATATAGTTTGTACTCTTTCTCGTGAGATATATGATAAATATTATCAGAACTTCCAGTCATTTGGCGATTCCGTGTTTAATTGTATCGATATTGATAACTTATCAATCGATAATATTAAACTCCCTAAGTCAATCCTGCGTGGGTATTTACGAGTTCCAGAAGTTGGGGCTTCAATATATGACGAAACAGGTTGTAGGGCGATAAACTTACTTCGTCTTACGAAAATTGAGGAAACTACTTCGCCAGATATAACTTACATAACGGTAAATCTGGACAAGGTTCCCGAAAACTTTATGAATGCAGTAAATACTATGGCTTTAAGGACGCCAGCGGTATTACCAAGTTTATATCACGAGCTTATGATAGCGATGAATTCTGATTCGCCAGCTATAAATAGTTTATCGACAGTTGAAATGCTTGAGTCCTTAAATACATTTGTTGATACCAATGTTATGATGCTTTCAACAAGTTTCAAGCGTTTCTTACATCAGTTTGCACTTGACCATTCAAACCAGATACCCGAATATGTTATGGGTAGTGACGCTAAATCAAGTTTGGTCGGTTCTACGTCAAGCTCAGTATCTAGTTCAACAGTCGTAATCTCTGATGACTTCTAATCAGGAGGTATTATGCAGTACGAGGATTACCTTAATCAATTAAAAGAACACCTTGCTCGTAATGGAGTCAATATTCCAGTTGACTTCAATAAACAAAAAGGTGACATATATGAGGCACAAAATATCCTCGACTTGTATTTTTACTTTAATAATGCAATGTTGAGGGCAGAAGGTAAATATGTGCCGTCATTATGGGGCAAAGACTCCACGCCTATATCTATATTTCGTGATTTCGTAACTAAAGACTACGAGGAAGAATGGCTTAAGCGTAAAGAAGAGTTGACAAAGAACCCCGAAAATGCAGGTGAGAAACCACCTATGAAACCAGTCTTTCAAGCACCCTCTCAGGCTGAAGTTGATGATTTCAATTCTTCGCTCGGTGTTGGTAGTAAGGACTTGTTCAATATGAAAGCAGCCTTAAATGCTCTTAAGGCTAATGATTTTTACGAGGATTCAAACATCTCTTTCTCTGGTATTTCGTTAAGTGATGACGATATAGATGAAAACTTTGACGAGAATGGTAATCTTATAGAGGATGACCCATTTGGTGATGAAGAGGATGAAGAAGATGACACGGAGGTTGATTTTGACGACCCTTTCGGTGACGAATCTGAAGACGAAGAAGAGTATGAAGTTGAACGAGATGCTCAGGATGAGTCTGAAGACGAGGACGAATGGTCAATAGAAAGCGACCAAGAGGATGAAGACCCCTTCGGTGATGAAGAAGACGAAGAGGAAGAAGAGGAAGACCCTTTTGGTGATGACGAAGATGAAGAAAATCCTTTCGAGGATGAAGACGAAGAACCTGTCGAGGACGAAGAAGACCCCTTCGGTGATGAGGAAGACGAA
>JAEEGL012746831.1_pt1 | contig 30872 bp, 26 predicted proteins | sample 9134231 | NCBI WGS metagenome assembly JAEEGL01 (sample SAMN16246548, study PRJNA631951) | gut metagenome | biome: gut microbiome; feature: rumen; material: fiber-attached | host: Bos | place: Iran: Karaj | collected 2018-10
ACCGTGGCTCTTGAAAAAGATGACATCTGCCGTGTTGAGGATAACGGACGCGGTATTCCTGTTGATATGCACCCGACCGAGCATATTTCTGCTCTGGAACTTGTTTTGACCAGACTCCATGCCGGTGGAAAATTTGACAAGTCCAACTACAAGGTTTCCGGTGGTCTTCATGGTGTCGGTGTCAGCTGTGTGAACGCACTTTCAACATGGATGGAAGCTTTTGTCTACCGCGAGGGAAAACGTTATCAGCAGAAATATGCAGAAGGAAAACCAAAGACAAAAGTTGAATGTCTAGGTGATACCGAGCTTCACGGCACGATGATCCGCTGGAAGGCCGACAAGACCATTTTTACCGAAACGACCACATACAATTTTGAAGTCCTTGCCCAGAGACTCCGCGAACTTGCTTTTTTGAATCCAGGAATCGCAATCAAATTCCGTGATGAAAGATTGGAGACCCCGAAGGAAGTCGTCTATAAATTCGAGGGCGGAATCAAGCACTTCACAAGTTTCCTCAACGAAGGAAAAAATGTCGTACCAGAGGAGCCGATTTATATCAGCGGTGAAACAAACGATGTCATTGTCGAAGTGGCGATGCAGTACAACGACCTTTATTCAGAAAACATTTTTTCTTATGTAAATGACATCAACACTCGTGAGGGCGGAACCCATCTTGATGGATTCAAGACCGCACTTACAATCACGTTGAACAAATTCCTCCAGCAGCGTGAAAAGCTCGTTAAAAAGCTGGACAAGGATGAACGTCTTTCTCAGGATGACTGCCGCTCCGGATTGACTGCCGTTATTTCGGTAAAAGTCCCTGATCCGCAGTTTGAAGGACAGACAAAAACCAAGCTCGGAAATTCAGAAGTCCGCGGTATAGTCGATTCAATCGTCAAGGAAAAATTCACTCTCTGGTGCGAGCAGAATCCAAAGGTCCTTGATTTAATCCTTGAAAAAGTTGTCGGTGAAGCTGTTGCACGTATTGCCGCAAGAAAAGCAAAGGAAGCATCCAGAAAAAAGACTTTCGGCGACGGATTCGGTCTTCCTGCAAAACTTTCCGACTGTTCTCTAAAAGACCCGGAACTTTGTGAACTCTATATAGTCGAGGGAGATTCCGCTGGTGGTTCGGCCAAAAAAGGACGCGATGCAAAAACTCAGGCAATCCTTCCGCTTTGGGGAAAAATGCTCAACGTGGAAAAAGTCCGCCCGGAAAAAGTCGTGAACAATGACAAGCTGGAGCCGGTGATTGCATCCCTTGGCGCAGGATTCGGAAAGGATTTCAACATCGAAAAACTCCGCTATCATAAAATCATAATCATGGCCGATGCTGATGTTGACGGAAGCCACATCCGTACTTTGCTTTTGACTTTCTTTTTCCGCTACATGCCGCAGATTATCGAGCAGGGCTATGTCTATCTTGCAATGCCTCCGCTTTTCAAAATCCAGCTTGGAAAAAAAGTCATCTATGTTTATTCGGACGAAGAGCGCGATGCCGAACTTGAAAAACTTGGCGAAAGCAGAAACAAGGCAGACGTCCAGCGTTACAAAGGTCTTGGTGAAATGGACGGAAAACAGCTTTGGGAAACGACGATGGATCCTAAGGTGCGTAAGATGAGGGTCGTTACAATTCCCGATGCAATTGCCGCCGACAAGATTTTCTCGGTGTGCATGGGTGAAGAAGTCGAGCCGCGCCGCAAATTTATTGAAGAAAATGCGATATACGCAAATCTTGATGTGTAAAAAATTGAAAGGGTGAAAAAATAATGGAAGAAATTAAAACGCCGGAAGGTGGAACAATCATAAAGATTCCGATTGAGGAAGAAGTCAAGCAGGCATATATTGACTATTCCATGTCGGTTATTGTAAGCCGTGCCCTGCCTGATGTTCGGGACGGACTTAAACCCGTTCACCGAAGAATCATTTATTCAATGGACAGGCTGAATCTCCATGCGTCCGGTAAAACAAGAAAGTGCGCCACAATCGTTGGAGACGTGCTCGGTCATTACCATCCTCACGGAGACGCTTCCGTTTACGATGCCTTGGTTCGATTGGGTCAGGATTTTTCACAGCGCTACATAATCGTAACTCCGGGCGGAAACTTCGGTACAATCGGTGGAGACCCTGCCGCAGCATATCGTTACACTGAATCAAAAATGGAAAAGCTCGCGGAGGAAATGGTTGCCGACATCGGTAAGGAAACCGTTGATATGGTTCCGAACTTTGACGACACGACCGTTGAGCCATCCGTTCTTCCGACAAAATTTCCGTTCCTTTTGTGCAACGGTTCAACAGGTATTGCAGTCGGTATGGCAACAAACATGCCGCCTCACAATCTTCGTGAAGTCGCATCTGCAATTTCCGCATACATCGACAATCAGGAAATTTCTATTGATGAACTTTGCCGCCACATAAAGGGACCCGATTTCCCGACCGGCGGAATCATTTACGGACGCGAAGGAATCAAAAAGGCATATACGACTGGACGCGGAAAAATAATTGTCCGTGGAAAGTTTATGATTGAAACTTCAAAGACCGGACGCGAATCAATCGTGTTTACGGAAGTGCCTTATGGAATCAACACCACAAATCTGATTAACCGCATAAAGGAACTTGTCCGCGACAAAGTGATTGACGGAATTGTTGCCGCAAATGATGAATCATCCGACCGCGCGGGTATGCGTATCGTGATTGATTTGAAAAAGGGTGCGGTTACAAAACTTGTACTGAATCAGCTTTTTGCAAAAACAGAACTCCAGTCAAATTTCGGTGTAATCAATCTTGCGTTGGTTCAGGGAAAACCGCAGACACTTACGCTCAAAGATTTGATCCGCTACTTTGTTGACCACCGTGACGAAGTGATTACAAGACGTACCAAGTTTGATTTGAGAAAGGCTCTTGAACGCGCACACATTTTGGAAGCATTGATTGTTGCGGTTGACAATATCGATGAAGTAATCAAAATCATCCGTGCCAGCCGCGACACCGAGGATGCCAAAGCCAATCTTGAAAAACGCTTCGGATTTGATGACGTTCAGGCTCAGGCAATCGTTGATATGCAGCTCAAACGTCTCACACACCTGCAGATTGATGAACTCAAAAAAGAGATGGCAGAACTCCAGGCTTTCATCGCTTACTGCCGCGACCTTCTTGAGCATCACGAAAAAATCCTCCAGCTGATAAAAAAAGAAACAAACGAACTTGCAGAAAAATATGGCGACGACCGCCGCACTGAAATCATCGCCAGCGAGGTTGAGCAGATTAACGTCGAGGACATGATTAAAGAAGAGGACATGGTGATTCTCATCAGTAAGCTCGGCTACATCAAGAGGATTCCGGTCAGCCTTTACAGAAGCCAGGGACGCGGTGGAAAGGGATCGATTTCCGCAAAGCTCGTCGAAGAAGATTACATCAACCAGCTGTTCATCGCTTCAACGCACGACTACCTCATGTTCATCACGAACGAAGGAAAAGCGTACTGGATAAAAGTCCACGAGATTCCTGAAGCAAGCAAGACAAGCCGCGGATCCCACATCAAGAGTCTGCTTGCCGTAAATGCGAACGAAGAAATAACGACAGTCGTAAACATGAAGGAGTTCTCGGAAACCCAGTATCTGTTCATGGCAACTGCGGGCGGCGTTGTAAAAAAGACTCCGACATACGAATTCAGAAATGCAAAGACAAAGGGTATGCAGGCAGCTGGATTGAAAGACGGCGATAAACTTGTAAGCGCAATACTTTCAACCGGAAACGACGAACTACTTTTGGTAACCCGCCGTGGACAGGCACTCAGAATTTCCGAAGAAGAAGTCCGCTCGATGGGTAGAACAGGCCGCGGTGTAATAGGAATGAAACTTTCAGCCGGAGACGAAATCTGCGCTGCAATCCATGTTGACGAAAGCGCAAAAATACTTGTCGTAACAGAAAAGGGAATCGGAAAGCGCGTTGAGTTTACAGAATTCAGTGCGCATGGACGAGGAACCGGCGGACAGAGAATTTTCGGCAACGTAGATGAAAAGGGTGAAATAATCGGAGCCTTGACAATCGGTGATGAAGACAGCGTGATGTGCATAACGAGTCAGGGAACTTCATTGCGTGTCGAGGCAAAAGAGATTTCACAGCAGGGTCGTGCAAGCAGCGGGGTAAAAGTCGTAGACATCGTTGAACCCGATTACGTCGTAGGAATCGACCGAATCGCAAAAGGCGAAGAAGACTAAAAAAAATTACTGACCAGAGACCGTCTCAAATGGGGCGGTCTTTTTTTTGAAATAATTCCTATTGCCTTGACATTCACAAGGATGTGCCTTTAAAGTAAAAAAACACGTGGAGGAAAATATGAATGATAATTCAACTGAAATTAAAGAACCAGTTCTTTCCCCACGTTTTGATGTAGATGATATCAGAAAGCTCCGTGAATACAATTCCTTGCGCCATATAAACATGACGGCAGAAGAATACATCGCGGAATTAAAGGCTGATACATCTGATATTATAAACCAATTATTGAAAAGCGGACACGCACATAGAATTAGCAGGTACTGAAGTAGGTATGTTTTAATTTGTAACAGTCATCATATTCTTGGGGGTTGTTTTTTTGTCTATTGAATTTTTCTAAGTTTTTCCTTAATATAACATAAAATGGAAAAATCGTTTCAATCAGTATTGCATCCAAGAGATAAACATGACCGATTTGCAGAAAAGGGTGTTATGGAGCTTTCAGAGGAAGAGCGCAATAAACTTTTGGATTATCTTGAGGCAGAAGAATATATTCCATTTTTTGGCTTTCATGTTTCTGCAAATAAAATAAAAGCGGTGTATGCAGGACTATATTCTGAAGAAGTTTATGCCTGTAAGATACTTGTGCAAAACGGATTTGACATTTATTTGTTGGATGAAAAGTATGTGGGTGGAAAAAAGGCAGACGCTTTCTTTAAGAAGGGTGGAAGAAGAGATTTTCTGGAATTAAAGCACACAAAAGATAAAAAAATAACTGGTTTATACAATGATTCTATAGAACAGGCTCCCAATTGCTTTATCGTTATAGATGGTTATATGTCAAAGGTTCAAAAGAAAAATTTAAATGATGCCGTCTACAAAAATGATAAATCAAAAGAAGTCTATGTTTACTTAAAAAGGACAGGAGAGTTCATCAAAATAAAATAAGCCGGGAACTTTTAATCTCCACCGGGGTTTGGGAAAATCCCTCTTCCTCGGCATACCCGAAAACAAAAGCTTTCATGGGAGCGACCCGACCTAATACCCTTATATACCATAACCCCCTGTTTGTCAATGTCATTTTTTTTCATTGGTTCACCCCACACATGCGTGGAAGATTATCTTTTGTGACTTGTCAGTGGCGTATCGCCATTTCATACTGCACATTGAAAATTATTTGATTCGCTATCCTTTGTGACTCGGCAGGGGCATACTGCCAAAGTATTCTGCACACTGGATGTTGTTCATTTTCGTAAACTCTTGTAGCTCAGTGAGGGCATATCGCCAAGTTGTTCTGCGCACTGGACATTATTCGCTTCGCAATCTATTGCAACTCGGCAATCGGGGGCGCACCCGGTGTGCATGAATTAAAAGAGACTTGCGAAAGCCAGAAACATTTAATTTGCATGAATAGCAAGTGGGCCGCCGGTGGAATGCATGAATAAAAAATTGTTCCTATAATTATGTATAGTGTGTATAAATCTTATATCGACCTTTCATTTTGAATGTTGTTGTTATCTAAGGAAACACTGAATAATCCGAATGCGGATTATTCAGTGTTAACCATAAACCCTAATATTGTATTGGACAGCTACAAAATCATTAAAAAAGAATTTACTAGCGTCAATTTGTGTTAAATTTATAATATCAACCCCATATATTGTGTACACTTTGTAAAAAAAAGATAAAACGCATTATAATCCGAGTTTTTAAGACCTGTTGTTTCACATGAAACATATATAACTTTTCCACAGGCAGAACTTAAAAAAATGAAAAGCTGTGGAAAACTTTTGGAAAAATACCCAGTTTTAGAATCATTGAATTTTATAAATTTGTAATTCCTTGTTTTATAAGAATTTACAAATTTCCATAAATTTGCAAAACTCTTTCAGCCTGTGGAAAACTTGGGGAAAATTTGAAAATCTGTTTTGGCATATAAAAAATTTATCTGCCATAAATTGTTTCACATGAAACATTTTCCGTAGAAAAAATCAAGAAAGAATTTTTATCCCATCCCTGCGTAACCCACTATATTTTTCATAAGTTAGTAAGGCTGGATTGTATATCGTTTCCCTGTGCGTATAAATTATTATCCCGATTGCAAAACCTTATGAGAACACCGTACTGTGTTGCTCTGCAACGTAATCCTCTGCGTCGGGGTTGGTGATTTGCCTTGAAAATAAAAATGTTTCACATGAAACATTTTCGACGTAGTTTAATCTACAAAATTAGTTCCAAGGAAATACAGAATAATCTGGAAGCTAATTATTCAACTTTACCATAACTCTAAAAATTTGCTGATGAGAATTTTTAAAACTTCAGTTTTTAAGAATGATTGGATTTAAGCGACTGATACATTCCCTGCTGCACGAATCAAATCTTTCTGATTGTATAAATCTAAAATTTGTTTCACATGAAACATTTTTCATTGCTTATCTGACGTAATATAAAAAAAAGGAATGTTTCACATGAAACACTCCTTCTTTTTTTTAGAGATTTCCTATGTCCAAAAACAATACTTTTGAACCTCGCTCTGGTGTCCATTTTTTTTGTCGCTCTATTGGCAGCAAATCTTTTGAACAGGGGATAAATCCCAAATGCTCGAACCAATCCGATGTTTGGGTGGTCAAAACAAATACTCTTTTTGCATTTTCCTTTTTTGCCCGCTCAATCAGATATTCGATTAGTTTTGGACCGATTCCCATGTGCGAGCAGCTTGAATCCACCGCGACACCTGCAATTTCCATTTGACCATCGGGATATGGAATCAATCCTGCTGTGGCTTTTACGCTTCCGTCAATCTCGTAGACAATATAGTTTTTGTATTGCTCGTGGAACATTTTTTTTGTTCGTGGCAACAAAATCCCAGAATCAACAAAAGGTTTCATTATACTTAGAACCGCCGGAATATCTTCAATGCCCATATTTCTGATATTGCCATAGCTGTTTACATAAATCATTGTGCCGGAACCAAGATTACTGAATATTTCACATGGAACAGAGCCATCGATAAGTCCGTTGATAATGTGGACACGCTTTACACCAGAAAGACATGCCTTTTTTGCCAGATTCAGCATCATAAAAACTTTTTCACGTGAAACACCAAAATCTTCTGATTGGGAATCATTGTTTGCTTCCAACCGATTGTTAGTATGCAAAAATTCTTCCGACTGATTGTAAGTTTGCGCAGAATCTGTTGGTGACAGATTTGCTTTTATAAAATCATCAACCTCGGACAAATTCATTGCAGGGATACAGTTGTCAGAAATTCCAATATTTTCCGGGATATTGAACTGGTCGGGACTTATATCAGCACCGGGAACAAGGAAAAAAAGTTTGTCCGCTTTCAGGTGTGAACTAATCTGCTCGGCAAGCTGCATTGACGAAATATTGTACGGCTTTCCGCTCAGATTCCAACCGATGCACGGGAAAATTGGAATAAAACCATTGTCCAGAACTGTTCTTATTGAATCAATTTCCAGTTTGTCAATTTCACCGGTAGTTCCGTAATCAAATCCGTTGATGACACCCTTGCCCCTTGCGCGCACCCAGTTTCCAATAACGGCAGTCTTTTTTTGTCCTGCAAAAGCGGTCATAATCTGGTTTGAAACATCAAAGGCCGCCATCTTGATTAAAGGCATGGCATCCGGCTCGGTGATTCTACAGTTGTCGTAAAATTTCCATGGAATGTTGGAGGATTTCAAAACCTCGTCAATACGTCGGCTCGCACCTGGAACCAAAATCAATTTCAGCCCGGCATCGTGAATAAAACAAAGGTCCTTGATGTGGTTGATAAAAACCGGAGAATCAATCAGCGAATTGTCGATATAGACAACCACCGTCGCATTTTTAAACTGCTGGATATAGCGGATAACGTTCCTGATTAAATCAGCTTTTTGGTGAATAATTTCTGTTTTGTCCATAATCAAAGTATTATGGAGTGATAAAAAAAAATCAAGTCGCCTTGTTATACAGGGCTTCAGCATGAAAACCAAAGTGTATATGCGGAACGGATTCTGGTGGGTTAAAAATATCGAGTCCAACAAAATTAGTTTAGAACAGGCTCCCAGCGTGTGCCGTCCCGAAAAAAGGCTCGTTCGGAGCTTCGCTACGAATACCCGCGCTTACGCTTGTGCAGATTTTTTTCGTTCCGGCCCCCCCGCTTCCGCCTGTTGAACTAAAAGTGTCAGACTCGACATGTTCATAAAAGATGCTGTTCCGCACATATGTTAAAAATGATGCTGAATCCCTGAAAACTTTCGTTTGGAGGGGACCGATTTGCATGAGCAAACAACACATTTCCATAAGAAACATCGGTCTGCATGAACGACACCCTTTCCCTAAAAATAAACAGGGCTTCGGCATGACAATAACAATGGACTTATGCAACACAGGAGTGGGACGTAGGCAAGAAGCAAGGAGGGACCCTTAAGGGAGGTTTACTTGATTCTTGCCGTCAACTGGGACCCGCTCATGCGTTGCATTTATCTAGAGTTTTCATGCCGGAGTCTTGTTGCCAGAATTTTCCATTGAAAAAACACATCCGCAATAATCCTGGCGGTAGAGTCCGTATTCGCGGCTCAGTTGGGTGCTTCTTAGAAATCCACTTTTTTTCTTGAAATCTGCGGGCAGATAGTGAGTTTTATTTACCGATACAAATGTATGGCCAATGGTATTTATCTTTTCCGTATCCTTGTACGGACTGATAGAAAGCGTTGTGGTAAAATAGTCGAAGCCATTTTCACGCGCGTAGTCAAAAGATTTTTGCATCCGAAGCAAATAACAGCGGCGACATCGTTCACCACGTTCAGGCTCCGTTTTTAATTCCGGATTGCCCGCAACATCCACCGCATCATAAAATTCCTGCGGATTGTATGGAGCTTCAACAAGTTTGACTTTGTTTTGGATTGCGGGAGGAAAGCGTGGTAAAAAATTTTTCAGTTCGGAAAGCCTCCTCTCATATTCAGCGGGCGGATAAATATTCGGATTATAATAGAAGACAGTTATATCAAAAATCCCTGAAAGATATTCAATCACATAAGACGAGCATGGTCCGCAGCAGGCATGTAAAAGCAGCGAAGGTTTTTTGTCCGCGCCAATATTCGAGATAATTTTTTCAAGCTCTTTCTGGTAATTGATTTTTTGCTCCATGAATAAAAAATATCAAAGTCTTTTGTAAAAGTCCATTACATGATAGACTGAAAGCGTATGACTCGTGAAGAATTTCGTGACGCAATTTTGGTCCGCAGGGATTTTGATTTTGTCTATAACAACAGAAGATTTTTGGTGAACTCAAAGCGGACTTCGGACGGTGGACTGGAAATCAGTTTTGGAGAAGAATATACCTCCCCAAAAATTTTTGATTCCTTCACACATCTGATGGCCGATGCAAAAATCGATTTCAAATATCTTCGCGAGATTTTGGTGGATTTGTAGTCAACATTTTTTAATGCCCGACTATATTTCCAGATAATAATTTTCCCACCAGTGGTTTGAAATCATTGTGTTTTTTGCTCCGTTGAATTCGTCCGGGTAATGGACTTTTATCCAGGCAAGAGTGTAGCTTGTTTTTGTTGATGAAATTGCGTCGGCCTTGAGATAAGCGAATGTCGAGGTCATTGCGATTCTATCAAAAAGTTTTTCCGCATCATCCCGACTGAAACCATGCTCAACAATTTTTGAAATAAAATCCAGACGGATAATTTCATAGGAATCATTTTTTGGCTGATTCATAATTTTCCGTAGACCGTTTATTTCCGCAAGAGTTTTTCCAGAAAGCTGCTGCAGTGCGTACATCATCTGTTCCTGGTAGATTACAAGCCCATAAGTTTCTTTCAAAATATTTTTCAGGCTCAAATCCGGATACTCAACAAGACTTGGATTTTCTTTTCTATTGATATAGTTTCTAATTTGGTTTGACTGGCCGGGACGGTTCATTGTGTAGAGTGCTGTCAGCTCGTCAAAATTATTTGGCTTCAGATTTTTGAGAATATCCTGTGTTTCTGGATTTTCAAAACCGGGAATGTCCTGTGTCTCGCCGGATGAAAAAAATTGGTATGTCTCTTCATCGTAAAGCGGAATCTGTTTGACAGAAAACTTATCTTCTGGATGATTTTTTATAACCGTGTCCTCGCATTTTCTGATAAAAGTTTCCGTGAGCGAATCAACAAAATCAAAAATATAAAGGCCGCAGTCCGAAAGTTGTTCCGCGGTATACTGGGTCACAAGTTCTTCGGTTTTTGTGTCGGAGCATACAGGAATCAGCGTGCTTAAATCAGCATTGGAAATCACCACACCTGACGGATTGATTGTCAGCCGGGAAATGCAGCCCTCCAGCTTGAATGCGACTTTGAAAAGTTTTGTGTATCGCAAATCTTCTTTGTATGGAATCAGCTGGCCGTAGTCTGGAGCGAATGGTGTTGGCTCGGTGAACGCATCCTTTAGGCGTGTGAATTTTCCTTTCGGCAGTTTTGATACAATTTCCTCAATCTCTTTTGGATTGATACCAAGAACATGTCCAATATCTTCCAAAAGATTTTTCAGCATTTCATTGCGGTAGTTTTTTATTGCAATTATGTTTGCAACCTTTTTTTCTCCGTAGAGAACTTTCAAGTGTTGCATCAGGCGGGAGATTTTTTCCGCACCAAATTCAATGTCAATATTCGGAAGCGAATTGGTGTCGTTGTTGATAAATCTTTCAAACGGAAGATTGTATTTCAGTGGATCGATTTCGGTAATACCCAGAGCGTATGCAACGATTGATTCTGTGATGTCTCCCTTTCCAATTCCAACAACAATGTCCTGTTCCTTTGCCCAGTTCACATATTCCCAAATCATCAAAAGGAAATTTGTCAAATCCTTTTTGAATATCAAATCCAGCTCTGCGTCCGCACGTTCCCGGATTTTGTCGGAAATATATTTGTAGTTTGTTTTTAGACCTGAGTTTACAAGCCGCCTCATCAACTCCTGCTGATTTTCTTTTTGCGTTGGATGGATGCAAAAATCTTTTGGCGGAACAATCTGCGGCAAAAAATCTTTCATTTCATGTTTGGAATAAACAGGGATATGCAGATTACATTTTGACGCAATCAATGTTGTGTTGTTGTAGGCCTCGTATTGATTTGGAAAATATTCTTTTATCTGCTGCTCTGATTTTAAAAACCATTCGCAATTTGTCGGGTCGCCTGCGTAGTTTTCCCTTGTGCGTATTGATTTTAGGACTTCGTTTGCGACAGCCTCTTTTCTGTTACAGTAGTTTACTTCGTTTGTGATTACGGTCTGGATGTGCAGCTTTTGTCCAATCTGTGTCAGCTGATTTATTACCGTAGTTTCTTCCGGGAGACCGTGGTTCTGGATTTCCAGATAAAAGTTTTCCCTAAAAATCTTTCGCAAAAGTACGGCACGGTTTTCCGCATCCTGAATTTTTCCTTGTGAAATCAGATTATGGAACGCACCGGTTTTGCCGCCGCTCAGACAGATTAGCCCCTCGCTGAAATTTTTAAGTTCTTCTATTGAAATAAAATGTTTTCTTGCTGTGAATTTTTTTGCGTAGGTGATTCCCGAAATCTGGCAGAGATTTTTGTAGCCGCTCACATTCATGCAAAGGAGAACCAGATTGTAATAATCTTCCTCCTCGCAGACAATGACTTCCTCTCCGATAATCGGGTTGATTCCATTTGCGCGGCAGATTTTTTCAAAGTCCAGTGCACCAATCATGTTGTTGATGTCGGTAAGCGCAAGGGATTTCATGTTGAGCGACTTTGCTTTGGCAACCAGTGAATAAAGGCTGGCGCTTCCGTCATGCAGAGAAAAATCCGAATGTACATGAAGATGTACGAAAGTTGATTCTGGAATATTTGGATTTGGAAAAACTCTGATTTCACCCATATTTTTAACCCCACCACACAATTTAGCAACTCATTATAGCATAAAATTTGTTATTTGTTAGGATTTAAATTGAATAAAAACAAAATTTTTTTTGTGGGAGACCGATTTGGGACTGAGTGGAGACCGATTGGAGACCGATAGAAAATTTTGGGGATACATATTGAGGGGGGGCAACTAACTAACGTTAGTTTGTCTCAAAAACTTGTCTTGTTTTTTCACCGTCTGTCTATTTCGCTTACAATATGGATGATGTTTTTTGTGCTTATGATTTCCCCGATTCTCTCTTTCAAAAATGACGGCTTTATGTTAGTGTTTTTGATTTCGTCAATTGGAACCCAGTGCAGTGTTTCGCGCTCGTTGTCCGCATTGAAAGAAACTCCGTTCAGCTTTTTGCTTCCCCGGCTTTTCATCAGAAAATAAAATTCAATGCAGTGGCAGTCCAGACCATCGATTGTTCCTCCGTGACCTGCAAAGAAATTTTCGCATACCACGGCAAGACGGTCGATTTCATATTCCACGCCTGTCTCTTCAAAAACTTCTCGCCTTATGCAGTCTTCGCTTTTTTCGTTGACATGAACGCCGCCTCCGACAGTATAAAGATAGTCCAAGCTTTTGCTCCCGACAAAAAGTACCGAATTGTCCTCAACGATAATCGCGCCCGTCCTGAACCTGAACCAATTGTTTTCTTTCGTAAAGCAGCAGTCAATTTCCATGCCACATAGTACATTGCATTTTTATATCTGGTCAAGCAGATAAAATTATTGTAAACTCATGCACGTGTTTTTTTGATGGAGAAAAAAAATGTCGGAAAAATTTATAACGCTTGATGAATCCTATCTTCCAGAGATGGCAGATTTGTTCAGCCGTGCATTTAAAGGCGAGCCATGGAATGACGACTGGAGCGACGAGAATCAGCTAAAAGAATATATGAAAGAAATAAGCGGTTCTTACAATTCGCTGCATTACGGACTTTTGATTGACGGAAAACTTTGTGCTTTTGCAATCGGGATGATTCGGCACTGGTGGAAAGGAACGGAATATAATATAGAAGAATTTTGCGTCTCACCAGATTTTCAGGGACAGGGTATTGGCTCACGTTTTATGAAAATGATTGAAGGTGATATTAAAAAGCGTGGTATTTCAGGAATCTTTCTTCAAACGGACAGCGACAAACCTGCATATAAGTTTTACTTGAAAAATGGATTTAACGAACTTAATTCCCACGTGAGCTTTTACAAAAGTTTGGAAAATTAATCGCACGGTATTTCCATTATGTGCATGGTTCCGTAGTGGAAAAAGTTCCTGATGTTTTCGATGAATTTTACTGCATTCCGCTTGGGGATTTTGTGGAGTATCAATTCGGCGAATGCGTTTATCAGGCTTGATGCAATCACGTGTACGGTCATTGCGTCCGGGTTGTATTTTGAAAGTCCCTGTTTGTAAAGGTACTTGAATGTCTTGAGGCAGTTTTCCGAATACAGTTCGCACATTTCTTCAAGGAATTTTTCGTGCGTGCTTCCGGCTGATTTTGTGAGCAGAAGTGTGAACGCATCAAAATCGGAATAGATGTAGTTCAAGAGATCCGTAAGGATTTTGTTTTCCGCCTTGTGGTGCTCTTCCCCGACCGGATCCAATTCTTTCTGATGTGCAATTACGTCGGCGGCCATTACAGCCTGTGTCGTTATTTCTATTGCATTGTTCACGAGTGCGCAGAAGAGTGCGTCCTTGTCCTTGAAATGACGGTACATTGCTCCTGTAGTTACTCCCGCATTTGCAGCGATTGTCCTTAGGGATGCATTCATAAACCCTTTTTCGAGAAACTCTTTTTTTGCGCTTTCAATGATTTTTGCTTTGGTTTCGGCAGCTGATTCACTCATGGTTTCATTTTATAAAGAAAAATATTTGGTGTCAATCATAATTTGATAACAATGTTATCAAAAAGTTTAAAAATCCTATTGACAAGATAACGGTGTTACCGCTAAGATAACGGTGTTACCAAAAATGTTAGACATAACTAACAGCAATGGTTCTACAGGAGATTTTTATGCAGGTAAAAAAGATTAACGACTGGTTTGAAAAATTCGGCCGCTTTGAAATCAGACACCGATGGATTTTCATGATCTGTCTTTTGGTGATTACCGTAGTCGGATGCCTTGGGCTTTCACGGCTCAAACTGGACAACGGTGAGGAAGACTGGTTTGACGACTGGGAAACGACCAAGCAGAATCAGGATCACTTTGAGGCAATCTTTGGTTCAACGGACAGTCTTGCGGCGCACATCAAGACGAAAAATGTTTTTGACCCGGAAGTTTTGCAGATGATAGACGAGCTTGGGGACGAGCTTTTGAACAACGTGCCTTATGCTTCGAGCATCACATCACTCATGGAACTTTCAGTGCCGATTGGAACGGAAGAAGGCTTTGAAGTTACAAGTCCTTTTGAAGACGGAGTTCCGACCGATCCTGCAGAGCTTGAAGAAAAAAAGAATTTCATAATGAGCCGTGAGTCCCTTGTGAACAATCTTGTAAGCGAAGATTGCACCGAAACCTGGCTTATCGTAAATCTTGAGCAGTATTCGGAATCGCTTACTGAGGCCATGAACAAAATCACTCCTCCGGCAATGAAAATTTTCCATGACCCGAAATATCAATCCGACAAATGGGAAATCCGCGAGACGGGTCTTTCATACACGGAATACGAAGAAGAGAAGGCTACGATGGAGCAGTGCGTGAGCCGTATTGCAATCGGATTTGCCGTAATGCTTTTGTTCCTGATCATATTTATCCGTTCACTGCGCGGTGTTGTCGTTCCGGCAATTGCAACTGTAGGCGCTCTTGGAACCACGCTCGGTTTTTCTGCATGGATGAACATCAAGGGAAACAACACGATGATTCTTGTCACAGTCCTTCTTTCGATGGCACTTGCAGTCGGTTATGCGGTCCACTACATCAACAGTTTCAAGCTTTATTTCCGCAAGACCGGTAAGCGAAAAGAGTCCATCGTCATGGGAATCCGAGATTCCGGCTGGGCTTTGTTTTTCACCGTGATTACGACTATGGGAGGAATGCTTTCGTTCCTTGCCGGCGGAATAAGACCTATGCGCTGGGTCGGTGCAATAACTGCCGCTGCGGTTTTCGTCGTGTTCGCCTACATAATGATTCTGCTTCCGTGCCTCTACAGTTTTGGAAAAGACAGGGAACCGGACAAGACATTCGTGGAAACACAGGGTTCAACAAAATCAGACCTGCGCGTTCTTGCAATGGGAAAATCAATACTCAACAAAAAATGGATTACGGTCATCGTTGCGGCTGCCGTCATGATTGCCTGCATACCCGGACTTTTCAAAATCAAGGTGAACATGAACTACACCGAGATGATGGGCGAGCGGACAGATTATGTAAGGCGGCTTTTGGAAATCACGAGGAGCCAGCTTGGAAGCCAGTACAGCTATGAGGTCTTGATTGAATATCCCGACGAGGATGCAATGAAAGACCCAGAGCGGCTGAAAAAAATGGACGAGCTTACGGAAAGAATCGGAACGCTCAGCATGACAAAAGTTTCAAACGGAAAACCGCGCGTATCATCCGTAACGAAAGTCATAAAGGAAATGAACCGCACGTTGAACGAGGACAACCCAAGTGCATACATCATCCCGGACGACCAGGACCTTGTGAGCCAGATAATGTTCCTTTATGAAATCTCCGGTGGAAACGATTTGTACGATTACATCAGCGAAGATTTCAAGGCCGCATATCTTCATGTGGAGCTTTCCGGTTACGACGGTGAAGAATGCGTGAAGAACATAGAAGCTGTTGAAGGCTGGGTTAAGGAACTTTTCCCGGATGCATCGAACGCAGGTGTAGTCGGTGAAGTAATGCAGTACGCAAAGATGAACGGAAAGCTTGTGCGCGGTTCAATCAAATCAATAGGAACGTCGCTTCTCATAATCCTTGTCCTCTTGATTCTTGCATTCACATCGCTGAGGACCGGAATTATCGCAATGATTCCGAACGTTGCCCCGATTGTTTTGATCGGCGGTCTCATGGGCTACCTTGGTTGGAACCTGGACATGGTTACTGCAATGATAATGCCTATGATTCTTGGAATTGCGGTTGACGACACAATCCATTTCACGAACCACATCAAATATCATTTCGAGCTTACCGGAAACTACCGGAAGGCGATTGAAAATTCCTACCGCGAAATCGGAAAGACGATGATAATGACCACAATCATATTGTGCGCAATGTTCTTCATCTTCCTGTTCAGTTCAATGACCGTGCTTGTCCGTCTTGGCTGGCTTTCGATGATAGGACTTGGAGGAGCTTTGATAGCAGACTACACGGTAACGCCGGTTCTGCTTTATATAACAAAACCATTCGGAAAGGAAAAGAAAAATCCAATCGAATCAACCAAATAGGTAAGGAGATTTTTATGAAAAAGACAGTTTTATTTTTTGCGTCGGCTCTTATTGCCGCTACGGTTTCCGCCCAGTCGCTCACAGGCTACGACATCATGAAAAAGGCGGATGAGGTCCCGTCACCAAAAACTTCATCATCCACTGCAACGCTAACCATCCATTCCAAAAAAGGTTCGGACAGGATTCGCGAAGTGATTATGAAAAGCAAGGATTACGGAGACGTTACAAAAGAGGTGATTGTTTTTACGACACCAAAAGATGTCGCCGGAACCGGATACCTGATGTTCGAATATGCTGAAGATGCAAAAGGCAACAAAAAGGATTCCGACAACTGGCTTTACATGCCCGCAATGAAAAAGACAAGGCGCATTGCTTCAAGCGGATCCGAAAGTGAGGGAAGCTTCATGGGAACCGACTTCACCTATCAGGACATGGGCGACCGTAGCCTTAACAAATACACTTACACTTTGCTTGGAGAAGCGAGCGTTGACGGAGTTATGTGCTACAAGGTGGAATGCATCAGCAAGGCACACACGGAAAAGGATCCGCGTTACATCTCCTACATTTCAAAGAGCGACTACATCATGCGCAAGTGTGAATTCTACGACAGACAGAATCAGCTCCACCGCGTACTTACATGCAGCGATTTTACGACGATAAGCGGCTACACGACGGCACGCAAAATGAAAATGGAAAACGTGCAGACAGGAACATGGTCGTTGATTGAAACAAAAAACATAGTCTACAACGCAAACGACATCGACGATTCCCTGTTCACCGTTGCTGCATTGGAAAAAGGAAGGATAAGGTAAATATAAAAAAATGTAGTGAGGCTGAAAGTCATAAGGGCGTTCCCCTCACTACATTCGGGTCGCTATGTTCCGGGTTCCCTAACGGTCTTTCCTTCGGAACGGCTTCGCCGCCCTGCACAGCGCTAACGCAAACAGCTTTTATAAAAAGAGGAGTCTATGAAAAAATTAGTTTTAATCCCGGCATTGATTTTTGCATCCATGTTCCCGGCAATTTCAGAAAGCGGAATAAATTTTTCTGCCGACATTCAGACGAAATGGGGAGTCGCAGCCCCTTGGACCGATTCAGAAAATGCAGGACGCTTCACTTTGGGAAAGACATCTTTTTTGGCAAAGCTGGATGCCTACTACGAAAACTGTTCTGCGTATGCGGAAGCAGATTTTTCTTTTGACGCGGCAAACATGAGCGGCGGAAACTTGACCAACGGATTCAATCTTTCGCTCGGTGAACTTTGGCTTGACTACACGGACTCTTTTTGGGGAGTGCGTGTCGGTCGTCAAAAAGCGGCGTGGGGCAAGGCGGACGGAATCAATATTACAAACGTTTTGTGTCCCTCCGACATGAGCAGTTTTTCAGCAATGACCGGCGACAACGGAAATCTTTCTGTTGATGCGCTCCGTTTTTCTTTTAACGGAAACTCTTTTACAGCCGACGCATATTGGATTCCTTTTTTTACACCGTCATCCCTTCCTTTGAACGAAGGAAATCCTTTACGCCGTTTTGTCGTTCCATCATCCGTTGAATTTCCAATACCCGGTCTTGGACAGACAAGCCTTCCCGTTTCAATCGGCGAAATCAAAAAACCGGAGCTTGCAATCTTGAACGGAGAGTGGGGCGTAAAACTTTCGGGATATTTTTCTGCGCTTGACGTTTCCCTTTATGGATTCTACGGCTGGGACGACACTCCGTTTTTGGATTATTCGATACTTTATGGAGAGCCAAATCCACCATATCCCGCAATGCCGAATGGAATTAAAGTTGGCGGTGAATATAAGCGCATGGGAATGGTCGGAGCAGATGCGGCACTTCCAATCGGTGAAACGGTCATACGCCTGGAAACTGCATTCTTTCCGCAAAGACATTTTCAAAAATCAGCTGCAAAAATAATAGAAGAAAAAAACTCATCCACATCGGTCGAAACGTCTGAACGGCGCAACGAACTTTCCGCACTTGCCGGATTGGACTGGATGCCGAACGGATGGACTTTGACCGCCCAGTATTATTGCGACTTTGTTTTTGGAAACCTTGACAATCTTGAACGTGCGAACGCTTATGAACACGGCATGACACTCAGCGTCTCAAAATCACTTGTGAACGAGACTCTTGAACTCGGCGTTTCAGGAATCCTTGGACTGAACGATTTTGACAGCATGATTTCACCTACAATAAAATACAGTCTCTCGGATTACATCAATCTGGGATGCGGAGCTTACGTTTTCATTCCCGGACCGTCACGCACAGGAAAATACGGAGCATATAAAAATCTTTCTTCTATTTATATAAGCGCGAAAATCAGTTTTTAGGCAGGAGCGGGAAAATTCAATCTGAAACTTAAAACAGATTCTATTACATTCCTGTCAATTCTTTACAAAGCGAATCCCATATATGAACATTTTCATTTTGTTTCAGACTATATGTGGATTTCGCTTTTCCTTTTTCCATGCAGGTGATTTTATAATCAAGGTCAAATGCTTTTTGAAAATAATAAAAAGTCACAGTTTCGGCAAAATCATCCTGCCAGTTTTTTGCTCCGTAAATAGTGCTGAATGGCGTTTTGGAAATATAGTTTATCAAATCATTTGCCTTGGAAAAGGAAATCTGTTTTCCAAAATGATAATAGCTGAATTTGGAAAGCAGTTTGTTATCATATTCTTTTACAGGATGCGACATGTCCCGCCAGTATTTATAATAAACAGAATCAGATTTTGGACTTCCATCAAAAGAATCTGCGTAAGGCGTAACATTATTGATGTAATCATAAACATGGACAGATTCATGGGTCAGCACGTGAAGGAATGCTTTCCATTCTTTGCTACATTCTACTTTGATTTTATTTTTGTCATCGGTTTTGGTAAAAATGCTGTTGTCCCGAATCTCAATCCATTCATCTAAATTATACTTGAAGGTGTCGATATTGAAAAAAACAGTGCAGTACATTTTCTGATTGTCAAAAATAAAATTCGTAAGTCCGCCATAACACATTCCTTCAACAAAATAGATGGCATAGACATTTTCTAAAAAACAGCTTTGGAGTTTTTCTGGAAGATAAGAAAAATATTCGGTGAAAAAAGATTTTTCATCTTCGGTCAGAACATGATTTTTATATTCATAATAATTGTCAAAATCCGAAAGAAATTGTTTTGCGTTTCCTTCAAGAACACGGACTTTATCAAGAAGCCCGTAAGAAAAACTTCCTCCGTAAAAACTTGTCTGTTCATAGGGATATTTTTTCAGCTCATCGAATGTATAACAAAATGCCAGCGGACAAATCAACATAAAAAAAATTGCAAGACAGATTCTTTTCATTTTACTCTCCCAAATGCCTGTTATGTTTGTTTTGATTATATCAAAATGCCGGGAAAAAGTCTTGTTATGGTGTGTAGACGAAAGATAAAATATAAAATAAAATCTTATATATGAAGTTTTTTAGAAATAGATTTTCATTGTTTTGTTTTTTAATATTTTTATCCACCACACACGCGTTTGCAATACCTTTTTCGGATTTTAATTTTGATGCCACTGAATTTGACGTAGAGACGGAACTTGAATTTGACGATTATACGATAACGGTCATTGAACCCAAGAGGAAGGGAAAATCCATTTCCTGTGCAGCAACGTTTACCTTTGGCGATGAAAAAAATTATGCAGATTTGTATTTCCCAAAGTTTACCCTGAACCGCGACGGAAGTTTTAAAAGCGGTAAATGCGATTACGACAGTTCCACTTATTGCAACGATGGACTTGAGCTGTATCTCGACAAAGCCTATCTTGAAAAAAGCGGAGACTCGTACATACTCAAATGCAACAAGGCGACCGTTGACGTTCCGTATGTCTTTGGAATACAAAGCCTTCTTACTTATCAGATAACCGTGGACATGAAGGGAAAACTGTTGACTTCCAAACATTCATTTGCAAAAAAACTCAGGCTTTCAAGCGATGATGCTTTTGGAATTTCCGTAAAACTTAACTCAATCATGTTTGATGAGAACAATAAAATTTGCGCCAACGGTGAAATTTCAATTCCGAAATTAAATCTGCATGTTACGGCAAATAACCATGAAATAATTTATTCCGACTATTCCTTTGCCGCATCGTTCACGGAACCATTTACATTTTCAAACGGCACCGATAATTTTTCTGCAAAAAAAATAAACTTGCAGTCAAAAAGCAAAAACAATTTCTGGTTCGGCGATGTAATTTTAACCCGCAACAATCATGAATATCCTTTTGAAAAAATAAAGTACCTGTCTTATGGAGGCGGCATTGCGGAACTTGAATCTGACAGAAGGTATGAATGGAAGAGCGAATTTGGAGAAGGCGAAGGTCTGCTGTTACCGGACGACAAGGTTCTGAATTATTCTTACCGCAACGGAGGATTTACAATAACACTGTTATCAAAATTTCCCAAGGCGAGCGAGCATTATTTTAAAGTGGATGCAACGATAACTCCTGAAAAAACTTTTTACGGAAACCCCTATGGCACTGATGATGAAAAATATTTCCTGTATGGAAAAACCCGTGTTCAACCGTCCATAGATATTTTCGGTAACGGAATCCATCTGTATTTCAACAGGGAATCCGGGGAATATGAAATTTCAAGCGGCAAGATTATTTTCCCGGCGAACTGTGCGCTAGGTTCATTTGTCATAAGGTGGACGAATATCGACACAAATGGAAACGTTCATTTTGGAGGCGAGTTCCCGAATGCAATCGATTTTTGCAACAATGCATTTGAACCGAAAACAATCAAGTTTACCGACGACGGCATTCTTTTTACGGGAAAATTATATCTTAACACCCAGCAAAACGTTTCTGTTGAGGAGCTGTTGATTGGCTTTGACGGAAGCGTAAAAAATTTCAAATCAAAATCTTTTCGCTATGATGAAAATTCCATCGCCGAAGAATTTTATGTTAGCTCTCAAAGTTCATACCTGATGTTGGAACAGAAAAAAAATCCTGACGGCACTTTGTCAAAACCAATTTTGTGGCAGGTGTTTGAGGACTCTATGATTTCATCCAAAAAAAATCCTGAGCCTGTCCCAATAAAAGATTTGAGGCTCAATCTTTCCGACTCCAACCTGCATTTTTTCAGCAGTGAATATCCGTTTGAAAAATATTATGAAAAAATCGAACGGGAAGGCGGAAGATAATTTATTCGTTGATGTAGATTGAAATACCGACTTGAAATTTATCTTGTAGAAATATTAATGATTTCTTCAACAATATCTTCAAGTTTTTTAGAACCGTCAATAACATAATCTGATGCTGGCAATGTGTCTTTCAGCATTTGAATATACGCGATTCTTGCATGGTTCAAATAAAAGTCAATCTCACAACGAATTTCATCTGCGGAGGAATTTTTCATATCCCTAAGAATTCTCCGGCCCAGAGCAATGTCTAACGGCGTGTCTATAAAAATTGCGCAGTCTATATAATCTTTGAGTAATTCATGTTTATATGCAAACGGGTAGTCCAAAAACAAATATTCGTATTTTCCGCTTGCAATGATTTTTTCAATATCGTTTTTTAAGGGAGTCAGATTCCAAACGTTACAATCAGCACCGTCTTTTACCCATTGGCAAAAATCTTCAACTTCACCTTCAAAAGAATAATCATCAAAATGAAGGGACGTTGCCTTTGGAATTTTTTTTATGATTGATTTTGTTGCACTTGTTTTACCGCCCGCTGTAACTGCTGCTATTGCTATGATTTTCATTTTTTATTTCCTTCCGCATTTTCCGCAAACGGTTCGATGTATTTTTGGATAAAATCCACCCGGTCAAAAATTGTGGGCTTGAAATACGATGCCACTGCGACCACAAGATGCTTCTGCGGATTTATGTAAATCACGTTGCCGCTGTTGCCGATAGCAGCGTAGATATTTTTCTTCCGTGAAATAATCCACCAGAGGTATCCGTATTCCATGCCGCGGAAATAATTGTTTTCGATTGCACGTGGACGTGTCATTTCGTGAATCCAATCGGACGAAACAATCTGATTGCCATCATAGTTTCCGTTGTTCAGACACAGCTGCCCGATTTTTGCCATGTCGCCTGCACACAAACAGAGACCATAGCCCGGAGTACCAAGTTCCTGCGGATCGGCGAACCAGACGTTTTCTTTCGGAAGCTTGCTTATCGTAAACGCTTTGTGCTCCTCTGCTGATTTTGCATAAAAGTTTTTGTGCTTTTTAATTCCAAGCGGTTCAAAAAGATATTTGTTGGCATAATCCACGGTTTTCATGCCGGTGGCCTTGTACAAAATCCCCGTCAGGATGTGGAGGCAGACAGACGAATATTTAAACTCATCGGTTAGTCCATTTCGGCCGCCAAGAAAATCAAGAGACGCATAAGTCCAGTTTTCGCTCGAACAGACTTTGCTCCACGGGTCGCCCTTAGATTTATACGGAGCACGCATCGTAAGGAGATGTTTTATGGTCACATCGTAAATTGTTTTTTCACCGCGTTTCACCTTGTATTCGGGAAAATAGTCCAGCACTTTGTCGTCCACGCTTTTAATCTGCCCCTTGTCTATGGCAATTCCCACAAGCAGAGCCATAATGCTTTTTGTCACGGACATAACGTGAACGCAATCGTCGCTTTTGTAATTGTTCCATGTGTCGGCATAAACAGTCTTACCGTCGCGGATCACTTCAATCTGGCAGATGTTCTGCTGCTGCGTCTCAATCAATTCGTGCAGTTCTTCTTTAGTCATAAAAACCTCGTTCTTATCTGTTAGTTTTGAGCGCTCATTAGTAAGAATAAAGGGATTAAAAATTGAATTCAAGAAAAATCTTAAAAATTTTTTGGCGGAGATTTCAAGTGCGACTTTAAATCTCCGCCGTGCATTATTTGGAATTATTTGCCAGCTCAATCAGTTTTTGAAGATGGATTTCAACGCTGTCAAGGCAGTCAACCGGGCAGTTGTCTTTGTTCAGAAGAAGGGGAAGTTCCGTGCAACCGAGAATCAGTGCCTGGATGCCATGTTCTTTTTTCATTTTTTCGATTATGCAGGTGAATTCTTTGAGCGTTGATTCCTTTACGATTCCGAGTTCCAGTTCTTCAAAAATGCGTTTTGCAACAAGTTCGCGGTCTGATTTTTCGGGAATGACAACTTCTATGCCGGCCTCAAGCAAATCTTTTTTCATGTAGTCCTGTTCCATGGTAAAGATTGTGCCTAAGAGTCCGACTTTTTTATAAGCCTTTTTCTGTATTTCCTCACAGACTGATTTTGGAATGCTTACGAGCGGCACTTTTGTTTTCTGAACGATTTCGTCATATACGATGTGCATGGTAGCGGCTGTCAAAGCGATTATCTCTGCACCGCCGGCTTTAAGGCATTCAACTTTTTCGGACAAATAATCAGCCAACAAATCATATTTGCCGCCAGAAACATAATCCCATGCCCTGCGGAAATTCACGCTTTCAATTGCAAGGTCGGGCATCTGTGAGCCGCCTGTCATTTTATCAATACGGCCGTTCAGCTCCTTATAGTACATCAAAGTTGATTCCGGTCCGGTTCCGCCTACGAGTCCAATTTTTTTCATAGTTCTATCCTTTCGCCACTTCCGGCAGACATTTTCAGAATCTGCATTGTCATAATTTTGATACGATTCCTTTAATTTATTCTATTATGTTCTACAGAATTTTTCAAACCGTTTAACGGCATCGGACGCTGCACCACCGGAAAGATTTATGAATGTTTTCTCAGAAAACTCTAATTTTAAATTCATGCTCCTTAAGACGTTTGCGATTATATTAAGGTAACCTCTAAAAACTTCAGTTTTTAGAGGTAACTCTGAAAACGCGACGTTTAAAAGCCTGCAATTTCGGGCTTTTAAACTCGCAGGCAATCTCTAAAAAAGTCATTGAAAATGATTTTTTAGAGATGCCCTTAAACTTGTAAACTTTGAAAACCAAACGCAGGAAGGAGATGCCTATGAAACTTGTTAAGAAGATTTTGATTTCAGTTGCTGCAATCGCTTTTATTACTGCTGCAACAGCGTCATGTAAGACTAAAGACAAAGATTCAACAACTTCAGAGCAGACGCAAACGCAGGAATTTGCAAACCCACCGGAAGGAACACCACCAGACGGTATGCCACCAGAAGGAAATCATTCAAAAGGAACGCCACCTGAAAAACCAAATGGAGCACCTCCGGGCGGCGGATTCGGCGGCGGTCATGCAAGTGCGGACATCGATTATTCCGGTGCCGTGGAAATCAATTCGTCCAAGACGGAAGAAAACGCAACTTATTCAACTTCAACGGTAGACCAGAGTGCGCTTCTTGTTTCTACGGACGGCAATGTTGAAATTGTAAATCCGACGGTTTCAAAAACTGGCGATTCAGACGGCGGTGACAGCTGCAACTTTTACGGACTCAATGCGGCTGTTCTTGTAAAAGACGGGAGCACAACGACAATTACAGGCGGAACGATTTCTTCAAGCGGCAACGGAGCAAACGGTGTATTCAGCTACGGCGGTAACGGCGGTAAAAACGGAGCGACTGGAGACGGAACGACCGTAATCATAAGCGGTACAAAAATCACTACAAGCGGTGACGGCTCTGGCGGAATCATGACTGCTGGCGGCGGAATCACAAAGGCTTCAAATCTGGACATTACAACAAGCGGAAGATCGTCGGCTCCAATCAGAACTGACCGTGGCGGCGGAATCGTAACTGTTGATGGAGGCACATACACTTCAAACGGACTTGGTTCACCTGCAATCTATTCAACAGCGGACATCACGGTTTCCAATGCGACTCTTACATCAAATCTTTCGGAAGGAGTTTGTATCGAAGGAAAGAATTCCATCACATTGAATAATTCAAACCTTACTGCAAACAACACAAAATGCAACGGCAATGCAACCTTCTTTGATACGATAATGATTTATCAGTCAATGTCGGGTGATGCAGACAGCGGAACTTCAAGCTTTACGATGAACGGCGGAAGTCTTACAAGCAAGAGCGGACATATCTTCCACGTAACAAATACAAATGCAGTCATCAACCTTAACGGCGTGACATTGAAAAATGAAGACAGTGCAAACATCCTTCTTTCGGTTTGTGCTGACGGATGGAACGGAGCTTCAAACATTGCAACGCTCAATGCAAACAGTCAGAAACTGGACGGAACGATTCTTGTTGGAAGCGATTCAAGCCTTACCCTGAACCTTACGAACAATTCAAGTTTTGAAGGAACAGTGAGCGGCAAAATCACAAACGCAAAGGGAAAAACGGTTTCAACTGATGTCGGAAACGTAAGCGTAAAAATCGACGGCACCAGTACTTGGACCCTTACCGGCGACACTTACATAACAAGTTTTGAGGGCGATTTGTCACAGGTCAATACCAACGGCTACAAACTGTATGTGGGAGGAAAACTTGTAAAATAAACAATCAATGTGGAGGGGGAAGTCTCCCCCTGTCTCCAGCCCGCTGCACGGTCTTACGCCACCCTCTCTGCGGGCTCAAACGCCGCCCGCAACGCCTGCTTGAACTGCATGTTAGATTCTTATCTCCATTTTTCCATAATTTTCAGTCCTTTATCAATATCATCGCCGAGAACTTCCTGGATTTTTTCGAACTTCTTTTTTGAATGCATCAAATCAAGCACTCTTAATAATTCTTTTTTGCCATATTTTTGGATGAACAGAGCCATTACCCTTATGGCATTCGTTTCTTTTCCCAGTGCGTAAAATCCTTTTTTACAGTCATAAAGTTCTGCACATTCATAGCAGCCGTCAAGACCTTTTTGTTTGCAGCAGGCAGTGTTAGGGCAAACGCCATCGGGAGAGCATGTTGCAAAAGAACACGTGTTATAAATCGTCCTGCATGAACCGCACCATTCTGTTAAAAAACAGTGGCCGCACGAAAGTCCGCAGTATGCAATCTGGTCTACGCCTTTTTTTGCCATCTGACACAGCTTGTTTTTAATTCGCCGCATTGCTTCAACATGCATTATCCAGTGGCGTGAAAATGGCATTTGAATCAGGCCTTTGAGATTTTTTCCGCACCAATAATCGATAAGCCAAACAGAGTTTTCATCAGAACTTATACAATTGCATGCAACAAGACGTTTTTTATCTTCGCCCGAAAACTTCTTTTTTAATTCCGCAAATTTCAGATTCTTCAATAGTTCGTTTGTTGAATCCATCACAGCTTTGCAATAATCATACGTGGCTTTGATATTCAGGCGTTTTGAAAAATCAACCGTCTCATCGGCATTTAGCTCGTTACCTGTCGTGATGATTTTTGAATTTGTTTTTTCCAGCCAGCCATCGGTAAAAAGAATCTGCCTGTCGTTCAAAATCAAAGTGTGCGCAACAATATCTTCAATGCGGAAAACATGCCAGAGCGACCAGGCAAGGGGTGCATGATGATTTCCATCACCTTCACCAAACGGCATCTGATAAAATGCTACCGGTGGAAAAGTTTTTACGATAGAAGTTATCTGGCCAAATAAATCGGCACGCAGCTCAAGAAGAATTTTTATTCCTTCATCGAAAGTCGCCTCTTTAGAAATCAGAGCCTGCATCTTTTTGTTTTTATCTGACCAGTCTTTATCCATTTGTGTTTCCTTTATAACTTATATTTCTTTGTCCCCATGGTCCGGTTGTCGGCTCCAATACGCTGGTGGCACCTTTTGAAATCAGCTGGTCATTTTTTCAAAATTATTTCTGCCGTAAAGCATAAAAAGAGTGCCGTCTTTTATTAAATATATATTCTGTGCATCTTCAGATTCTTTGATTTCAAAACCGAGAACGTCCCTGTAGATGCGAATCATTTTCGGCATGTCTTCTACTAATAATCCAAAACCGTCTAAGTGCATTTTTTTTCTCCTTGGTTATTATTTATAACATTGCGGTGTCATGTAGTTAAAAATTCAGTATGATTTTCTGCTTTAAAATCTTTTGAAAAATAATCGAATTCTGTTATTTCAACACCGTCTGAATCTGCTTTTTCTGAATGAAAATCTATGTTAGGATTTTTTTCACATACAAAACTAAAAAAATCTTTCATTTCTGAATTATGCGTGAAATATTTTATGAAAGATTTTTGAAGCTCTTCTTTATAACCGAATTCAGACATTCCCATATAGCTTATTATGAATTTATTGACGCTGTGTCTATATCTATAAGCTTTATAGTGAACAATGCTTATTATTTTTTTATATTCAAGATTATAAATATCTTCGTTTTTAACGGAGAAACTTACATCATCGTATTCAAGTTTCCACAAGAGTGAGTTTACAAACATGATTAAAAAGAAAATTATGGCAGATAAAAAAATCAATACAAGACGAGGCTCAATTTCTTTTACTTCCTTAAATTCGAGAGAACCGTTTGTGATGTCAAAATCGAGTGTTTCTATAAAAAAAAGTTCTTTATTTAAGATTGCAAATACAATTAATCCCAAAAGTATAATTCCCCAAAAAACAACAGTACCTTTCCTTCTAATGATTTTTTTCATTATGCAACTTGCTCCTTTTCAAAAAGTCTTTCATTCTTGCTTCGCAAACTTCAACAATTGGCAGATATTTCAAGCAGTGTAAAGCCGCGTATTATCGCTTCCTTATTCCGCTTCATAATTTCCTGTAAAATCAGGTTTGTCAGCAAATCCGCATACATAATTTCCTTTTAAAATTATTTCATCTGGGGCGAACTCAAATATTCCTAAAATATGTTCAAGCATTTTTAAAACAGATTCTAAGGTATTTAACGGAATTATAGTAACACCGTAATAGCACAAACCTTTTACGCTTTCGTTTCGAGAAGGATTATATAAAGTAAAGAATTTAAAAAAATCGCCAAAATATTGAATATAATCATCTTGAACTGTTGCATATTCAAATATTTTTTTATTTTTATAAAATTCAGAAGATTGTTGTTTCCAGTCAGACTTATTGTCTACAACCACAAATTCATGATTTAAACTCATTATACTTTCTCCTTAAAGACAAAGCAGACCAGTGCGCTTGTCGGATACGAACCTTTTATGTGTTATTCCTATATAGCGAGTTTCAATTCCACAAGAATCATTGAGCACACCTCATAGCCTTGTAGTCATAATCGTCAGCAATACGAGATAACCATCTGAGCCTGTTCGTCATCAATAATCCATTGCCATGATAAAACTTCCACTAAAATAATTATAGCATATATTTGATTTTTTTTGCTTTAAAATTGAGAAGTATATGAAAAAATCAGTCTTGACTTGATCTTTATGTGGATTATGTTCTCAATCATTTCAATAACTTGAATGTTTTTTTCTAGTTTTCGATTTTTACCCACACAATATTTTTGTTTACGTTTTTAATTCTTAAAAATAAATCTTGTAGATGCTGATTTTGTATCAGCTGAGGAAACGGAACGATTATCTCCCGTGTGTTTTGATCCTTTTTTATTTGCATGGTATAACGCCAATGTCCACCTCCACGAACTGTTTTGCCTCTAATAAAATCACGTTTAATTTTTTCAATGTCGACAAAATTTATGCTTTCTGTGCCGCTGAAGCTTCGAATTATAAGATGAGTATCATCATAAAAAATACATTCATAAACTTCGGTAATTATTGCAAATATAAATAAAAAAATAAAAACGACCGGAATTATTAAGTACCATCTATTAAAATGCTCGAAGAGTATGATAAATAAGCCAAGTAGAGCCATAATGAGCAACAATGAATTTGTAACTATACGTGCAACATTTTCTTTTTCTATTCCAATCTTTTTCATTTCTGTTATTAAAATAAGCGTCCTGATGTCTATTCAATCATCAGTTTAATATTATCGACAACAGTATTGATTTCTTCTTCTGTTGCTTTTTCGATAAAAGTGCATTTTCTTTGTGTCCAATTGAGATTTTTTACCTGGTCACTCAAAATACAGCCGTTGATTGAATGATTGTCCAATACAATTTCAAAAGGGTATCCTTTTATATGGCTTGTGATAGGGCAGAATAAAGCAAGCCCGGTTTTCTGGTTGTATTTTTTCTGAGAAACGCAGATTGCAGGTCGGCGGCCTTTCTGTTCGTGTCCAGCTTGTGGATCAAAATTAAGCCAAACCAAGTCACCTTTTTCGGGTGTATATTTTGATTCTACCATTCTTCTTTTCCTACTGCATTTCCTGTCGTAACTTCTGAATGAATATTGTCTGGCGTTACCATGGCCAACATATCATCAAGAGATTTTTTTTGAGGAAGAATGATCATTTTTCCTTTTTCTGCAATTACTTCAATCTTGCTTCCGCTTTTTACATTGTTGTCTTTTGCCCAATGAGAAGGAATCCTTAAACCGAGGCTGTTGCCCCATTTTTGAACTACTGCCTGCATAGTACACCTCCTATATTGGTATATACAATGTATATTCTGTTTTGTCAAGGGAAAAATGCAAAAAATTAGGCTTCACCTGATTTTTTAGTCTCGTCCTTTTCTTATTATTTGCAAAGCTAATTGATTACTTGAATCTAATTTTAGAATATGATTCGCTATTTCAAAAGCTTCATCTTGATTAATAAGTTTTTCCGGGATGTTATGGAAAAATAGGAGCATTTCTAAATTTTGAATAGAATACTCCTTTGTCAAAAGTTGCCTCGCATGGAATAAACCAATAGAATATGCTCCATCCACAAAAGAAAATGGGCCTATAACTAATGAAAGAGCCGTTTCAAGCCATTCTGTTTTATCAGTTTTTGTAAACATATATGACGCAAAAGAATATAAACTAAAATCACTTGTATCATAAGCAGTTTTCAACAAAAAATCTTTTAATTCATTAAAAGTATACATCGAACAAATTTTTGTAGCATCATCATATTTACCCGATTTTATAAAATTTAGTAATTGTCCTAACAAAACTATTCTACCTACTTACTCTGTTCCATTTGATATTGATTTTATATTTTCGGCCAAACTCTGAAAATATAAAATCTTCTGATGAAAGTTACTAAAAACTTTGCGCCCCAGTACGGGCATCCCACATAACAACTGTTTAAACCGCATGCGGCTCAATCGCGTGTCGGTATTCTGTACAACTTTTTGAAGCGTATGCCTCTATTATTATACTTTTTTTTAATCGGCGTAAAGCCGCGTACCACCGATTCCTTGTGTAAAACCTAAAGTTCTATTTTATTTCAGAAAACAAGCTTGACTTGCTTTTTGAAATATTCTTTTTTCCTAATAGAATTATTCCTTCATATATAAAGGAAATTGGAATTATTATACCAGATTTAAACCACAATATTGAATCCATATTATTAAAACCAAAAAAGCCAATAATCCAATCATTAGCTTTTATTAAATTAAAAATACAACTTAT
>JAEEGL013456666.1_pt1 | contig 30872 bp, 24 predicted proteins | sample 9134231 | NCBI WGS metagenome assembly JAEEGL01 (sample SAMN16246548, study PRJNA631951) | gut metagenome | biome: gut microbiome; feature: rumen; material: fiber-attached | host: Bos | place: Iran: Karaj | collected 2018-10
TACAAAAATCACTTTCTCGCTCGGAAAACTATTCTTCAAAATCGCCTGAATCGAAGGCTCCAAAATCTCACGCCCCTCGTTATAAACCGTCATAATCACCGCATGAATAATACTACTTGGCTTCGGACAATCAGTTTTGACAGAGGCGAGCAATCTCAAATTGTTCAGATGTTCATCAAAATTATAGGCGCGACTAGTCTTGTCACGCAATCTCTCATAAGACTCGTGCGGAGTCTCAAGGTCTAGCATTCTCTGGCGCCAGTCCACTTTCATCGCACTCTTGATCACTCCGTACCCCTGTACCGTGCGATAAGCCACCGCGATCGCTTTAATCAAGGTTGCCGCAATGATCAAAAACAGATAAATCGTACCCAGCACCGGATTAAGCCAAGATAACAAAAATAGCATCACAATCGCCGAAATACTCAGAAGTCCCGGCAATATCTCAAAGAAACGATAAAGCGGCGTTCTTTTCCCTTGCGGAATCTCCAGATTCTTACGCACTAAAATTACCCCTCCCTAAGTAGCCTAATTAATACAATCAATGTTCCAAAGATTAGCATCGTTGTAGTAATCAAGAAAAACTTTGTCATTCCACTTCCGCGCTTATGAAAAATCTTTACTGCCAAAAGATTATGCAATACTCCAAAAATAATCGCCGCAATCACATAGGCAAACTGCGAAGACCATGCCCCTTCCCTGTAGCCACCAATATCACCATAACCAACCCTAGTCACTAAGCTATTTGGATTCAAAGTAACGATCGCAAAGATCATCAAACCAAGGCTAAACAATAAATTTATAGCCATCATAAACAACAGACCGCGCTCGGTCTGGGCAATCGTAATGATGTCGTCTTTAAAGCTTTTCACCTGTTATCTTCTCCACAAGCGTACCTACGTACTGCATAAACATTACGTCGCCAACAATACCAATAATTCCACTTACAATCATCATTGCACCGATTAACTGCGTTACGGCACCCGTATTAAACGTCACAAATACACCTAAAACCAACATTAGAATCGCTACAAGGCAAGTATAATGCCAGGCTGGTACGCCAGCCGCCGAAAGCTTTGAAGTAGTATTTAGACGAACGAGCGCCTCATAGATAATCCAGATACCCGCCACAATCCTAAACGCCCCCAAAATATCTTCACCAAGTATAATCACTGTAATACCAGCAATCACCGAAATAATTCCCCAGAGCAAATCATTATTAAAATAATTCTGGCGGCCATTACTCATGTAGTAATGCATAATCTTGTAGCAACCTTTTACAGCTAAAAAGATACCAAGCGTATAAGAAATCACTCGCATCACCACTACCGGCCATGCGATCAAAAGTATGCCCAAAATCACTAGAGCTAAAGACTCCGTAAAAGCCATCCAGGCACTCTTTTTGATTGCCTTGCCAGTAGTTTTGTCACCCTTTTTACCGTGATTTCCCTGATCCTTACCGATGGTTTCCCCTTCTATTGCCTCATCGTCAGAATCAACTGGGCGCTTAATTATTTCCGCCTCGTCGGACATTTTTCTCCTTTAAACCATTATACAACATGTGCTATAATAGTGCCAGTGCCGATGTAGCTCAGTTGGTAGAGCAGCTCATTCGTAACGAGCAGGTCACAGGTTCGATCCCTGCCATCGGCTCCATTTTTTTAGCGATATTTCTCCAACAGTTTCATCCACTCTGTCGCATCATTTTCTCTAAACAAGTTTTCGAGAAAATCCACCATAATCTGATGACGCTTGGCTGCCTCCTCCTTACCAGGACGCGTCAACATATATCCCCTAAGCCTCAAAAGTTTCTCAAAGAAATGCGTTACGCCATGCGAATCATTCTCGGTAGAGTATGTTTCTCCGTCAATCTCATCTACAGGCAGAACATCCTTATTAAAAAATCTATATCCTCTATCAATACAATAAGCATGCGTACGCAAAATTCCAGGCGTACCCATTGCGTCACACATATCTGCATCCGACACGATCATGCCTTCAAGGCTTACAGGCGAAATGCCTTTAAGTCTTTTCCTGTAGCCAATCTCATGGATATTTGCACAAACCCATTCCTGCACAGTTTTATCAATCCCACATTCATCCATTATCCGATGAGCATTCAGAAGTTTATCAGCACTTTCCTGCCCAAAAATCTTATAGTCATCGACATCGTGCAGAAGAGCGGTTAGAATAACTACCTCAATATTTACATCATCACCGCTATCTTTCTCGACCTTAGCAAAATCAACAGCAAGTTTTGCAACGCGTTCGATATGTTCATAGTCATGGCCAGATTTTTCGCCGCCAAGTAGCTCTATAACTTTTTCACGAACCTTTTGCAGCTTATCAACTTCACTCATTGTTTACCCCTTCTTCTTCCCCTATAAAGATTTCTTTTCCAACATGTACTAAGCCACTAATTATGGCGATCAATCCAGCAAACAAGACTACTACCCCAGAGATGCTGCCGATACGGCTAGCCACGTCTTCGTTGGAGCGCGCACCAGTTTCTGGCACTGTCAAATCATCTTCTTTTTGACCGTCAGTATTTTCTGGGCCATTAGACGTACTCTCGCCCTCATCGCGGCCCTCATCACCACCAGGTTGATCTGGGTCGCCAGTATCAGGGATGCCAATTTCCTCTTCAACATAGCTATAAGTAATCACCAAGTCCTCGGCGAATTCGCCGCTCGTGTAGTGATCCCAAGAACCACCAGTAAATCCATCGTTCACAATCATACCGGCAGGATAATCATCAGGAGAAAGCGTCGTAATTCCGTTCTCATCAGCAATAATCTCGATCACGATATTATCGGTCGTACCATCTTCCCAGGTACCGTTCACGATCTTAAACGTTACCTTACGCACAACGCGTTCTACATAGCGCACACGAATCATTACATCAGTATCCGGCATTACAAATGAACCGCTATAATTCGCACTGATATTTCCCTGTCCATCAATCACTTCAACTAGCTCGACCAAATTTGGATCATCAACAACCCGATATCTAACCGTTGTCTTATAAGGAGCACTCGTAAGATTTCCATCAATCGTAATAAGATCAACACTCTCATCCATCACGCTAATATTATGAACACGAGTCACCTCAACAGAACCCTGATCATTGATTGGAACTTCACCGTAGCCATTCGCCACATAATCAGCTACCGAATGCGAGAAAGTACCACCAGTAATCACCTTCAAGATAATGCCATCTGGCGCCGTCACGAGCGTATCATCATCACTAGTCGAGGCAAAGTCACCGCCATTCACTATGATAGTGATCTTATCCAAGTCTTCTTGAGAGTTATTCTGTGGGTTGGTATAGCTAATTGGCATATTTGCCTCAAAGCTACCACCATTAATCGTCACGTTAATTGGTTCCTTAGTATTGTGCTGGGCAACAGCCACCGCCGCACCAGTAGTCGTAGAACCGCTATTATTCATTCTTACTTCATAATGATCGGCAGTAGAAATAAAAGTACCACCATTAATTACAAGGTCACCAGCACGAATCTCAATCGCCGAAGGCCCTTCAAATGTACCACCATTAATCGTGGTAAGACCATAACGGTGAGGAATATAAACGGCTGGACCATTCGGATGATTCATCTTAAAGTAGCCATCATCAATTGTAATATTTACTCTATCCGAGCCGCTACCATTAGTATAAAGCGCAAAAGAAAACGCCTCAACTTCGCCACCATAAAAATGCGCCGTCGAATCTGCGTAGATGCCTACACCAGCAGCGCCGTCAGCATCAGTAGAATGTGAAGTTGCATCAATTTTGCCGCCATACATCTCAAAGAGAGAGTTTGGACCGCCCGAAAAGGCCACCGCGATCGCATCACCAGTTGTCTGCAATAAACCATCGCGCATAATAAATTTTGTGTTCACATCATCTAAATTATTTGCTTCAGAGCGAACGCAGTTTTCAAAGCTACGAATTACACCGCCAGTCATCTCGAAAATACCGAGGTTATAAACGGCCGTATAATAAGCTTCAGTCGTCTCAATCGTACCAGATTCAAGTACAAGCTCGCCTTTTACGGAGCTACTACCAACCTGAACACAATAATCACCAGAACAAGTAATTTTACCAGAGTTATCCCCCGAAGAATCTTTAATGGTCAACTTTTTGGTCGCAATAAGAACATTTTCGCCTAGGTCAAGCGTAAAACCGTTAAGGTCGAGTACGGTCTCTTCATAAGTTTGCAAATTACCCACGGTAACCGTGATATCATTTACTAGTTTATATTCTCCCCCGTTACTGAGGTATGTGCCAAGAAATAACGGATTCGATACCTCTTGGACTGCAGCATGTGCAAAAAACGGCACAAAAACCGCCGCCAGCACACTACAAAGAGTAGTTTTAAAAATATTTTTCGACGATAGCATAATCTATCCTCTTTTGACCTTTTGTTCTATGTTTTTATTTGCGTATGACCAGTACGTATACTTTCATTATAGCACACTTTAAGCATAAATGCAATAGCAAGACCCAAAAATATGCCTTCAAAGCAACACTTCCCTTCTAGTCGAACTATTTTTTCTTTTTCTTTTTCTCTGGGATTTCTTCAGCGCGTCCGTTTTCATTTAGACGATGTAGTAGCTTAGAACGAGCATGCGAAGTAAAAATCTTACTCAGCCACGAACTCTTTGGCGTCTGATTCTTGGACGTCAAAATCTCTACAATATCTCCCTGCTCTAACTTGCGGTTAAGATTAGACATCTTACCATTAATCTTCACCCCCACCACGTGATCGCCAATTTCCGAGTGCAGCCTATATGCAAAGTCGAGTGGCAATGCACCTTTTGGTAAGTCCACAATGTCGCCTTTTGGCGTGTATACAAAAATTTTATCCGCGAACAAATTTAGTTTCAACTTGGATAAATCTACTTTCTTTCCCTCGCGCAACTTCGCTGCTGCCATTTGTAGCTCTGTAATCCAGAGCAAATTCGTTGGCAAATGCTCAATCTTCCCTGCTTTATAGTTTTCCGTCACCTTTTGCTCGTTGTAATAAAAGCTCGCCGCAAGACCACGTTCTGCATACTCATGCATTTCCCTCGTGCGAATCTGGAACTCCACTACGCGCTTATCCGACGTAATCACAGTCGTATGGATAGACTGGTAGCCATTCTGCTTTGGCATCGCAATATAATCTTTAATGCGTCCATCCATCGGCGTATAAAGCGAATGGATCAAGCCCAAAACCAGATAACAAGTCGTTACATCCTCCACGATAATGCGTAGCGCCACCAGATCATAAATCTCGTTGATATTCTGATCATGTTTCGCCATCTTACGATGCAAAGAATAAATCGACTTCACACGGCCCGAAAGCTCGAACTTAATTTTCTCTTTTTTCATCGCCTCCGAGATTTCTTCTTCAATCTTCTTGAGACTGCGGCTGGCGGACTTATTGTACTTCTCAATCAAATCTTTAAGATAGTCATAACGTTTTGGATCTACATATTTAAAAGCAAGATCAGCTAATTCTACGCGGAGAAGCCCCATGTTCAGCCTATCTGCAAGCGGAGCAAACACCTCGAGTGTCTCTTTAGCAATCTTTTTCTGCTTGTCTGGCGGCAAAGCCGATAAAGTCCTCAGATTGTGTAGCCTATCCGCTAACTTAATAATTAGAACCCTAATGTCATCCCCGAGTGCAATCATAAGGCGCAGAAAGTTATTCTTCGTCTCTGGTAGATAAGTATCAATATCGCGCATACCGTTGCGTGCGGTTGAAAGCTTCGTTACGCCGTCCACTAGAAACGCCACCGTCTCGCCAAACTCCTTACGAATATCGTCGAGCTTCAATCCGGTATCTTCTACAGTATCATGCAAAAGCCCCGCAATAATCGTATCCTCATCCATTCCCCACTCCTCGAGAATCTTTTTTACGGCCAAAGGATGAATAATGTAAGGCTCGCCAGTCTTTCTAAACTGACCTTCGTGCGCCTTCGTTGCTACTTCAATAGCTTTTTGTATTCGCGGTGAATCTTTTGTCTTTTCCATAACGAATCCTTTTTATAATTATACCGCCAGAAGAAATAAAAAATCCACCCAGGATGTGGGTGGATTCTATTTACTTCGACAATGCCTTGATCAAATTTTTTAATTCTTGCTCGTTTTTACACTTAAATGTGATGCTTCTTCCCTGAATCTTCACCGTACCACCAAACTTTTCGGTAAGCGCATCCTCTTCTTTTCTGTAATCGTCGCGCTTGATGAGGGCAGTGGAACTCTTTTTCTTGTTCTCGGAAACATACTTCTCAACTTTGCGTGCCGTCCAACCTTCTTCTATAATCTTAGGCAAAACTTTCTCAACTAGTTCTGGCTCCGCCGTAATCAGTGGCCTCATTACGCCTTCTGGCAGTTTTTCCTTCACCATGACCTGCTTGGCCGACTCTGGAAGATTGAGCAATCTCATCGTGTTTACCACGGCCGCTTCACTCTTGCCAATACGTGCTGCAATATCTTTTGCGCCCATATTGAACTGGGTCTTAAGCTTAGCATAAGCTGTAGCAAGCTCAATTGCGTTAAGATCATCACGTACAGCGTTCTCAATAATCGAAATCTCAAGACGATTCTGTGCATCCAGGGTACGTACAATAGCCGGCACTGTATCAAGTCCAGCAAGCTTTGATGCGCGCCACCTACGCTCACCAGCGACAATCTTATACTTGCCATCATCACGAGTTACGATAATCGGGTTAAGAACACCATGTTCCTTAATGGAAGACGCCAGTTCTTCCAAAGATTCAGTAGTAAACTCTTTCCTTGGCTGGTCCTCATCACGAATAATCTCGTCAATCGGAATCTGTTTTAGTTCGCTTTCCTTCTTGTCCTCAGTAGCAGTTGGATCAAATTGATCATCCACGAGGTCAACAGGAATCAAACTATCAAAACCTCTACCTAAGCCTTTTCCTAAACTCATTTTGCCTTCTTTCCGGAACTTGGATTAGTTCTCTTCTCTACTTCTTTTGCAAAATCATGGTAAGCCTTTGCACCCTTCGAAAACTTGTCGTAAGCCCCTACTGGTACACCATGGCTTGGTGCCTCAGCTACGCGCACATTGCGTGGAATCGTCGTATTAAACACCAAAGTCTTAAAGTATTTCTTAATCTCTTCCAGCACCTGAAGCGACAAAGAAGTACGCTTGTCGTACATCGTAGCGAGCACACCGAGCAATTTAAGCTTAGGGTTAGCCTGTTTCATCACGAGCTTCATTGATTCAAGAAGCTGTGCTACACCCTCAAGTGCATAAAACTCCGTCTGCACCGGGAGCAAAAGATAATCTGAAGCAATCATTCCGTTCACTGTAAGAAGCGACAAGGACGGCGGTGAGTCAATAATAATGTAATCATATGTATCCTTCACGCTATTTACAGCATCGCGAAGGCGCACAAATTTGCGCTGCATCGAGGCAATCTCTACCTCTGCATTAGCAAGTTCAGGAGTAGTAGGAGCAAGGTCAAATCCCTTGTACTTAGTCGAACGGATAATGGATGGCATCACAGCCGCACCCAGAATTACCTCGGTCATAGTCTCGCCAAGTGCCTCGGTATCATTCTTATCTACGCCAAGACCAGACGTAGCATTTCCCTGTGGATCAAAATCTACAAGCAAAACTCTAAACTTATCTTTAGCGAGATAATATGCAAGATTAACAGCGGTCGTAGTTTTACCTACACCACCTTTCTGATTAGTTACACATATTACCTTCGCACTCATACTGCTTATATCATATCACACTTATTGTTTTTTAAGAATAGAACTCCGACAAAAAGCGGACAGTTTGTCCGCTTTTCTTGAATAAATTATTTATTCAGTTTTTACAGGGATAATTTATTTCTTGTCTTTATCCTGCTCGGTATTAGTATTATTATCCGAATTATTCATTGGGCCAGCTACACTGCCATTTATATTCTTAAGCATCTTTCTTGTGCGATAGAAGTAGAAGAATGCACCGATAATACCAAGAACGATTACGATTGCAACGGTAATCTCAACCGGGCCAGTATTAGGAAGCTTTTGGCAGCCCGCCATTTCTGGGTTAGTCTTACAAGTTTTCTCTGGCTTTGGCTCAGGAGTAGTTGGTTTTGGATCCTCTGGCTTTGGATCTTCCGGTTTCGGATCCTCGCAAACATCCATCAAGTATTTAATCGTAACCTTAGCGTCATCCGTACGGAGATCGCCTTCAGCAGTATCGCTACCATAAGTAAGCGTTGCAGTATTGACCGCATCATTTACGAATTCTTTGCGGCAATCATCAGCTGGCAACCCCTCAGGGTATTCCACAGCTGATTTAGCTTGATAGCGAATAACTACACCGTTACCTACGCCAATTTTTTCAAAGTTATATCCAGCAGCATTCCAGTCCGGCAAACTCTCTGGAGAATCAGAATTTAGTGAGCTAAAGGTAACACTACCAGGAACTAGCGTCAAGTCATCCGGCAAAGAATCTTTAAGATTTACATATTGAAGTGGCAAATCACCCTCATTCTTAATCGTAACCCTAAAATCAACCGTGTCATTTGGACTAATGGTTACACTTTCACCAAATTCTCCACCATTTACGGCGACTTCCTTAGATACGGTACCATTTAGTGTTTCTGCCTGAAGTACATAGGTAACAACGCCATGATACTCTTCACAACCAGGAATAATACCATTCCAGCCAGTAAGACCAAGAATAGTTCCCTCCTCTGTAAACAAATCAGTAGAAAGAGTACTCTTATTCGTAGCATAGTTATTATTGAAAATCTTTGCTGAACCTTCAACATAACGCAGCATCACACGTTCGGTACTAGTCATATAAGCTTCATCCCAAACCGCTGCCGGAGTGGTCGTAGTAGAAGTAATCGTTGCCGAGACTTCACCCTTCTTTTCCGGTGTTACAACCTTTGAAAAGGCTGAAGACATCTTTGTATTAAGCGCAAGTCCAACTTTACTTTTGTTTAGAGTGCTAGAAGCATCATTATGGAAGTAGGTCAACACGAGATACTGTCCACCAGGTTTGACTTGAACCGTATTCTTAAGCACTGTGCCATTTGAGGTGATCTCACCAATTCTCACGAAGTCACGCTCATCTACAATCGCGAAATCGTCAAATCCTTCGCCACCCATATTCTTCTGATTATTGGTAATCGAGTTGAATGTAGGGTGATCAGCAGGATTATCCATCGTGTATAGATCACGCTCCGGACCCCAGGCTAGAGCCGAGGATGAGAATAGCGTCGCTGCAACTGCCGCACCAACCAATCCAAATGTTTTATTTATGTTAGTTAGTTTTTTCATCTTATTCCTTCCTTTCCTATTCAAAATCAAATCCTGCTAAATCTTCATCAGTGACCTCATCGACTGTTGTTGGTACACCTTCGCCATTATTGGCGGCCTCTTGTTCTTCATTAGCCTTTTCCTGACCCTCATGATCTTCTTTAACAAACGGGGTTGGCGTTGGCGTTACGGTTGCGGCCGGCTGCTCCTCCTTTTTCTCTTCAGAGCTAGGACCTTCGGTTACATCTGCCGCAAAATCGTTCTTTTCGGTAGGGGTTACAATAATCGGCTCAGGCGTCTTAGTTGGAGTCTCAGTTGGAGTAGGCTCAGGCGTCTTAGTTGGAGTCTCAGTTGGAGTTGGTTCAGGCGTCTTAGTTGGAGTCTCAGTTGGAGTAGGGGTAACCTCCGCTGTAGGAGTAGGGTTTTGCCAAGTTGGAGGCATAGTTGGAACAAAGGTTGTTCCATTATAGTCCGAACTATCTTTCTTCTCGGTTGGCTCTTCTTTACCAGGATTAGAATCCGAGTTATCGATAGTAACCGGCCCACCACCATACGTCTCCTGAATCTCTTGTTTTATTTCCTGGTCAATCTTATAGCGGTTCTCCTCATCTTTTGGCTTCAAAGTTGGAGTTGGGGTACTCGTAGGAGTTGGGGTAACTACCTCAGTTGGAGTTGGAGTGACTTTCTCGGTAGGCGTTGGAGTGTTTGTAGGTGTTGGAGTAACCACCTCAGTTGGAGTTGGGGTAACTTTCTCAGTAGGAGTTGGAGTGTTCGTAGGAGTTGGTGTTGAGGTGATTATATCTGTAGGAGTTGGGGTTGAAGTGATTATATCTGTAGGAGTTGGTGTTGAAGTGATTATATCCGTAGGGGTCGGTGTTGAAGTAATCTTCTCTTCGCGAACCACATAAACCGGCTGCAAACCACAGTTCAATTTAATATAAACCGTTAGACCATTATCACGCGCAATCTTAGCCACAATAAAGTCATCGCCAGAGTGGTGAACCTTATCAATTTTAATATTGTCAGGAATAACATCGCCATTCTTGTCGATGTACTTAACACCGTAAGAATCACAATCCTTCGAAAAATGACCAAAACTTATCTCAGAATCATTAAGAACTTCAGAAACTTTGCCAAGTAAATCGCCTTGAAAAGAAGCGCCATTTTCTGCAGATAGCACCTGTTTGTAAATATTGTCCGGCGCATCAAGATCACCCGAGAAACCAAGCTCAGTCTTTTCGTCATCCGTCAAAAGAAAAGTAGCATTCGAGGCAAGGACATGTGGCATATCGTTCATATCACTAATTGCTACCTCTTTGAAACCCTCAACGTTGTTTTCTTTTGCGTATTCCGAATAATCACCACCGAACGGCAAAATTGTATAGCCAGGGTGCTTTTCAAGAGTCTTTGTAGTGCGCGCAAGCGTATCGGTCAAGTCAAATTTAATACCATTCTTGGTCGTGCCAATACAGACCTTATCACGAGCTTGTTTTTCTAGCGCATCAAGCTCCATTGCATTTTCTAAATCATAGTTTTCTTGATCATCGTAATGACTCTCATCCGATTCGTCTTCGAATGGATTGTGGTAATCACCAAGTCGATCATAGAGTGACTGACCCTCATTTTCCGGCATTTGTGTTGGCGTAGGAGTAGGTGCCTCGCTAACTTGAGGAGTCTCTTTTGGTGCCTGCTCATCATTGTCACCGCAGCCGGTAAGCAGTGAGGCCGAAGTTACACCAATCAGCGCTATCGCACCAATTTTGCGTGCGACTTTTGCAAAAACATTCTTACTTGTCTCGCCATTATTTGGCGACACAGAATTATTACCCTCAGGAACTCCACCCTTCTGGATATTATCAACCATGGTATTAAATTTTTATTTTTATGACCTTTCTAATTACAGATTAGCATAAGAATAAAAAACCGTCAACTTAAAAACAAAAAAACAGACCCCGCAGGGTCTGTTTTATTTATGCAATTTTTGTGATTTGGATTTCGGTATACTTCTGGCGATGACCGGTCTCAGTGTGAACACGTTTCTTTGAGTGGTAGCGGATCACGCGGACTTTGTCGCCAGCAACCTTAGGTTCCACAACTTTAGCTGAAACCTTAACGCCCTTAACGGTTGGAGTGCCGACAGTAGTCGTATCGCCATCGATAAGAAGCAAAGCATCGGTTTCGAGCTCTTTGGTTCCTTCCGGGAGGAGGTCCACCCGTAGGGTCTCTTTTTCTTCGACGAGGTATTGTTTACCACCGACGAGGATAACTGCTTTCTTCATATTAATCCTTTGATTTAACTTGAGCCATTATATCATACTTTTCTCTAATTGCCAAGTAGTAAGCCGAAGGAATACAACCATCCTCAAGCACGCCATCTTCTCCCCACGTCGCACTACCAATAAAATTCCCCGCCCAACATAGTGGCATACCCTCTACTTCATCTATTAAACACTTAGCTTCAACAAGATTATCACCCTTCGTGACCAAACGGTCATAGCATCGGTGGAGTCTAGAAGTTAAGTCCTTGCCATTCCCCGCCCTACTGCACTCGGTTCCGTCTAGAATAGACAAATAACGCTTAGCGATTCGAGAAGGAAGATATTTTAATCTCTTATCAATGTATTTTTTAATCGACACGTGTTTTGGCTCTTTTTCCAGATTTAACCGCTCATCCACCCACTTAATTAACTCTGAAGCCAGATCTACATTTATAATCTTCTGATAATTCCCTTCCCATGTCGCTGCAGTATTTACTTCAAGAGCATAATATTTACCGGTCTTTTTGTCGCAAATAATATCACAGCCACCATATTCCAATCCGGCCACAGCAGTAATCGCGCAAGCAATATGCCCAATCTTATCGAGGACTAATCTATCTTGCTCGCAGGATTTTTCGATGCCAGAAGCAAGTGCATGAAAATCATATTTCATCGCACTCTTTCCGCCTCGTCTCACAGCCCCAACCGCGACTCCACCAATTACATATACTCGCCAGTCATAATCGGAGTCGATAAAATTTTGAGCAGACATCAATTTCCATCGTTTTTGCTTAGACAAGTCCGCAGCTGTCTCTATGGCGGTAATTCCCATACCGATCGAACCATCTCTAGGCTTTAAGACTAAGGGATATCTTAATTGATCTTCCTTTACTAACTTCAATACATCTTCTGGTCCAGAAACACTGTAGAATGGACTCACATATTGCTTAGTTCGACGATCATTCAAAAGTAAAGCCTGCTGAAAACGCTTATCATTCGAAGCATTCAGCCCACCAACTGCATTAAAATTAATCGTAACTCTATTATTCTTATTAAGCCAGCTCGCTAAACTTGCATAATCGGCCTCAGTATTCCTCGGGAGATTACGCATGAAAACTCCCGCACGAGATGGAAAAATCTTTTCCATTTCATCCGCGTCAAGAAAACAGTCCGGCTGAATCTCTCTTAAATTCTTATATGTCCAACCCCAAACCTTCGTAGCGCGCTCAACGTCATTTTCCATAAAGGCAGAAATACCATCTCTGCCCTCGACATAGATAAATGTCTTCTCCATCAAACAACTCTTACTATTTTTTTCTAAATGCCTTAGCAAAGCTTGCTATATATACACATGCAGCACATCCGAGTACGACACTAACTACAATAATCTTGGCATCGCTACCAGTATCCGGCAAAGTACAATCCTTAATAACGGTCACTTTGACCTTGTCAAACATCGTACCGTTTGCAGTAGCAAGTTGAGCTTTATTCCAAATATTAGCCGTACATTCGGTAAACTTTTCCGCATCAGCAACTTTTACATCATAATAGATGTAAAATTCCGTATTCGGCTCATAATTACCAATCGTAACACCTTTCTCACCAAAGAAATCTTTTGCACTAAGCTTGATCTTAGTATCTACAGTTGGCTGCTCTGCACCAATTGGGAGAGAAACTAGTCTTACCTCAAAATCTTTGCCTTCAGCGGCATCTTTGATTGTTTCGTAAATCATCTCAGCTGGCAAGTTGTCACTTGCGTTTACATTATCTTGCTGAGTTGTGCCGATGTTTTTGTAGTGGATTCTAAAGTGCAAAGTATCACCAGGAGCTGCCTTAATCGTATCGGTCCAGTCTTTCTTACCATCAAGAGAAACTTCCTTCTCAAGATAGAATTTTGGTTGATCCGCTTTCAATCTAAAGGTAACATAACCAGCGAATTCATTACAAGCTGGAATGATACCCCACATATTTTTTTCTTCATTTTCTTCAGTATTAGGATCATCAGGAGTAATAATGCTCGTATCATAAGCCAAGAACGCACCGACATCTCCCCACAATGCTTCTGCGCTTAAGATTTTGCCATTTGCGGTAGTTCCACGAGTGTTTCCGTTATGAATGATTGCGGAATTTGGTACATAGCGCAAGTAGATTTCGTCGGTAGCTTTAAGGAAAGTCGTATCCCAAACGTTAAAAGTGTCTGCATTAGCAGCGTTTTCCTTATTCCAAGTAATGGTGCCTTTAATGACTGCCGTCTGGCCTTTCTTGACCTTTTCTGGCGCCTCAACTTTAAGACGAGTGTTATATGCCCAAGATACTTCGTCGGGCAGTGACGGTGAAGCATTATTGTGATAGTAGACATATACTTCGTATTCTTTGCCAGGTTCTGCCTCGACAATATCATCGAAGAACTTATCAGAATCGGCCTCGCGAATACGAACAAAGTTTCTTTCATCGCCAAGACCAATCTCCGTTGACGGCGTATTATTCACCTGACCTGGAGCAGAATAATCCAATGTTTCACCCATATCTACAAGATGAGGGTCAACTGGAGACTCCGTATTATGGTTATTGGTAATAGAGTTAAAGACTGGCTCCGAAGCAGGGGTTTCCAATGTGTATGTGTCCCTGACTGGACCCCAAGCGGCATCAAGCGCACTTGCATCAGTGCCAAAACCAAGCATGCTAATGCCGGCAGCCACACCAAGCATCAAGCTTGTTTTGACTAGTTTATTTTTTATGAGCATTTCCTTTCCTTTCTTTAATAATTATTTGAACATATTAAACATTGATTCTTCTTCCTCATCCGTAAATAGCTGGTTCGGACGGAAGCTATTCGGATCAGAATAATCTGCAGTCTCCGTTGGAGTAAACGCAGTTCCATAATCAACCGAAGTTGGTTGCTCTGTTGGAGCCTCCTGGAACACGATATCTTCAGACACCGGGGTTGTTGGTGTAGTTTCAATTGCTGGAACCGCTTCAGCAACAATATCTTCACTCGTTGGCGGCACAGGAATATCTTCAATCGCCGGTGCTACTGGAACATCTTCAGTTGTCGACGATACCGTAATTGTGTCATCTGCTGCCGCAGCCACACTATCAGCATTATCGGCGCTTGAAGCCTGTTTTCCAAACATGTTAAACATCTTATTCTGCTCATCTTCTGTAAGCACTTGATTATCCACCACTCCACTTCTAGAGTCTGCCAAGTCTGGAATTTCTTCGTTAGCGCCAAGGCCAGTCGCAAGTGGTCGCTCAGTGGTATTAAGCATGTCGACAGCATCAGGATTCTCGCCGGCCGCAGCATTTTGCTCTGTCCAGTATTCAGAAGCAAGTGAAGAATCTGCATTTTCATCATATTTTGTCGTATCTTCAGTAAAGGTTGTTTGCGTATCATCCTGAATATTTTGCATAATCTCTTCTTGAGTTTCAGAGTTATCAGGATTTGTCACATACATATTACCATCCTGGTCGGTCATGATTTCGCCATTTTCGTTGAGCACCGCGTCATCTTTATAGATGTCGGCATTTGCATCATTGACCTGGTCGCCTGGATGTACCGCTGGATCAACATGGTTATCTGGTGTTGCCTCGACATATTCTGCCTCAGGATCAATTTCAGTAACGCCCATCGGCCTTACATTGTCACCAGCATTCATATTGCCGGTCTTGCCAGATAGCTCCTCAGTAGTCTTCTCCTCGGTAGTCTTCTCCTCGGTAGTCTTTTCTTCAGTAGTTTTCTCTTCAGTAGTTTTCTCATCAGTCGACTTTTCTTCCGTAGTCTTCTCCTCGGTAGTCTTTTCTTCAGTAGTTTTCTCATCGGTCGATTTTTCTTCCGTAGTCTTTTCGTCAGTCGACTTTTCTTCGGTAGTCTTTTCGTCAGTAGTTTTCTCATCAGTCGACTTCTCTTCGGTAGTCTTCTCGTCAGTCGACTTCTCCTCGGTTGATTTTTCTTCCGTAGTCTTTTCGTCAGTCGACTTCTCTTCAGTTGTCTTCTCGTCCGTGGCTTTCTCTTCAGTTGTCTTTTCGTCAGTCGACTTCTCTTCAGTCGTTTTTTCTTCGGTAGTCTTTTCCTCAGTAGTTTTCTCATCAGTCGACTTTTCTTCCGTAGTCTTTTCGTCAGTCGACTTCTCTTCGGTCGTCTTCTCGTCCGTGGCTTTCTCTTCGGTTGTCTTCTCGTCCGTTACTTTCTCTTCTGTAGTTTTCTCGGTCGTTGTCTTTTCCTCGATAGTTTTTTCCTCAGTAGACTTACCAGTCACAATAGCCTTCTGCTCACAAAGTGGCAAATCACCAACCTTGCCGCCTTCTGCGCCATAGTATTTACGCACCCACCAGCCTTTATTACCGACATAAATCTTTTCACCATTTGGACCAGTCTTATACGGGAAAAGCACAGCACGAATACTAGCATTACCTTTAGTATCAATCACGCCGTCCTTATTGATATAAGTAGAAATACGATCCGCAAGTGTACCTTGCTCAAAACCACCACCAGCAATCTGCTCTTGCATTTCAGTAATCGTCGAGTTAACAAGCTTATCGTAGTATTCGGAATTTTCTGGCATCTTCAAGTGATCAAGGAGATGTTGAAGATCTTTTTCAGAATCAACTACGCCACCAGAAACTCCCCATGACTTGAGCGTTTCAGTCATAGCGTCCGCATCGCCGTTAAACAAGTTCTTCGCCAAAGTATCAGGCTCGAGCAGGCCATAGTTGGAAGCATTCTGACCAAGTACAAAAGGATTCGTAGCCGTACGTACAAGTTGCTGCTTAAAGTAAGATGTTTCTTCTACAGCATCCATTACACCGTCACCATTAGCGTCCCATGTTTCTGGAATACCAACAAGCGACGGATTTCCATTGCTCTTGAACGGATGGTTAATCGATGAATCATATTGCGCATTGTAGCCACCGTGATAATCCCCGACATCAGGCACCTTTTCGCCACTTGCAAGCGTACCATGATCTTCGATCCCCTCCAGCCTAGAGAATCCTGCCGGTAGACGATCAGATTCGCCCACACTAATACCATTGAAGATTGCCGAGGTATTACCAATCATCTTACCTTGTGTATTAACAGCAAACGTACTCACACTTTCACCTTGAGCATCGGTCACAGTAAAGGCATAACCAGACTCAGTTACAGAAGCGGTCAAAGAATCAGTCGCGCCAAGTGGCGTTCCGCTCATTTCGGCATAAGACACAATTTTGTCGCCATCCATACGGCCAACCGTTGCACGACCAAAGAAGTTCCCCACGCCACTATTACCAGTCATATTAGTGTCAACCACATCAGCAGGAACGATTACTTTACCATTTTCAATTGGGAACTCAAGCACCTTACCATTTCCATTGCCATCAAAATCGATAAAGAGCTTTGTGCCGTCTGGATAATCACCATCTACATTAACCACATATTGAGTCATACCATCAACATCATAGTCGGCTTCTGGTACGCCCAATGAAACATCATAAGAATCAGCATCAATTATCGAACCTTTTACACTGACCGCATTATCGGCATTATCAAGATAATTGTTTACTGCAATTTGGTCATATTTAGTAGAGTCGATTGCCTCGCGTTGAAGGTCAAGATTATAATTCTCTTTCAAGTTATCGCGAATTTCTTCAAACGATTCCCTATTTACGAGGTTTACGCCCGGTTCTTCTCCCCCACCCACAAGATATTCTTCCGCATCAATCGTGCCGTTGCCATTATTATCAAAGCCAATCGCAACACCACCCTGAGGATCATCCTCAATCAACACGGCAGCGCCAGATTTATAATCAATCATTTCTGCTTTGTTATCTACTTCAAAGTAAGGTAAATCTTCATTCTTAGGAATATTAATTCCGCCAGTATCATCCATTTTGTCTGCTAACACCCCGGCAGCGCCCATAGCCGCACCAGCCTCAGCCAGTTCAGCGGCACCCGCGCCATTCGAAGAATTAAACACGCTACCCCAGAATTCCTTTTGTTCGGTCATAATCTTGCCGCCATGGAAAATCCTATCGGCAGCCATCGTAGCAAAGAAGGCCGCAGCGGCACCAATCAAAGCGCCTCTCTTAGCAGAAGCGACACGCTCTTTATGTTTTTCTTTATCGACTACTTCTTTTTTGGCAAGAATATCTTTCCTTGCTTTATCAGTAGCCGCCACCAAATCAGTTACGAGCACTTCATGCTTTTCGTCTAGCTCAAGAGCTTCACGCGCCTTGCGTGCTTCCTGAACCAATTCATATCTTTGTTTTTCAATCGAATCACGGCTATCATAGCTAAGGAGTGCAATCTTATTCTTTTCCTCAAGCTCAGTCCTTGCCCTCAAGTCACCAAGTTTTTCGAGAAGCTTTGCCCTGTTTTCAGCAATATTATTACCATTATTAAGTTCTTCACGAAGATCATGTATTTCTTTTACGGCATCGCCAACAGAAACTTTTTCATAGTGACTTTTATCGTCATCATTTTGCTTCTCCGCACCAATAGCCTGACGCATTTCTTCGTAGCGCTGACCTTGCTTCTTCTTAATAGCACCAGCCACACCACCAAACGCAGCACCAAGAATCATCTTTACGCCAAGCGCACCAGAAGCAGTATCGAGGCATTTCAAAACTTTGCTTCTCGAAATGGCTTTAGCACCACCCACCAAACCAGACGCCAAAGTACCAAGAACGACACCATACCGGAGCGTTGCCTTGTCTGCGGCACGCTCAGTCGACACCTTCATGTCTAGGCCAGTCTTAACTTGACCGCTCATCAAATTGAGACGATCTTCCAAATATTCATCAATAGCATCTAGGGCTGCTTGATGCCTCTTTGGGGAAGCCTTTTTGCCAGTTAGTTCACTTGCAAATGAACCGCGGTACTCATCATCGATTTTGTCCAACAACTCACGATGATTATCGTAATGTGCCTTATCCTGATTAAAATCAGCCTCTTTCAATCTTTTCTCAAAAGCTTCACGTGCTTTTGCGACTGCCAAATTGCCCTTATTGGTGCCACTAGAAGACTTCACGACTTCTAGCATATATGCAGCATACATCTCCTTAAGCTGAGCTTTCTCCGAGTTGTATTCTTCGCTATTTTTGTCCTTCAGAGCGACCTTTCGGTCCTTGAGGAAATCGCCTTTTTCTTCTGCTGCTTTGTTGGCAACACGTTCTACAAAGTTGTTTTCGTCATATTTTTCATCTTTATTGAGTTCGTCAATTTTTTCTTTTGCAGTTTTTTGAGCGTTTTCCCTTATGTCCTTCTCTGTAGCCTTTTCGATAATTACTTTGCCATCTTTATCGGTTATTACCTTAGTCTCTTTGAGCGTACGATATCTCTCGGCAGCAGCCTTGCCAGCTTCAAGACGGCCAGTCTCAAGCATTGCCTTTTCGGCTTGTTTCCTAGTATTCGAAAGCATTACCGAGCGGCGCACACTATCAGATATTCCAAAAGGAATATTTCTTACGATCTGGGCAAGTTTATTAATCTTTGTGTTATGAGCCTGTTTGTATTTATCAACAATTTCCTGCTTCTCTTCAGCAGTCATTTTATCAAGTGAATCTTGGTCATATTTTTTGAGAGCTTTTTTCTCAACTCTAAGGTCTTCTTTTGCTTGGCGCTTCTTGCGATTTTTATCTTCCCAAGTATCGGTAGTATCGACAGCAATTGCTCTCGCCTGAGTCTTAACGTCTTCTTTAGAAATCTCGGCCTGGACAACATTGAGCACAGTATTGCCAAACTTTTTCAAAATTTTCTTCTTCATCGCCTGATATTCAGCCGATTCACGCACTTTCTGCAACCCAGGATCTGGCGCAGGCGCTGGGCTTGGCGGCATGTTTTTCCCAGCCATTTTTTAGTCCTCGCTTTCCTGCTTATCGTCGCCAAGATATAAATCGCGGAACTTATCCAAAGCCTTGCTAACAACTTCGTTCATATCAACACCAGCATCTGCATAAAGCTTTTGAACTTCCTCAGGAGAAGCGGCCTCAAGATTCATCAAACCATCTAGCTCCGTCGCCTGTTTGTCCGGAAGCGCAAAGTAGAGCTCCTGAGTTACAAAAGTTTCGATTCTCGGAACCAACTCCGCAATCATTTTGTCACCTTCTGGATTGTTAAGATTGGTGTAGCCCTTCTCTGCCAAAAGGTTTACGGCAAAAAGCACGTAGATTTCTTCCGAAGACATATTCGCGATAGTCTCGTCTAATTGCTTTTCTGCAAGCACGACATCATCAGCCGTATTGATGTTTGAATCTCCCATGTCAAAAATGACCTTTCTATTTTTTATAAATATGACCTATTTACTTAATATTTTAGCATAAGAGCAATAAAAAGAACAACTTTTTTAAGTAATATTTCGAGTTTTTCCGCTATTTTTTTGAATAATTTTTTTTCAAACGGAGAAAAAACGAACCATCAAAAAACCGAACAAATTGTTCGGTTTTTTGTGTAATTTATGGTAAATCCCGTTATGGGTGTCTATCTTATAGGCAAATCCTTTCTGTTTGTTTGATAATTTACACACGGCTTTGGACAAGATTCGTGTGTCTAAAAAAGTGTGGTTTTATTACATTACATTGGTGTTTTCCTTTTTTGTTAAAGTTTTATAAAAATTTCTATTTCTATTCTATATATCTATACTCGTTATAATAGGGACATTAAACTTGTCGCAATACTATAAAGAGGAGAGTACATTTTTACCGCGCATCCGCATAATTTTTGCTTTGGCGATACTGTTCATTTGGTTTTTGGACGAGTCGTAGTTTGACTCATATTGATATGTTTCATAATCCATTAATTATTTCCTTTTTGTTTTTGTAGTTTTTGTTTTTATATTTCCCTGGATGCTCCTTTCTAGTATTCCAGTTTATTATGTTTATGATTAAATTAATTATTTACTTAGACTAGATAAGCCATTTTTATCTGATCTAGGTAATGTCGTATATTAATTACCTCGCTTTCTAATTGTTAATATACATTTTTGTTTGTTAGATTTTTTGTTTTATGTTCTAACTGATTCTTATGTTAGCATACTTTGCCAAAAAAGTCAATAGCGATTATGCTTAAATTATGTATTCTTGTCAAATTAACAGAGGTAAAAATCGTTCAATAATTTTATTAATGATTAAAAAGCACCAGCTTAGGGACGCTCCAAAACTTAAAATTCCGCCGCGATAAAAATCACAACGGTTAGTCGGATTCTCGACGAAATTACAGTTTCGTACTCGAATCCGTAACCGTTGTAATTTTTAGCCGGGTAATTTTAAATGTTTTGTCGCATCCCCAAGCTAGTGTTTTTGCTCACTAAGAATAGTTATTGTCGCTATTTTACTTTTTCAAGTGAAATAGTAACGTTTTCGCCATTTACCTTAGCGATTTCATCGTAGGCATAATTCCCTGCCGTTACAACGGAATCTGCCAAGACTTCGGCCATAAACATATCATTATAAGCTTCAGGAACCGCGCAGGAGACCGCGAGAAGGATATGATCATCAACAGCAAGCCCAGCTTTCTTACGGGCAGACTGAACGGCGCGAATGAGCTCGCGTACGAAACCTTCTTCGAGGAGTTCTGGAGTGAGATTCTTATCGAGCTTCATCTCGTCGCCACAGGTTACCTTCTTTACGTTCACCTCTTCGGCAATAATTTGCTCATAGAAGTCTCCGAGCTTCTCACCAGCGTAGACTAGCTCAGCGAGTGGCTGGCGCACCTTAATCTGATCTTCAGTCTCAGACTTATTCATACGCATAGCGAGACCATCAGTAATAATCTCACGCGTGCGAGCCATTTCCTCGAGCACGGCCGTATCGATCATGCCAGCTTCTGGCCAATCCAAGAGATGTACCGATTCCTCGGTCATAGTCATCTTCTGATACAATTCCTCAGCCAAGAACGGCGTAAATGGCGCGAGCAACTTAGAAAGATACACGAGTACATAATATAGCGTCTCGTAGGCTTCCTTCTTGTCCGCCTCATCCTCGCTCTTGAAGAAGCGGCGGCGAGACCTACGCACAAACCAGTTCGATAGATCATCTACAAACGGCAACACGCCCGCCAAAGTCTCTGGCAAATTGTAGGCTTTCATTCCCTCCGAAATTTCATCACGAAGCTGATAGAGCCTTGAAACAATCCAGATATCGAGGTCATTTTTGAGCGCGCTAGTCTCAAACTTCGAGGCTGCGGCCTTGAGGTCATCGGCATCCACGCCATCCACCTCGGCATAAGTCGTAAAGAAGTCATAAACATTCCAAATCATCGAGAGCTTGCGCGCCACATCAGAGACATCCTTATCGAGGAGTGCGAAGTCTTCACCAGACAAAACTGGAGAGCTAAGTAGCAAGAATCTGAGCGAATCTGCCGAATATTGATCCATGAGTACGTTTGGATCAGTGTAGTTACCAAGCGACTTGCTCATCTTGCGACCATCGTTGCCAGCCAAAGTGCCAGTAGTAATCACGTTCTTATAGGCATTCTTAGCACCAGACTGAGCCTTCGTGCCAAACGCACCAATCGAAGCAAGCGCAGTATTCACACAGTGAACATAATAGAACCAAGCACGCACCTGGCCCACATATTCCACGATGAAGTCTGCTGGGTAATTCGCCTCAAACTTCTCTTTATTTTCAAATGGATAGTGAAGCTGTGCAAACGGCATCGAGCCAGACTCAAACCAACAGTCGAGAACCTTCTCGATGCGCTTAAAATGCTCACCATCAATATCGAATTCAATGTCATCCACCCATGGGCGGTGATAATCCTCAAGCCTTACACCAGAAAGTTCATAAAGTTCATCATAAGAGCCAACCACCTTTACGCTTCCCCTATCACCCTTCCAAACTGGCATTGCCGTAGCCCAGAAGCGGTCACGAGAAAGATTCCAATCTGGTGCAGCCTCGATATTATTAGCGAAGCGACCGTGCTTCAGATACTCTGGGAACCAATTAATATTCTCATTTTCCTCAAGCATCATCTTCTTCTGACCTTCAACATCAAAGAACCAGCTTGGGAATGCACGGTAAATAATGCGTTCCTTGGAACGAGGGTTAAATGGATACTCGTGCTGAATATACTCAATCTTATAGATAATTCCCTTTTCCTCGAGGCACTTGGCAATAAACTTGTTGCCAGCCCAAACCTGAATACCATTTTCATCCGTATCACGTACGCCTAGCTCATGCAATTTTTCAGCCATTTCTGGGAGATAGTAGCCATTCTCATCGAGCACATCGACAAAATCTACGGAATTCTTCTGACAAATAGCGTAGTCGTCCTCACCATAAGCTGGAGCGATATGTACGATACCAGTACCATCTTCAGCGGAGACGAAATCACCAGCGAGCACTGTATACGTATCCGGGCGGCGCACCGTGCCATCTTCACCGGTAGCGCCAAGATCAAAGAGACCGTCAGCCACCTCGATAATTGGTTCATATTTCTTGCCAACGAGCGCAGTACCCTTTACGGCCTTCTCTGGCTTTTGCTCTGGGAACAAAACCTTACCGCGCTCAAGAGCAACAATCAAAGTATTGCCATCGACATTGTAATAGCCGTAATCAAGCTCTGGATTGATTGCAAGCGCCATATTAGCTGGCAAAGTCCAAGGCGTAGTCGTCCAAGCGAGGAAGTATTCATCGGCGTCTTTAACCTTAAACTTCACATAGGCACTTGGGTCAGTCACGACCTGGTAAGCATCGTTATCCATCGTTACTTCGGCCTTAGAAACAGGGGTAGCAAACTTCGTATCATACATCAACACCTTGCGGCCTTCATAAATCTTCCCTGCTTCGTAAAGTTGTTTAAAGGCCCACCAAACCGACTCCATGAAATCTTTATTCATAGTGCGGTAGCAGTTATCAAAATCTACCCAGCGACCCACGCGGTCAATTGTACCGCGCCAAGTTTCAGAGTTTGCCACCATCGACTCACGTGCCTTAATAATATATTCTTCAAGAGACCATTTGGTACCAATCTCGCGGCGATCGGTAATGCCGAGCTGTTTTTCCACGAAGTTCTCTGCCGGAAGACCATGGCAGTCCCAACCCCAACGACGCTCGACTCTATAACCGTTCATCGTCCAAAAACGAGGCACCGCGTCCTTCACGATAGAGGAAAGTAGCGTACCATGATGTGGATTACCAGTAATAAACGGAGGCCCATCATAAAAAACGTATGACTGATGAACTGGTCTGTTTTCCACCGACTGTTCAAAAGTTTTATTCTTTTTCCACCAGTCTACAAGCGCCTTTTCGTAGACGATTGCGCGGCGGCGTTCACCTGATTTATATTTCATGTGGTCTCCTTTTGTATTAAAAAATTTCCAATGTCTTCCATTGGAACTCTATTAGAGCGGTACCATCCAATTTCCAGATTGAATAATAAATTTATTAATCTGGCCCTTAGTTAATCTCTTACGCGGACTCACGAGCGATTCTACTAGACTTTTGCGTCGTTCTTTCGCCAGCTCGCAGCTGATAACTGCTCAAACGCTTTTACATATCATACCATATTTTCCAAAATAATAAAACAAGAAAAACCCCAGCTTTGTAGCTGGGGTTTCCATTAGCCTAAATCCTCAATTCTTAAGACATACTGAATCTCATTTGTAAGGGACTCAATCAGCCTATCATTATACTGCTTTTCGCAATCATTCTTAATCATTAAGCTAGCCTGAGCCGCATCATAGAGATCCTTTGCCAGTTTCGCAACGTACTCCCTTCGGTCATCTTTCTTGTCGCACAAGGCGCATATCGCAATATCATATCCGCACTCTGTACGTGACACCATGGCATCCGACAACTCCTTGAGGTGAGTAGCTTTCGGATACTTATCTTCATCTGGGCCATCCGGATCAGGATCAGTTTGAAAACTCTTTGCAATTTCTTTAAAAGAGAAGCATTCACCATCAAGCCCAAAAAACATTCGAATAATCCTCTGGTGGCGGTGCTTCAAACGGTTATCAAGCATCAAATCGACCCGTTCAATTTGATGCCAATCAACCACCTGAGCGGTTTCATACTCTTCATTGCTTTCCAACAACAACAAATCATACAAGTATTCATCGTTACCAATCTTATGGAGCAATCTGCCGTACCCCAAAGTACGAACATTTATGTCGCGTCGGATAAAGTTTTTCTTCCTTAAAAAACCAAACAACAAAGCCGCATTATCTCTCGACATTTGCAGCTTTTTGAATTGCTCGGTTCTTACATAAAAAACTGCATCCTCAACCGGAATTTGATGTCGCATCAACGACTTTTTAACCTGAGCCGGCAGCTCATCCTCAAACAACTGAATGTCCCAAGCGGACCGACACGGAATCTCAAGTAGACCGGTGTCATATTGCACTACCTTATTCATCTTATGCCCCCCTTTCGAGCTAATGTTTTAATGTTCATCCAAAATGACCCTCTAAAGGGTCAAAGCGTCTATCTTTCTATTATAGCACACTTTTCCGTTTATGTCAAAAATAACAGAGGTAACTAAACCCAAAACCTTAGCTATTCAAAAGCTTTACCACCAAAGCTACAATCAACGGTTTTTCATTCGGATTCGACTCCGCAATCAAAAGCGCGATCGCCGTGAGTGCCCGGTCACTAATCTTGGTGTCCCCATTCTTAGCTAAATGCTGATCGTTAATCGTCAAAAACACGATAAATAAAAGCGCCCCAATCCGTTTATTTCCATCGTAAAACGGATGATCCTTAATCACAAAATACAGCAAATTCGCCGCTTTCTCGGCAACCGATCCGTACAAATCTTTCCCATCATAACTCTGATAAATCGCCGCCAGCGACCCCGCAAAGCTCTTATCACGCGGCTTGCCAAACAATTCCCCGCCCTGTACGGTCTTACGCAAGTTCTCAATCACATCAAAGCAAAACTCCGGCGTCAGCTCACGATTCTTCCTAGATTTCCCGGTATTCATTCCAGACAAATCGATATGCCCCTCGTCGTACTCCTTCAAAGTCTCAAAGCTCGTAGAGTAGCGAGAAATCACCTCGAGCACGCCATTGGCCTCGCCCGCGTCGAGCGCTTGATGGGCCACGAGCCTCCTTACAACCCCCATCATCCCCTCAACTTCATGGAGCTTCTTTGAATCAAGACTTTTTAGTCGCTCCTGATTTACAGCTACACCTTTAGTAAGATAACTCTTCAAAACCTTCGTTGACCAAATACGGAAATCCGTCGCCTTCTTGGAATTTACGCGATACCCCACAGAGATGATCGCGTCGAGATTATACATCGTAATTTCACGTCGCACCTGGCGTTTCCCCTCTTGTCGAACTACGAAAGATTTTTTCGCGGTTCGCTGCGCCAATAATTCCCCGTCATCAAAAATATTCTTAAGGTGAATTTCAATACTTCTTCTCGTTACCCCAAAAATCCCAGCAATCTGGTCAATACTCGCCCAAATTGTATCTTCATTCGGCCTAATATTAAAAACAATCTCACCTCGCTCAGACTTATAAATTTCTACACCATTTCCCGCCGCATTATCCATAATTCACCTCCAACTTAATCCTATTATACACCGAACCGGCACGAAAAACGCAACAGTTGAACAGCGAAAGATTCTTTCGCGGTTCAACTACCAAGCTTATTGCAACGCGTAATAATTCACATCATCAATCAGTGGCATTTCCTTCCCCTGCCACAACATTTTCACGGAGCCATAATTATCAATCGCCGCAATCGTCGGAAAAACCATAATCTCGTGCACACGGCAAAAATTATCCTCCACATCTGGATCCATTTGCTCAATCTCGCGACCCGTCCTGCGATAAAAATCCTCCAACCAGTCCGTTACCGTCCTCGTATAATCTTCGTTGTCACGAAAAATACAAACCACCCTCATGAATCTAACCTTTCTTTTTCTGTTCTTTTAGAATTTGTTCAAAATCTTCCAAAGTCTTGAACTCGCGAAAAACGCTCGCAAAACGCACATAAGCCACCTCGTTCACCCCTGCAAGCACATCAAGCACCGCTTCGCCAACCTGTTTAGAAGTAACCGTATCGGAATTATGCCCATAAAGAATATCTACTGCACGGTTCACTACGTTCTCCACCTCAAGCTCAGAGCCAAAGAACTTGCCTACACTACGACGCACTGCAAGTAGCAACTTATCGCGATCAAAAATCTCCTTATTGCCACTGCGTTTCAAAACAGTAAGTGGTGGCATCTCAATGCGCTCATAAGTCGTAAACCTACGGCCATCAGATGATTCCCTTCTGCGTCTAATCATCTTGCCGTCAACCGTCTCGCGGCTTTCAAGAACCTTACTATCACCTATTCGAAATTTTTGATCCATCCGCACCTCCTATTAACTTTACTCTACTTTTTGTTTTACGAACGCCCCCAAATTTTAACTAATCCTTTTTTCTGCGGCCACGGAGTCTTTCGCGAAGAGAAGGTGGCACATCCATTGCATCGTCATCAGTCTGAACTGGTTCTGACTCTGGCTCGGTCTTAATCGAATCCCAAACATTTTTGGTGTTTTCAGCGGCAAAATCTTGCGACTCTACATCTGGAGTACTAACAGTTTCTTCTTCGTAGGCAGCAACTGGAGCGGCTGCGTCAACTGGAGCATTGTTGGAATACACAGAATCAAATCCAGTAGCAACCACGGTAACAATGATTTCATCTTGAAGTTCTGGGCGAATTGATGCACCGAAGATAATGTTTGCATCTGGAGAAACGGAGCCGGTAATAACCTCGGCAGCTTCCTGAATCTCGCTCATAGACATATCGTAGCCACCAGCAACTGAGAAGAGCACGCCACGTGCACCTTCGATCTTAACCTCAATAAGTGGAGATTCGACAGCTTGCTGAGCGGCGATAACTGCGCGGTTTTCACCAGAAGCGTGACCAATGCCCATAAGAGCAGAACCGGCGTTCTTCATAATAGCCTTAACGTCAGCAAAGTCGAGGTTGATAAGTGAGTGCTCAGTAATGAGTTCAGAAATTCCCTGAACGCCTTGGCGAAGCACATCGTCAGCGATTTTAAGAGTATCAATAAGTGGAGTACGAGGATCAATAGTTTGAAGAAGACGATCGTTAGGAATCGTAATAAGTGCATCTACTTGATGAGCAAGCTTATCAATAGCAAGCTCAGCATTGTTACGGCGAACTGGGCCTTCAAATGTAAATGGTTTAGTAGCAACACCAACGGTCAAGATATCGAGCTTGCGAGCTTCTTCGGCAACGATTGGGCCAGCACCAGAACCAGTACCACCACCAGCACCAAGGGTAATGAAGACCATATCGGCACCTTCAAGAGCTTTAGCAATAGCTTCACGACCTTCTTCGGCAGCTTCTCGACCTTTTTCTGGGTCGCCACCGGCACCAAGACCACGACCAAGATGAACCTTTACGTCGGCAGTAGAGTCATGTAAATCTTGCGCATCGGTATTGATTGCGACGAACTCGACTCCTGAGAGTCCGACCTCACGCATACGGTTCACTGCGGAACCACCGGCGCCACCAACACCTACTACTTTAATACTTGCTGAACTTTCCACCTCTGTTGGTTTAATTTCTGGCATTTTCAATCCTCGATTTAATCTTAGAGCCAGTATACCATATTTTCTACCCTGATTCAACAGGTTATTATAGAGAATGAAAAAGTCTAAAATTTACTAAAAATTTTCTTCAAGAATCCACCTGGTTTTTTGCCAGATTTAGGAGCTTTTTTCACAACTTTCTTAGCTGCGCTAACCTTATAGTGACCATCTTCTGCTGCCATCATCGCAAGGCCAACAGCTACGGCAAATTCAGGCTTCTCTACAGCATCAGCTACACCACCAAGGCCTGTTGGAACGCCAATCTTTACGGCTGCTTCAAGTGCATTTTTTGCGAACAAATCAATGTCGCGCATCTTGGCTCCACCGCCGGTAAGCACAATTCCCTCCGGCAAACGCTGATCATACTTTGCAGCCTTTAGCTTCTTACGGATTTCAGCAAAAATTTCATCGAGGCGAGCCTTCACGACTTCATCAACTTCTTTACGATCAAAGATTTTTTCTTCTTTACCAACTTTAATTACGGCAGACTTATCAGACTCAAAATCGCCAGTCACAAAACGTTGCTTAATTTCTTCAGCCATCTCTGGATCAATCGCGAGTACGATAGCAAGATCATTTGTGACATTATTTGAACCAGCCGGCACTACGCCAACATATTGTAGGTCACCTTCTTCATACACGGCCACAGAAGTAGTAGCAGCGCCCATATCAATCACGGCAACGCCATTTTCCTTTTGACGCTCAGAAAGTACAGCTTTTGCAGCTGCCACGGCGCTAGGAATTAATCTCTCAGCCACTACATCAGCTGATGCAGTAGTTTTCTTCAAATTTTCACAGTTTGGCGTAAGTGCAGAAATCACGCATGCACGCATCTCAAGACGAGCACCAGCCATGCCAATAGGGTCTTTAATTCCCCTCTGGCCGTCCAAAGCATACTCAAGCGGCACTACGTCGAGCACATCACGGTTTGCCGGAATACGACCAGTTACCGCCACGTCTTCTACGCGCATCAAATCATCATCAGAAATTTCATGTTCAACCGTACCAACAGCAATCATACCTTCAGTCTTAGTAGAAAGAAGTTGCGAACCATTAATAGATACATATGCAGAACGCACTTCGCGCCCACTCATGCGCTCGACTTCACCGAGCATCTTGTCAATCGCCCCAGCCGGACCAGCAAGATTTGCCGGCACACCTTTGCGCATACCTGCAGATTTGCCTTCATTGTAGCCAATTACAGTCAATTTACCGTCATTAGAAACAGTAGCTGTGACAGCTCGCACATTTTCCGTGCCAAGATCAAGTCCAGTTACGAAGCGATTAGAATCATCCATAAGCGCATTATAACATATTTACAATATATTGTGCAGATTTTTCTCTTGACTCAAGATAAAAATCGCACGATAATTAAAACACCATGCTAAAGGTCACTGATCTTACTTACATTGCTAAAGATAGTAATCAAAAAATAATCAACAAAATCTCATGTTCATTTGAAGATGGTAAGTTTTTCGTTATTACCGGCGAAAACGGCAGCGGAAAATCCACTCTCGCCAAGTTAATCGCCGGCCTCATCACTCCTACCAGCGGTCAAATCTCTCTAAATGATACCGACATCACCAAGCTACCAATCGTCGAACGCGCCAATCTTGGCATCTCCTACGCCTTCCAAACTCCAGTTCGTTTCAAAGGTGTCACCGTTGCCAGTCTTCTCCAAGTTGCTGCTACCAGCGTAGATGTTTTAGACCAAAAAATCTCCCCAGAAAACACTCGTTTTCTTTCACTTGTCGGACTGAGCGAGGAGCAATACTTGCATCGCGAAGTCAATAATTCCCTTTCCGGTGGCGAGCTCAAGCGCATCGAAATCGCTTCAATTCTCGCTCGAATCTACAACCAAAAATCCAATTTCGCCATCTTTGATGAGCCGGAAGCTGGTATCGATCTTTGGAGTCTAGATAATCTCTTGGAAGTCTTCGCTGATCTTAAGAAAACGCACAAAGACATCACGATTGTAGTAATTTCGCATAATCAAAAGATTCTCAAAATGGCCGACCAAATCGTTTTGATGTCCAAAGGCAAAATTAAACAAGTCGGCACGCCAAACGAAATACTGCCAACTATCAAGGAGCAACAATCATGCTAGGTTTAGACGAAATCGAACAAGAAGTTCTAAAAACCGTCGCAAATATCGACGGTATTCCAGAGGGCGCCTACAATTTTCGTCTCAACGGCCAATCCATCGGACGAAAAAGTAGTGAAAATATCGACGTCAAACCAAAAACCAATAAATCCGGACTCGAAATCTATATTTCCAAAAACGCCCAAAACGAAGCCGTTCATATCCCAGTTATCATTAGTAAAAGCGGTCTTGAGGAAGCCGTCTACAACGACTTTTTCATCGAAGACGGCGCAATCGTCACCATCGTTGCTGGTTGCGGGATCTACAATTGTGGCACCAAAAATTCAACCCACAACGGCATCCACACCTTCCATGTTGGCAAAAACTGCCAAGTCAAATACATCGAAAAACACTACGGTGCCGGTGCCGGCTCTGGTAAAATTCTTAATCCTACCACCAAAATCTTTGCCAAATCCGGCAGCGTTATCGAGCTCGAACTTGAGCAAATCAAAGGCGTAGACTCCACCAAACGTCACACCAACGCAATCCTAGAAAACGACGCGCGTATCAAAATCACCGAAAAAGTCTTTACCGAAGGTAGGCAAAACGTAGATAGCAGTATTTTGGTAGACTTAACCGGCGAAAACTCCACCGCAGACATCGTTTCCCGCTCTGTCGCCCGCGACTCCTCAAGGCAAGAATTAGAGCTCA
>JAEEGL015062685.1_pt1 | contig 30869 bp, 30 predicted proteins | sample 9134231 | NCBI WGS metagenome assembly JAEEGL01 (sample SAMN16246548, study PRJNA631951) | gut metagenome | biome: gut microbiome; feature: rumen; material: fiber-attached | host: Bos | place: Iran: Karaj | collected 2018-10
AAATATATTGAAAAAGAAAAAGGCTGGACACTTTCACAGGATGAGTGTCTGTACCTTATGCTCCATATTAACCGTCTATGTACTACACAGATAAATAAGTCTTCAATGTGAGCCACACATTAAGAGATAGAAAGAGGGATAAAACTATGGCAAAAAACTATGACGTCTTAGCAGACAGAATCGTCGAGCAGCTGGGTGGAAAGGACAACATCACCTTCATTACTCACTGTACAACCAGAATCAGAGCTTCCTTAAAGGACAAGTCTCTGGTGAACACCGACACCCTGAAAGCTGTTGAGGGTGTACTTGACTGCCGTTGGACTGCTGATCAGCTTCAGATCATCATCGGTCCGCATGTCGGCGATGTCTATAACACGATCTGCGACAACTTTGGGATTCAGAGACAGTCCGCAGTGGATGAAAACCTTGATCCTGAATTAGGTGAAAAAAAGAAGAATAAGTTTAACTTCTATTTCATCGTAGAAATCATTGCCTATGCCTTACAGCCATCATTATTCGTTATGATCGGCGCCGGTATGATCAAAGTTATCCTGTTATTATTAGGATACCTCGGCGTTCCAGCTGACAACCCGTCATACCAGTTATTATTTAACGCTGCTGATGCAGTATACTATTTCCTGCCGATTATTGTCGGCTATGGTGTTGCCAAGAAGATTGGCAGCGAACCGGCTCTTGGTATCGTTGTCGGTATGTTCTTAGTAGCTCCTAACTTCATTGCCAATGTCAATGGTGGTGTTGCCCAGAGTTTCTTAGGCATTACAGTATATCCGAAAGCATATACTTCAACCTTCTTACCACCAATTCTGTGTACAGTAGCTACCTGTTATCTGTATGGCTTCATTGAGAAGAAAGTTCCAAAAATCGTGAAGAACCTGGTTGCTCCGTTATGCACCTTCTTAATCATGATTCCATTATCATATGTTGTCTTAGCTCCTTTAGCTTCCATCTTAGGTGACTACCTCGCTAAGGGCGTCATGTGGATCTATAACCTGACCGGGTTTGTCGGTGTTGCCATGTTCTGTGGTATCTTACCGTTCTTAATCACAACAGGTATCCACTTCTGTTTCTCCGCTTACTGGGTACCATTAGTAACTGACCCGGCCGGCGAATTCTTCTATCTGATTTCCAACTGTATCTTCAACGTTAACGTTGGTATTGCCTGTGCCGTTATCGGCTTAAAGACCAAGATCGTTGAAAATAAGTCTACCGCTATTTCTGCCGGTATCTCATCAACTGTTGCCGGTATTTCCGAACCAGCCTTATTCGGTGTTGTTCTGAAAAATAAGAGAGCTCTCATCGCTCTGATTATCGGTGATGTTGCCGGTGGTGCTGTTGCCGGTTTATTAAAGGTTGCTGCTCACATGTGGCCTGCTTCATGGGGTATCTTCATGTTACCAAGCTTCATTGATCCAGCTACCGGCCAGGGCTTTGTCGGCGCTATTATCGCAGTATTAGTCGGTATCGTTGTTACCGCTATCGCTACCTTCGTATTATACAAGGACGAAGCTGAACTCGAGGGTTAATAAATGAGTAAGATTCCTGAAGGATTCCTCTGGGGCGGCGGTTTCGCTGCCAGCCAGATGGAAGGCGCCTGGAAAGAAGGCGGCAAAGGTCCAAACGTTGCGGACATGAATGAATACCGCGGGGATCTGCCAAGAGAATTAAGAGCCAATGTCGAGAGGATCGACACTGCTTATATCAAAGAAGCATTCTCCGAAAATACCACTAAGATCTTCCCTAAGAGAGAGGGTATTGATTTCTACCACACCTATCCCCAGGATGTAAAGATGTTAGGTAAGGATGGCTTAGGCTTGAATTCGTTCAGAACATCGATCTGCTGGGCCAGAATCTTCCCTGAGGGCGATGAACTGGAACCAAATGAAGAAGGACTGGCCTTCTATGACCGTTTATTTGACTGCATCATTGAAAACGGCATGGAACCAATCGTCACCATGTCCCACTATGAAATGCCAATCGGTCTTACCTTGAAGTATACCGGCTGGTATTCCAAGGAAGTAATTGACTGTTTCTACCGTTTTGGCAAGGTCATTCTTGACCGTTACCATGACAAGGTCAATAAGTGGATCATCGTCAACCAGATCAACATGATCAAGGAAGAACCGTATAATCACCTCGGCATCCTGGCTGATAAGGTTGATAATATGGTCACCGCTCAGGCAGAAGCCGTCTATAACGAAATGGTGTCCTGCGCTAAAATAACCAAGTACGCTCATGAAACCTATCCTGAATTACAGATGGGATGCATGCTGGCAGGCGGTCCGGCCTTCCCGTTAACCTGTGATTTCGATGATGTCATGGCTACCGTACGCTTTAACCAGCTGAAGTTCTTCTATTCTGATGTACTGTTAAGAGGAACCATTCCTAACTACATTCACCGTTACTATAAGGAAATCGGTTATGATTTCCAGCCGACGGAAGAAGAACTGACCTTATTAAGGGAGAACACCGCTGACTTCTTCAGCTTCTCCTGTTACTCTTCATCTATCGTCAGCAAGGCAACCTTCGACAATGATTACCGCTCCGGCGTCAATCCGAGAAGCACCGTTAATGAATGGGGCTGGTCAATTGACCCGAGAGGCTTAAGAGCCATGCTGAACATGATCTATGACCGTTATCAGTGTCCTATCTATATCACTGAACATGGTCTGGGCAGGGTGGAAACACCAGATGAAAATCTGTATGTTACCGATGATTACCGCATTGACTTCTTCAGAACTTCCATTGAAGAAATCAAACTGGCTATTGAAGATGGCGTTGACTGCCGCGGCCTATATGCCTGGAGTCCAATCGACATGGTAAGCTGTTCCAGCTGTGAAATGGCCAAGAGATACGGCTTCATCTATACCGACAGAGATAACCATGGTGAAGGAACCCAGAAGAGAGTTCCTAAGAAATCCTATTTCTGGTATCAGAAAGTCATCCAGACACAGGGTGAAGATTTAGATTAACAGATAAATGATACAATCCCACTGAAGCAGACAAAAGACTACGGAGGTGGGATTTTATTATGAAAAGAAGGATGAAGAAAGAATTCATGCCCGAAAACTGATTAATTCTGGGGTGAGTCTGACTCATATCATAATATAGAAAAAGGTAACAGTGGCCTAACATCTGAAAGAAGGAACTGATTTTTACTTCATTTTGATAAGACTGCAAATATTAAATATAATGAATTTGACAGTCAGATATGTGAAAAACAAGAACAATATCATGAGCCTGCTGAAAAAGTCATAAAGAAATCGGATAAAAACTCATCAAAAAAATGATGAGTTTTTAAAATGGGGCTTTACACTAGCCGCTAGTTGTGGTATAATATCTTTGGGAGATTTTATGTATGAAAACTAAAGAAGAAAAGTCTAAATACGATCAGGAATATCAAAGAACTTATAAAGAAAGAGTTACTGTATGGTTCAATAAGGAAAAAGATAAAGACCTTATCGATGCCATGATAAACTCCGGTATGTCCAAAACCGAATTCATCAAAGATATTATGAGAAGATACCTGGAGGAGCATCAGAATGATTAAACAGGACAGTATGATGTTAAGTTCCTTCAGCACTTTGTATGACATTATCATAGGAAAAGACAATTTTTGGAGAGTGCTGAATGAAATGGTTGATTTTGATTTTATCTATGAAGAATTACAGAACACATACTGTACTAACTTTGGACGGCCAGCAGAGAACCCGATACTGATGTTCAAATATCTTCTTTTAAAGAGCGCCAGTAAGCTTTCGGATAGAGATCTGATAAACAAATCAGTCGTAGATATGGAGATGAAGTATTTTCTGGGATATGCGCCAGAAGAAACAGAAATGATAGATCCTTCCCTGTTGTCGAAATTCAGGCACATGAGATTGAAGGATACAGAATTATTGGATCTGCTGATCAATAAAACAGTAGAGATTGCTTTGGAGAAAGGAGTGATTGAAGCTAAGAACAAGATCATAGTGGATTCAACGCATACAAACGCAATGTATCACAGTAAAAGTGGGCGAGAAGAACTGCTGGACAGATGTAAGGCATTACGTAAAGCAGTATATTCAACAGATGCAGGGATGCACGAAAAGATGCCTGATAAGCCAAAGGATAACGGGAAGTACGAAGAAACCGTAGAATACTGTAAGAAAGTAATAGAGATCGTAAGAGGAGACAGCAGATTCAACAATTACAGTGGGATACAGGAGAGGCTGCACTATTTGGAGGAAGGGATAGAAGATTGCGAGAAACAGCTGGAGTTTTCAAAAGACGAGGATGCGAAGGTCGGTCACAAAACAACAGACAGTTCATTCTTTGGGTACAAGACGCATATAGCAGAAACACCTGAGCGGATCATAACAGCAGCTACTGTTACAACAGGGGAAAAGCATGATGGGAAACAGTTGGTTAGACTTGTCGAGAAAAGTGAAGCAGCAGGGATAGAAGTAGAAGCAGTAATCGGAGATGGAGCATATTCCGAAAGCGACAACATTAAATACTGTAAGGAAAACAAAATAAAATTGGCGGCCAAATTATCAGACAGTGTAGTTAGAGGGAACCGGAAGAAAGAGGATGAATTCGAATACAACAAAGATGCGAAGATGTTCGTATGTCCGGCAGGGCATATGGCAGTCAGGAAAGCAAATCAAGGCAGTAAAAAAGATAAAAATGGAAGCGACAGCAGAGTGGTCACATACTACTTTGATGTTGAGAAATGTAAACATTGTCCGTTAAAAGAAGGGTGTTATAAGCCGGGATCTAAGACAAAGACATATTCAGTTAAGATTAAATCAGATATTCATACAGAATACATGGAATATATCAAGACAGATGAATATAGAGAATTATATTCTGAACGTTATAAGATAGAAGCCAAGAATGCGGAATTAAAGAACATCTATGATTATGAAAACGCACAGTCGTGCGGTCTTTTGGGTATGACGATACAAGCAGGAAGTACGATATTCCTGTCAAATATGAAGAGAATCCTCAAGTTGATGGAGGAAAACAAGGGATAATCCTTTACGCATCTTTCTTCTGCATATTCTATTTGCATCAAAAGACCGACGTTATTCTCTATATGATTACGTCGGTCTTTTGATTTTTCATTTCTTTTTCAGCAGGCTCGATGGTAAATCCCCTTTTTTTGCGGTCTGTCCGTTTATGAAGTATAATTATAGATAATTAATAAAATTATTATAAGAAAGAAGGAGTTTTATGAAGTTTTGTCCATGCTGCGGCGCTGAAGTTATACCGGGTATGAAGTTCTGTTCAGAATGCGGATATAATCTTTCCAGTGTAAAACCCGTTAATAAAGACGATGAGAAGTTCAAACTCATACTGGCATCCTGCGGATATTGCGAACCGGCAATCGTTGCTGATATTCTTATTGACTTATTTGGCTATACCAGAAACAGAGCGAAAAAGCTTGTGGAATTTGCACCTGTAGAGATTGCACGCAATCTGACTTCCAAGGAAGCAAGGTACAGTGCTCAGGCACTGGCTGAATACGGTGCGGAAATAGATATTATTACCTCCGATAACAGATACGCCGATATGGTTCCTGACAATACAGCCAGATCAATATACAACCGTGACGGTTCGCTGGTCGGCGAGATAAGGACAATTCTGGCAGGACTGGATTCCGACAACAGAGTAGTCAGCTATAAGCAGGTAAAAAACCAGGAAATGCTGGACAGACCTTACAAAATGCAGTTTTCGCCAAAACAGCCGACACACATCCGCCGTTTCAGACCGACAACTCTTTCACCGTTTGGTTTCAAACCGGCCATGTATACTGAGCCAAATCCAAGCCTGCAGAGAAAAACGCTTAAAGAAGAAATCAGAAAGAAGGAAAACAAATAAAACAGGGAGGCTGAAAAGTCTCCTTTATTTTGGCACAGTCCATTAATTAGCCCAGACCCGCCATCCGTTTTGAAAGATACTTTTATCAAGAGGTGGGTAAGATGGTCTGTTACATGCTGATAGAGGAAAAGGGACTTAAGGAAAGACTTCTGGAATACCTGGAGGATATGAAGTACAGCTATTACCAGTGTCCGTTTAACGAAGCGTTCTCCTGTAATCATAAGGCAGTGTTGAAATCAGATAGTGTTTTGTCTGTAGATACGGAAAACAAACTTATAAAGCTTACTTCAACATATACTGCCCGTAACAGCGTCATGCCTCTTAAGACCTTCCTAGATGTTCTCCATAACAAAAGACGGGAAGAAAAAAGAGAGACGGTTTATCTCCCTGTATCGACCGGTCAGATAAGAAAAGGGGAAATCGTCAAAACAGAAGGCAGCCATTATATAGTAAGATTCACTGACGGAGGCATGGCGAGAGTCAGGAAAGATAAGACGTATTTTTCAATGATAGAAGCGGAAAGACACGTATAAAAAAGCTGAGGAGTGTTTCCTCAGCTTTTGTCTTAATGTCTTCTTCCGGCACCGCTGCCCCTTGTTGAACCTCCGAAGGAAGTACCCGTACCAGTTGATCTCAGACCTGAGCTGCTGGAACTCGACGGTCTGGTATAGGTTGATGAAGGGGTACTGTGATAGGAAGGGGTGCTGTGGTAGGAAGGTGTCCGGTCATAATTAGTTAGGTTAGACGGCCTGTATGTATACGGTGAAGTATAGGTGCGGTATCTCGGACGTGTATAGTAGACATTCGGTTCATAGTATCTCCTGGCACGGCTAAGTGACCTTGCGATTGAAACTACTATTACTATGCAGATGATCAGTACTATAAGTCCGCCAATGAAGCTGTACAGAGTATCCATACCGGATGAACTGCCGCCTCCACCGCCCGGGGTATTGTTGTTGCCGGGATCGTAGATTTCGTTGACCATCAGATCATAGGCAGCTTCGAAGGCAGCCCTTGCTCCGGAGTCATAGTCTTTCTTGGCAAAGTACGGTTCAAGATAATTGTCCAGAATGCTTCTTATCTTGGATGTGGTGAAGGAATTTGATATTCCTCTGCCGACCATCATGAAGTAATCATCATCACCAACGCTCATTAACAGGAGAACACCGTTATTGAGGTCCTTGTCACCTATCTGCCAGTTATTGAATATCGCATAACAGTAGTCTTCTATGTTGCTTTGAACAAAATCAACCGTAACAACAACTATGCAGGCTTTGAAATTATCGGCCAGTATCTGACTGTATTCCTGGATGTACTGTTCAGTAGAAGAACTTAAAACATTGGCATAGTCCTCTACCCATGAAGTATTGCTGCTTCTTTCAGGCACAGTAATACTGGCTGACACAGGAACGGCCAGCGACAGTATTGCAGCGATGCTTAAAAACAGCTTTAAAAGTTTTTTCTTCATGTTTCTCCTAGCGGAAGTATTCGGGGTCATTTACAAAGATTCTGAAGAGTGAACCTGGAATTCCTGATGTCTCATCATAGTACTTCTTAACCATGAGATTGTAGTTGCTTTCGTCAAAACCGATCATGCGAACGTCATCGTTATAATCATCTACATATTTGATAAGAAGACTTTTGTGAGTGGAATCCATGTTCTTGTTCTTCAGTTCAGCGATAAGCCAGGCAGCATTGTTGTCAAGTTTGACGTTTGCGGCATAAAGATCCGAAACATCCTTGGTTTCCTTGATCGTTGCGATGGCTTTCTGCATTTCCTTGATGTGGGTATCAGATGATGAGACATATTTGTTGGCCAGATTTATCAGGCTTTCACATACCGCGGCCTTGTCAAGAAGGTCGTTATATATTGACGAATTGTCATGTGCATTTCCACCTGATATGAAATAGTCATTAATTGGCTTGACCAGGGATTTCATGCCTCCTACACCTGAAAAGATGGATGAACCCAGAATAGCTACCAGCATGATAATGAATGCAGTCTTGTTGTATTTCATCTTAGTTCTTCTTTACTTCCAGTAATTTAGCCTTTAATTCGTCTTCTAACTTTCTTAATTCAACTTCAGCAGAAGCTCTCTTTTCACGGCCTTCTGACTGAATCTTTAATACTTCGTCAAGAGTGTCAATCAGTGACTGGTTGGTGAACTTCAGGGTTTCGATTTCTACGATGCTGCGTTCACTTGCCTTAGCTGTTTCAACTGTTGACTGTTTCAGCTTTTCAGCGTTCTTTCTTAACAGTTCATTGGTAACCTTATCGACTGCTTCTTCAGCTTCGATAGCTTCCTGTGAATGCTGTAAGCCAAGAGCTAATACCATCTGTGACTTCCACAGAGGAATTGTATTTGTCAGGGTTGACTGGATCTTTTCAGCCATCAGAGTATCGTTGTTCTGAATCAGGCGGATCTGCGGAGCCATCTGGATTGAGATCATTCTGGTGAGTTCCAGGTCATGCAGTTTCTTTTCGAAACGGTTGATCAGGTTGGCATAGTCGTTAGCGATCTGAGCATCTTCTTCTGTGCCGCTCTTTTCTGCCTTGGCTACTAATGCAGGGAGTTCAACGTCACGTGCCTGCTGCAGCTTCTGCTGACCGGCCATGATGTACATTGTCAGTTCCTTCTTGTTCTGCTGGTTGCGTTCATACAGTTCATCCAGCATTGTGATGTCCTTTAACAGAGTGATCTGATGATCTTCCAGCAGGTTGGCAACCTTTGAAACGTTGACTTCTGCATCATCATATCTGGCCTTTAATGCTGTGAATGAGTTGCCGGCTTTCTTGAAGATGTTGAACAGGCTGAAAAAGCCTTTTTCTTCCTTGTCGATGTCAAAACCCTTCAGTTCAACAACGAGGTCGGAAATCATGTTGCCGATTTCACCAAGGTCTTTTGTCTTGATGTTGTTCAGAGTTGTATCTGAGAAATCAGCAATCTTCTTCTGTGCGCTGGCACCGAACTGCATTACAGTGTCGGTCTGTGTGATGTCGATCTTCTTGGCAAATTCATTAACCATATCGATTTCTTCGGCTGACAGTGATGATGAATCCAATGGTGCTGGTGCTACATCAACTTTTTCAGCAACAGCCTTGGCTTCAGCTAATGCCTGAGGTGCCTCTGGTTCTAAGGTTAAAACGATTTTCTCTTCTTCCATAATTTTACTTCATCTCCTGTTTCTTAATTTTTATTATCAAGGTCTATGAGACCTTCACGGGCATAAATCTGTTCAAGAACCTTAACTTCGCTGCTGACATCCAGTGTATCGGTGTCGTACAGACTGTTGAGCTGGTTCTTGAAGGCAACTGCGGTAGTCTTGATGATGTCTTCGACTTTCTTCTTGGCATCATCAACGTTGGCTACGCCTTCCTGTTCTTCAATATCATCGTATCTGGTTAACAGCTTTTCAACTGTCGGCAGATAGTAGTTGACCAGTTTTCTCATGGAGCCGGCTGACTGTTCATGTTCATAGACATAGTCCAGAATCTTGTCAGTTGTGGCTACCAGTTCATTGACATCAGCGTTGAGCTCAGGCTTGTCGATCTTCTTGTTGATTTCAATGATGCTGTTGAGGCTCTTGGTGCCTGACTCAATGAATTCCTGCTGGAGCTGTGAGAAGTAGGTTCTCTTGGTTTCCACTTCGACCACTTTCTCTTCATCCGGGAACAGGAACTTCCTGCTGATGAAGTAGGCAGCCAGGGAAATGGCTCCCAGGATCAGGTAACTGGAGAGTTTATACATTTTCAGGAATAAGGTTCCGATAACCCATACAACAGCCACTAAATAAAGAGGTTTTGGGCTGGGGACCATAGTCTTAATTGTTTCTTTTGGCTTCTGTAACATACGATTATCCTCTGATTATATTATATAAATTATTTACCTTCTAAATCAAGGTCGCACAGCATCAGCAGATTGAGGTCGGCATCCTTTTCGTTGACGATTCTCTTGGACTGTCTGATGATGGCTTCTTCAACAATGTTACGTGCTAATCGGCCGTTACCGCTTCTGACGGAGTCGTGTGCCTGAACCTTGGCAAAGTATTCTGTCAGAGGTCCCTTGATCTCATCTGCCAGCTTGTAGCCCTTGCTCTTGGCCTGGATGACGGTGATGTCATAGAGTTCTTCAGCCGTATAGTCAGGGAATTCGATCTGGTTAGGGAATCTGGATGCCAGACCGGAGTTGGAATTGAGGAATTCCTTCATTTCTCTGGTATAGCCAGCCAGAATGACGATCAGGTCGTCGCGGTTGTCTTCCATGGCCTTGACCAGGGTATCGATGGCTTCCAGACCGAAGGAGTCGTTGGTTCCGCGGTACAGGGAGTAGGCTTCATCGATAAACAGGATACCGCCCATGGCTGATTTGATGACCTGCATGGTCTGCGGAGCAGTGTGTCCCATGTATTTGCCGACCAGGTCATTACGTGATACTTCGATAAGCTGTCCGTTGCTGAGAACGCCGATGGCCTTTAAGAACTTGGCAATGAGTCTGGCGACGGTTGTCTTACCTGTACCCGGGTTGCCGGTGAAGATCATGTGCTTGCTGACTTCAGTGGTCTTAAGACCCTGCAGTTCTCTGAGCTTCTGAGCTTCGTAGAAGTCTTCCAGTGACAGAACGTACTTTTTGATTTCAACCAGGCCGACCAGTTCATCGAGTTCCTTGCGTACTTCTTCTCTGGCGTCGCCCAATACCTTCGGCAGCAGTTCCGTCAGCAGTGTATCACCTACATATACCTGGTTGTCACGGGCTGAAATGGTCAGCTCAGTGATGTCTTCACTCAGATTATGAAGCTTGTATTCCGATACGGCTTCATAACAGCGGTCAAAGAAGTTTATTACGTAGGAAGCGTTCTCGCTGTCTACGAAGTTTTCGGTTACGTATTCCTGGACGCTGACATCGCACTTTACCTTGATTCTCAGATTGTCGTTGCATCTCTTAAAGAAGTAAACGGCTTTCTGCTGGTAAATGGCCGGGATGTCATCCTTGACAATATCCTTTGTCTGGAGTACATCGCCCATGGAATTGAGGAATCTGACACCGACGATCTCCAGCAGCTTGCTAGGTTTTAATGTTGTAACAAATACCAGGTATTTGCCCTTAAAGGAGATAGTCTTTACGGTATCCTTGACCAGGCTGGTGGATGTTTCAACCAGCTGTCTGTTGTTGAGGGTATAACGCTTGCTCATGGTAAGCTTGCCCTCAGTTACTATTTCAACGATATTTGGCAGAAAGCTTGCCGCTATGCTTTCAATGTGGTCAAACAGAACGATCTGTGAGGCATTGGCTGCCGTGTACAGGTCCTGCATGAGAATGGTTTCGCTTTCCTTGCCGCTGTATACTGACAGGTCAATTGTGGAAATGTTCTCGTTATTGAGAAGCTGGTTCTTTACCAGTTCCTTTGCCAGCAGTTCAACGGAAGAGTGTCTTCCGGTATAGGCCTGACCCCAGACGAGGATGGCGTTCTTTAACCCACTTGGCTGAACACCCATGACTGTCGGACGTCTAAAAGCCGTAACTAAAGTATGCAGGTAGCCGTCCTGCGACAGTATGTTCTTGTTGAGTTCAGCTTCGATGGCTTCATATTTGGCGTTAAGAGGCTTCTGCTCGGAAATGATGGTAAGTGATTCCTGCTGTTCAGCAGGCATTACATCACCGAAGTCCTTGCGCAGTTCGCTCTTAAGATTCTCGAAATCCGCTTCAGAGAACTGATCCAGAATGTTCTGGGTCTGCTGCTGGAGTTTCTTGGAATTCTCCTGAATGGATTTCCACTCAGGGGAAAGGTCTTCACCGTTAAGAGGATTGGAAACGAGGATCCTTAAGTCCTCGTCTGTTAGTTTTCTGTTGGGAGCGTTCTTGCCGAACACCTGCTCCATCAGTTTTTCTTTTTCTTTCTTCTTGTCAGCCATGATGTCCTCCTATTTGAGTCTGTTAGAGATTTCTCTCAGCCGTGCCAGCTTGGAATTGAACAGGACCTTCTTTACCATTAAAAGGGCATCATAGTAACCCTGGGTATAACCGTCAACCGTTACTTCACGCAGCTTGGACTGGCAGGTGTTGATGTCGCTGTTAACCTGGACTTCCACAGGATGGAGATCTCTGCTGTTGGAATCGATCATTTCCTGGTAACGTCTGATGGCCTCTTCATAGCCGTCCTTTTTGCCCTGCGGGTAATTGTTGTAGTTGAGGTTGGCAAGACAGGTGGTAACCTGTTCATAACGTGAATAGTAAACCTTTGTTTCGTATTCGGGTACGATGGTAGGCTTTAAGGTCGCATAGGTTGAACGGGTATAGCGGCTGCTGGTGCCTTTACGTCTGACATCATCATAAGTCTTTACGGTGTCCTTGACGACCTCGTTGAATTCATGCATGGACTGGTCAACAAACTCACCGGAATTAAGCTTCTCCAGTAATTCGTCTAATGGATCGGAATAATAGGTATTTTTCTTAGCCATTTGATGTCACCTCGTTTTCCTTCTTCATCTTTTCAAAGGTCATTTCATCGCTAGCCAGGCCGTCCTTCTTCAACAGGGCTTCCAGAGTCTTCATGTCTGCGGACATTTCCATGTAGTACTCGTCACACAGATTTTCAGTCAGGGCCTTGAGGGCGCCGTTGATAAGAACAACGGTTTTCATCAGACGGTCTTCATTTTCCTTGAATTCCTTATGCAGGTTGGCGTTGATGCTTAATCTGTTGTAGTTTTCCAGAATGTCTGTCAGCATTGGCAGGTAGTACTGATACAGCTTTGTGGTCTTTTCCTTGCACTTCGGGAAGGTATCTTCGATCTTCTTGATCTGTGACAGATACAGTACCGTTTCATGCAGGTCGTTGGTAATATGTTCTTCACTGATTGAGTTATTCAGTTCATTCAGCTTGTCTATGTAGTACTGAGCATCCTTTGTGATGGTATAGGTTTGCCTGGTGGTTTCAGCTGTCTTCTTTGTTTCAGGATTGACAGGGTTGGTAGCTGTAGTTGTGGTCTTGGTGAATTTCTTGCGCTTGAGATACTGGTTGATCATGTCAATGAAAGTATTATAAGCGTTAGGGAAGGCCAGCTTGTAGTCGGCCATGGTAGCTATGTACTCATCGCGCATGTAGATGTCAAGGGTGTCAAAAGTAATGTTGTTGGGGTTGGAAGGTGTTATGTAGGTTTCGTCATCAAAATAGAGTCTGGCGTCATTCTGAAAATAACTCTTGAGAGAGCTTAAGATCTTTGCGTCAGAGGCGCTTGTCTTGGTCTGCTGCTGAGTGATTTTGTTCTTGTCAGCCTTTCTCTTTATGTTTTTGACAATGAGGACGACACCGTAAATGAATAGGAAGAAGCCAAACGGCCCGGCGGCACCCAAAAAGCTTTCCAGGATACCCAGGAAGAATACTCCGCCGAATAGTAAGAAAATCAATGTTCCGATTAAATCTGCCATTACTTTCCACCCCTTTCTCAATTCTTAATTATATCATCTTTTTACAACATTTTAATATAATATACTATAATAACCATGCAGGGGGGAGGACGGCCATGAACATAGTTACCGCTACATACAGTGATCTTGAAAAACTTGAACAGCTGGCTTCCTTTATCTGGCGGGAAAGCTACACGCAGCTGTTAGGGGAAAACCAGGTGGAATACATGCTGGGACGCTTTCAGAATGCCCGGGCTTTCAGACAGCAGATTTCCGAAAACTATGTTTACCGCATTATGTATGATGGCGGTGAAATGATCGGCTATACGGCATCGGTTCTGGAAGGTGAACGTATTTTCCTCAGCAAACTCTACCTTAAGAAAGCCTATCATGGACGGGGATTGGGAAAACTGATGATCGAAGATGTCATCGGTCTTTACCCTCAGGCAAAGGCAATATGGCTCACCGTCAATAAGCATAACCCTTCATATGACATATACAGACACCTCGGCTTTATAACCATTGAGTCAGTCTGTACGGACATCGGAGAAGGATATTTCATGGATGACTACGTAATGCAAAGAGACCTGTAAATGAGGTATAATTAACATATGGCACAGAAAAAGATCGTAATTAAGGGAGCAAGAGAAAACAACCTGAGAAACGTCTCCCTGGAGATACCCCGCAATCAGTTCATCGTCATGACCGGTCTGTCCGGCAGCGGCAAGACCTCACTGGCGTTTGATACTATCTATGCAGAGGGACAGAGAAGATACATTGAATCGCTGAGCACGTATGCCCGGCAGTTTTTGGGCGGCATCGACAAACCTGATGTCGACAGCATTGAAGGCCTTTCCCCGTCCATCGCCATAGACCAGAAATCCACCAATAATAACCCCCGTTCCACGGTGGGAACAATTACCGAAATATATGACTACTTAAGACTTCTGTATGCCAGAATAGGCGTACCGTACTGTCCTAACCACAACATCCCGATTACTTCCCAGACTCTGCATCAGATGCTTGAACAGATCATGACGCTGCCTGAAAACTCAAGGATCATGATCATGGCACCCATGGCCAAACAGAAAAAGGGCACTCATAAGGACCTGCTGGAAAAACTGCGCCGGGAAGGCTACATAAGAGTGGAAGTTGACGGTGAGATCAGACTTCTGGAAGAAGAGATAACCCTTGATAAGAACACCAAGCATGACATTAATGTCGTGGTTGACAGAATGATCAAAAAGGAAGACAACCGCTCCAGAATACATGATTCCCTGGAAGTGGCACTGAATCTGAATGACGGGCTGGTCGTAGTTAAAAGCGGCAGCGAGGAATTGCTGTTTTCAACAAGTTACTCATGTCCGTACTGCGGCTTCTCCGTACCGAAGCTGGAACCGAGACTGTTCTCATTTAACTCGCCTTTGGGAGCCTGTCCTGACTGTAACGGTCTGGGATTCAAGCAGAAGGTTGACGTAGATATCCTGATACCTGATCCTTCACTGTCCATAAGACAGGGAGCCATCAAGTACTATAAGAATATAGTTGATACCGAAAACATAGAGTGGCAGACATTTGACGCTCTTTTGAAGCACTACAAGATCAGCATGGACAAGCCCATAAAGGACTTTACCAAAAAGGAAATGGATATCATCCTGTACGGATCAGATGAGCCAATTAAGTATGAGATCAATTCCAGAGGCGGCAACAACTACAAGAAGAATACTCCTATTGAAGGTGTCGTATCGCTGATTGAAAGAAGATATGTGGAAACAACCAGCGCCATGAGCAGAGACTGGTATGCATCATACATGACGGACCTGGAATGCCCGACATGTCATGGTAAGAGATTAAATGAAATGGCCTTAAGCGTACGCATCGGCGGCAAGAACATAATTGAGTGGACGGAAATGTCCATCAAGCAGGCCATCAGGTTCATTGAAGAGCTTGAACTTACGGATACCCAGAGAGCCATCGGTGACATGGTATTAAAGGAAATATACAACCGCCTCCAGTTCCTGCAGGAAGTGGGACTTGAGTATCTTACTCTTAACCGCATGGCCGGTTCATTAAGCGGCGGTGAATCCCAGAGAATCAGGCTGGCCACTCAGATCGGTTCCAAGCTGACCGGAGTGTTATATGTTCTTGACGAACCGAGCATCGGTCTGCATCAGAAGGACAACGCCAAGCTGCTGGCTGCACTGAAGGAAATGCGTGATCTGGGCAATACCCTCATCGTCGTTGAACACGATGAAGAAACCATGCGTGAAAGCGACTGGATCGTTGACGTCGGTCCTTTGGCCGGCATTCACGGCGGAGAGATAGTTTACAACGGACCAAGCAGTGAGATCGTCAACTGCCCCGAGAGCATTACCGGGCAGTACCTTTCAGGCGTAAGAAAGATCGAAATCCCGTCACAAAGACGTAAGGGTAACGGCAAGTTCATCAAGGTCAGAGGCGCTGAGGAAAACAACCTCAAGAAACTTAATGTGGATATTCCTCTGGGAACCTTTAACGTGGTTACCGGTGTTTCCGGCAGCGGCAAGAGCACCCTGGTAAATGAAATAGTATCCAAGAGCATCATGCGTTACCTGGGCAGGACAAAGATCAGGCCGGGAAAGGTAAAGGATGTTAAGGGTATGGATGAACTTGACAAGATCATTACCATTGACCAGAATCCTATCGGCAGAACGCCGCGCAGCAACCCTGCGACATATACCGGTGTATTTGACGACATAAGAGATCTGTTTGCCCAGACGCCGGATGCCAAGCTGAGAGGCTATGACAAGGGCAGGTTCTCCTTTAACGTAAAGGGCGGACGCTGTGAAGCCTGCTGGGGAGACGGTGTAAAGAGAATCAGCATGAACTTTTTGCCGGATGTATATGTACCGTGTGAGGAGTGTCATGGCACAAGATATAACGAAGAGACCTTACAGGTCAGATTCAAGGGAAAGAACATTTACGATGTTCTGGAAATGACCGTTGAGGAAGCTCTGGAATTCTTCTCTTCCGTACCGAAGATCAGAACCAAGCTGCAGACATTGATGGATGTCGGACTTGGCTACATAAAGCTGGGCCAGAGCGCAACCACCATTTCCGGAGGCGAGGCACAGCGTGTAAAGCTGGCCAGCGAACTGCAGAGAAAAGCCACCGGCAGAACCCTGTTTGTGCTGGATGAGCCAACAACGGGACTGCACAGCTATGACGTTGAAAGGCTGCTGTCAGTACTGCAGAGAATCGTGGATCACGGAGATACGATACTGGTTATTGAACATAATCTTGATGTTATCAAGAGCGCAGACTATATAATTGACCTGGGACCTGAGGGCGGCGATGACGGCGGTACAGTCGTAGCGACGGGAACACCTGAAGAAGTGGCCAGGGTTGAAAACAGTTATACAGGGCAGTATTTGAAAAAGATATTGGAGGGCAGATAATGAGTAAGCCGGTTTTTGTAAGAGATGTACTTAACTATTTTGGATACCGTCAGCTCAGCGGAGATGACCGTTCTCTGGACAGAAAGATCACCGAAAGCGACCTTAACAGACCGGGTCTTGAACTGTCCGGTTACACCAAGGAAGCCACATCCAGAATTGTTATCCTGGGTGAAAGGGAAATAAACTACATCAACAAGGAAATGTCACCGGAAAGACAGCGTGAGGCATTTGATTTCCTTACCCGCGATCAGATACCGATGATGCTCATTTCACGTGACCTGCCATGTCCCGGCGAACTGTGGCGAATAGCCAACGAAAAGAACTTCCCGATATTCTCTTCATATGCGCACACCAACTCCATAATTGTTGAGCTGATGAACTATCTGGAGGAATTCTTTGCGGAAGTCAACGTCATACACGGCGTGCTGCTGCAGGTATACGGACGCGGAGTTCTGATTACCGGTGAAAGCGGCATAGGCAAAAGCGAAATCGCTCTGGAACTGATAAAGAGAGGACACATACTGGTGGCAGATGACCGTGTTGATGTCTTCAGAGCACACAACAAGGTATTCGGCGAAGCGCCGGAGATCTTAAGAGGAATGCTGGAATTAAGAGGCATTGACCTTGTTAACGTCACAGACATGTTCGGCGCCATGTCCACAGCTGAAAGAACAGATATCGACTGCATCATCAATCTGCAGAAGTGGACAGGTGAGCAGGCATATGACAGAAGGGAATTCGGAACGGAAATGACCGAGACCATTTTCGGAATTGACATTCCAAAGATGGAAATACCGGTAAGAGAAGGACGTTCCATCGCAGCCATCATCGAGGCTGCTGTAAGCAACATCATCATGAGACAGCGCGGCATCAATTCTGCTGAGAGATTTGCCAACCGCCTGACAGATTATATTTCATCACACGAAGGAGAATGATAACATGGAGTTTTTTCCAACACACCAGGTTTTACTGCGAATAGGATCATTTGAACTGCGCTGGTATGCATTTCTGATCATGTTCGGTGCCGTACTGGTTTACTTAATAACAGAACATCTGGCTCAAAAGGCCGGCTATCCCAAAGGAACCGGAGACGATCTTTTCATAGGATGCATTTCCTGCGGCATCATCGGAGCCAGAATATGGTATGTGCTGTTTTCTGACCTGAAATCATACATTGCCAATCCCATTAGCATCATTCAGATCTGGAAGGGCGGTCTGGCCATACACGGAGCCGTAATCGGCGGTGTGGCATTCATAATCTGGTACTGTAAGAAGCACGGTTATTCAGCCATGCATCTGACAGATATAGTGCTTCCGCATGTGCTGCTGGCACAGGCTATCGGCCGCTGGGGCAACTTTGCCAATTTCGAGTGTTTCGGACCGGCTGTTGAGGAGAGCTACTATGACGGCATCCTCAGTTTCATAAAGAAAGACATGCTGATTGACGGACAGTACCGCATGCCGATGTTCCTGTATGAGAGCGTTCTGTGTGTAATCGGACTGATTCTCATCAAGCTGTATCAGAAATATGGCAAAAAGCAGAGAGGCAACGGAGCATTCGGATACATGGCCTGGTACGGTGCCATCAGATTCTGGATCGAATCATACAGAACTGACAGTCTGATGATAGGACCGTTCAAGATGGCTCAGGTAGTAAGCGTAGTCATGCTGATAGTAGGCATGGCAGGCCTGCTTGGTGCCTTCAACAAGCTTCTTATAAGAAAGAAACCGCTGCTGATTTTTGACCTTGACGGTACTCTTCTGGATACTGAAATGAGCATTGTTGCTTCCTTTGAGGAAGTGCTGGCAAAGCATCGTCCTGACCTTGTACTGACACCGCAGGATAAGGTTTCATTCCTTGGACCTACCCTCAAACAGAGTTTTGAGAAGTACTGTCCGGGGCAGGATACGGACATGCTGATTGCGGAATACAGGGAAAAGAACCGTCAGGCTCATCTGGACGGTCTTGTAAAACCAATCAAGGGTGTGCCGGAATTACTGGAATACCTGAAGGCAGAAGGTTATCCAATGGCCATTGCTTCCAGCAAGAAGACTGAAACCATCAAGCTAGGCTTAAGCGTTACAAATCTGGAGGGCTATTTTGATACCATCATCGGAGTTGAGCAGCAGACTAACGTTAAGCCTGATAAAGAGTGTATAGTAAAGGCATATAAAGCCAAGGGCTACAGCATGGACAACACCATCTACGTAGGCGACAGCACAACTGATGTTGAATGTGCCCGCAATGCCGGTGTCTATGCCATAGCAATGGTATCTAACGAATTAAAGAGACAGGAACTTATCGACAGCAAACCCAACAAGGTAATTGACGACATGCTGGAGATTAAGGAAATATTAAAGGAGAAACATCCATGGACGTACAATATGATGTAATTATTATCGGTTCAGGACCTGCCGGTTTAACTGCCGCAGTCTACGCTACCAGAGCCAATCTGAAGACTCTGATCTTTGAAGCGGAAACTCCGGGCGGAAAGCTCACCAAGACCTATTCAATTGAGAACTATCCTGGCATCAAGAGCATTTCCGGCGTTGACCTGGCCATGCAGATGATGGAACACGGAACCGAGTTCGGTGCGGCCATTGAGTACGCTCCTGTAGAAAAAGTAGAGAACTGCGGAGACTATAAGAAAGTCGTTACCGCATTCGGCGATGAGTTTACAGCTAAATGCGTCATCGTAGCTACCGGAACAAAGGAGAGAACCCTTGATCTGCCGGGCAGCGACGAATATACCGGAAGAGGCATTTCCTACTGTGCAGTATGTGACGGCGCCTTCTACCGCAACAAGGACGTTGTGGTTGTCGGTGGCGGCAACTCCGCTCTGGAGGAAGCCTTATATCTGACGCAGCTTGTCAACAAGGTCTACATTGTCATAAGAAGAGATGTTTTCAGAGCTGACGCTACAGTTGTTGACAAGGTCAAGGCCAATGAAAAGATTGAAATTGTCACCAAGAGCCTGCCGCATGCCTTAGTCACTGAGAATAAGGTCATTACCGGTCTGGAGATTGAAAACGTTGATACTCATGAATTAAAAGTACTGAACTGTTCAGGCATCTTCCCTTATATCGGTGCTGATCCGGCAACCGGCTTCCTGAAGAACTATGATGTTCTGGATTCAAAGGGATATGTTATCGTAGATAAGAACATGGCGACTTCCGTACCGGGACTCTACGCCGCAGGCGACGTTACGGTAAAGGATCTGCGTCAGGTTGTTACTGCGACAAATGACGGTGCCATTGCGGCAAACAGCGTAACAAGATACATTAATAAGTAACAGGGGTTAAGATACCCGTTTCTTCGTGGAGTGAGTATGATAAGAAAGACCGAGATGAAGGACCTGCCGGAATTAAGGCGCATCTATGCCTGTGCCCGTAAACTGATGAGGGAAACAGGGAACCCCAATCAGTGGAGGGACAATGGGCCGGGTGAAGATCTGGTGGTAAACGACATAAATAACGCAAACAGCTACGTTATGGAAGACGATGCCGGTATTTATGCCGTGTTCTCTTTCATAATAGGCGAGGATGTCACATATGGCTTTATTGAAGGGCAGTGGCTCAATGATGAACCCTACGGAACCATACACCGCATAGCTTCCGACGGTACCCACAGAGGAATAATGAGAGATGCGGTGGAATACTGTTCTCAAAGAGTCAGCAATCTGAGAATTGACACGCATGAGGACAATAAGATCATGCAGCATCAGATACTTAAGCTGGGATTTACATACTGCGGAACCATTTATCTGTTAAACGGAGAACCGAGGAGAGCTTATCATAAGATAGTTGAAAAAACGGCGCGCCAATAGACGTTGCCGCTTTTATTATGGACAGTACTGTGATAAAATCCATATTGGAGGACTATGATGAAAAAAGTAGTTGTTATAGGTGGCGGTACCGGACAGTCAGCGCTGTTAGGCGGACTGAAACAGGTCCCGGGCATCAGTTTAAAAACAATTGTTACAGTAGCGGATGACGGCGGAAGTACCGGCCGTCTGCGTTGTGATATGCATCTTCCGGCCATGGGTGACATCAGAAGCGTCATGCTGGCACTGGCAGAAAGCGAAAGCGTCATGGGCACGCTCATGAACTATCGCTTTGACGAAAACGCCGGTGACCTGGCCGGTCACAACCTGGGGAATATAATGTTAAGTGCCCTGACTAAGAAAACAGGCAGTTTTATCGATGCCATATCAGACTTATCCAGAGTACTTAAGGTAAAAGGCACGGTCATACCGAGCACTCTGAACTATGTTACACTGTGCGCTCATGTTGATGACGGTGACGTCATTGTGGGAGAGCATAACATTACGGATGCTCACAGAGTAGTAAGAGACGTATTCTATAACTCGGAAGTAAAAGCATATCCGGCAGCCTTAAAGGCCATTAATGAGGCAGACATTGTGGTAATAGGAATCGGTTCCGTTTATACCAGCATTCTGCCTAACCTTATCATTGATGAAATAAGAGAAGCCTTATGCAATACAAAGGCAAGCATCGTATATTACTGCAACTGCATGACCCAGTATGGAGAAACACACGGCTATTCAGTTGAAAAGCATGTTCAGGTCATTGAAGAGCATCTGGGCAAGAAGGTCGTGGATGCGGTTGTTTACAGCAACGACTCAGTGCCTGAAGACATCATGGTAAGATATGAAGCCGAACATGCCAGCCAGGTAAGACTGGCTGAAAAGGAACATCCTTACAGACTTTATTCGCATTCACTGTTAAGCTTTGACACCGGCAAGATCAGACATGATGCTGCCAAGGTCAGAGACAGTTTCATAAGAGTAATGGAGGACCTGTAAGTGTCATTCGCAAGCAACGTCAAGGAGGAGATCACAAGACTGGAAGTTGACGATAATGTCCGTAAGGCTGAACTGTCAGCACTTTTGAAGCTGACCTCAACGCTTGGCCTTTCCAGCAAGGGCATGCACCTGACGGTTGCCATAAAGAATGCTGCCGTAATCAGATTTGTGGCTCAGAGCTTACAGGTACTTTATGGCGTAAGAGCAGAACTGCAGGCAGTCAGGGATAACCGCTTTGAAAAGACCAATACCTATCATCTGGTAATAAATGAGCAGGTAAGGGAAATATTGGAAGATTTGGACTTATGGACAGGCACCGGCCTGCAGACACATCCTCGCATGCGTTTCCTTGGCAGTGATGAGAAAATGAGAGGCTATATCATGGGCTGCTTTCTGGCCAAAGGATCCATTAATTCCCCGGCCAGCACCAATTACCATGCGGAGATAGTCAGTGAAGAAGAGGAGCATGCAGTATTTGTATGCAAGCTGCTGGAGAAGTTCTTCATTGATTCCAAGGTAACCACCAGAAGAAACCAGTATGTGACATATATCAAAGCCAGTGAACAGGTATCAGACTTCTTAAGACTGATCGGTGCCAGCGAAGCTGTCTTTGAGTTTGAAGACGTCCGCATTCAGAGGGATTTCGTCAACAGCATTTCCCGCCTGAATAACTGCACGATAGCCAATGATGCCAAGAGCCTGGAAATGGCACACCGGCAGTATGAAGCGGTAGATTTCCTGACGACCAGCGGAAACATTGCCAAGCTTTCAGGCAAGGATCAGGAAATAGCTTACTTAAGACTGGAGAACCCGGATGCGGGACTTCTGGAACTGGCAGAGCTCTATTCTGCCAGAACCGGTACAGTTCTCAGTAAATCGGGCATAAGACATAGATTTGTGAAGATAATGGATTTAGCTGATAAATATCAGAATAAGGAGGCCAAATGAAACACATAGCGGTAATCACCGGTGCCAGCAGCGGCATGGGAAAAGAATTTGCGTTAACACTGAAGGATCACGGTGTATATGATGAAGTATGGGCAATAGCCAGAAGTGCGGAGAATCTGGAACATTTAAGACCTCTTATACCTTTTAATCTGAAGGTTCTGCCTCTGGATCTGACCAAAGCGGAGAGCCTGGATGTTTATAAGGAAGAGCTGGAAAAAGAAAAACCGCATATCGGGTTACTGATAAATGCATCAGGCTTCGGCATCTTTGATTCTCTGGAAAGAAGCAGAATGGAAGATACGGAAGGCATGATTGATTTAAACTGCAAGGCTCTGGTAAAGATGACCAAGCTTTCACTGCCGTACATGAGTGCCGGCAGCAAAATCATTCAGATCGCTTCCATGGCAGCCTTCCAGCCAATTCCGTACATCAATGTTTACGGAGCGTCAAAGGCATTTGTCTTAAGCTTCTCAAGAGCCCTCAACAGAGAAGTGGAGAAGAAGGGTATCCACTGCATGGCAGTATGCCCGTACTGGACCAGAACCAAGTTCTTTGAAAGGGCCATAGACCCTGACAAGCAGGTGGTCAAGAAGTACATTGTCATGTACGAACCTGAAAACATCGTAAAGAGAGCCTGGAAAGATCTGGCCAGAGGCAAGGATGTCAGCATATACGGTGTCATAGCCAGAGGGCAGGCAGCCTTATGCAAGATACTGCCGCACAAACTGGTAATGGACATCTGGCAGAAACAGCAGGACCTTTAAGGAGCAGTTAAATGAGAGATTTTATTTATTTAGCCGTTATGATACTGGCAATGATGGTGCTCTTACCGATAATCGGAAAGATCATCCTTTATCTGTTGCCGCTGGTGGCCATATTTGCCATATACATTTACATTAAAAGCCGCAAGGTCAGACAGGAAATCGAACAGGATCCTCAGGCCTACTTTTCCCAGCAGCTTTACCAGCAGGAAAGGGAGAAGGAACCGGTCATCAGAAATGATGTCATTGATGCCGAATATACCGAGAAGGTAATAGAGACCGAAGAACAGGAGTAAATCATGATCAGACAGGGAATACTGGCAGACCGCAAGAAAGTATATGATGTACATTCTTCCCAGGTATCCGTCAATGAATATGACGAGATGGAAAGATACTTTTCCTATTTCATCAAGCCTGAAAACCTGCTGGTAAATGAAGTCAACGGTCATGTAGCGGCCTCCTGTCAGATAAACAGGCACTCAATGATCCTTAACGGTAAAAAAATCGGCGTCAGCACGCTGATGGGCATGATAGCCAGGCCTGAAGACAGGCAGTATCTGGACGAACTGTTAAAGGAGATACTGAATGAACAGGAACACAAGAACCTGGTTACCCTGGCCGTTACGGATAAACCCAAGGAACTGAGGAAATACGGATTTGAAAATCTGTATTCAATGAAAAGATATACCATCAATAAAAAGGATCTGGAAAACCGGTCTTTTGAAGGAGTTACCAGAAGCTTTGAAGTAAAGGATGTAAGAAGACTTTACCGTGAGTTTACAGCCAACTTCAACGGTTATTATTACAGAGATGAGGAGTACTGGTTTGAGCTTTTCAGAAGACTGCCACAGGAGAGAAAGAACATGGCGGTATATGTCGATTCTGAAGGCGTAGCTCAGGGCTACATGATCTATCAGATCGTCAAGCAGAAGGTTGTTGTTCATGAGATCATCTACATGAACGGAGCAGCGCTGATAAGACTGTTATGTTACGGATTCCGTTACCGAAATACCATGGAGATAGTGGTATCGGAAGGGGAGAACCTGGCAGTGGTATTTCCAAAGGCCAAATATAAGGAAGAACACGGGCTGATGGTAAGGGTAAACAACTACGAATTGCTGAACAGACTGTACGAAAGTGATGTCAGAACAGTACCAGGAGCCTTCCTGATGGATGGCAAGCCGTTGTATCTAAATGAGGAGTGTTAAATACTATCTTATGCAGTGCAATAGTGATAAAATTAAGACAGAAATAAAAAACAAGGAGATATAAGATGGAATTAAAAGGATCAAAAACTGAAAAGAATCTGTTAGAAGCATTTGCCGGTGAATCACAGGCCAGAAACAAGTACACTTACTTTGCATCACAGGCTAAGAAGGACGGCTTTGAACAGATCGCAGCCATTTTCCTGGAGACAGCTGAAAATGAAAAGGAACATGCCAAGTTATGGTTCAAGCACTTATGCGGCGGCAAGGTACCTTCAACAATTGAAAACCTGAAGGCAGCTGCAGCAGGCGAACATGAAGAGTGGACAGAAATGTATGTCCGCATGGCTAAGGAAGCCAGAGAAGAAGGCTTCGAAGCCATCGCCAGACAGATGGAAGGCGTAGCAGCTATCGAAAAGCACCATGAGGAAAGATACCTGGCTCTTGCTAATCTCGTTGAAAAGCAGGAAGTATTCGAAAAGGTTTCTGAGACCTGCTGGAAGTGCCGCAACTGCGGACATCTGTACTTTGGAAAGACAGCTCCGATGGCTTGCCCGGTATGCGCACATCCAAGATCATACTTCGAAGTAAACGCTGAAAACTACTAAAAACGGCAAAGGGGAGACATCCCCTTTTTCATATGCCTGCAGTCGCGAAAAAGTCCCTATATAAGCGGGTGTTTCGTTGACTTTGACAGTCATAGTTCTTATAATAAAGACGTAAAAATACAGGAGGATTTTTTAACATGACAGTAAGAGTCGCAATTAATGGTTTCGGACGTATCGGCCGTCTGGCATTCAGACAGATGTGGCAGGCTCCAGGATACGAAGTAGTAGCAATCAATGACTTAACAAGCCCAGATATGCTCGCTCACTTATTAAAGTATGACACAGCACAGGGACGTTATGATCATCCAGTAGAAGCTGGTGAAGATTCCATCACAGTTGATGGCAAGAAGATCACTATCTACAAGGAAGCAGACGCTAAGAACTTACCTTGGAAGGAATTAGACATTGATGTTGTCTTAGAGTGTACAGGTTTCTATACAAGCAAGGCAAAGGCATCAGCTCATATCGAAGCAGGTGCTAAGAAGGTTGTCATTTCTGCTCCAGCAGGCAACGACTTACCAACAATCGTATACAATGTCAACCATAAGACATTAAAGCCAGAAGACACAGTTATTTCTGCAGCAAGCTGCACAACCAACTGCTTAGCTCCTATGGCAAAGGCCTTAAACGATGCATTCCCAATCTTAACAGGTATCATGACAACTGTTCACGCCTACACAGGTGACCAGATGATCCTTGACGGACCACACAGAAAAGGTGACAAGAGACGTGCAAGAGCTGGCGCATGCAACATCGTTCCAAACAGCACAGGCGCTGCTAAGGCTATCGGCCTCGTTATTCCTGAATTAAACGGCAAGCTCATCGGCTCAGCTCAGAGAGTTCCTGTTCCAACAGGTTCAACAACTCTGTTATACGCTGTAGTTAAGGGCGAAGACGTAACTGTAGATGCAGTTAACGCAGCTATGAAGGCTCAGGAAAGCGAATCATTCGCTTACAACACCGATCCAATCGTTTCAAGCGACATCATCGGCGCAACAGCTGGTTCAATCTTCGATGCTACACAGACAATGGTAGCCAAGGTTGCAGATGGCTTATATGAAGTACAGGTTGTTTCATGGTATGACAATGAAAACAGCTACACTTCACAGATGGTAAGAACCATTAAGTATCTGGCTGAATTACACTAGAAATTACTGATTTTTACACAGAAGGCAGGCACATGGTGTCTGCCTTTTACTGTTTCTTGTAAAAGCACAAAAAAACCGTATCGAGGATACGGTTTTTTGATTACTGATATTCAGAATATTAGCTGGCTGCTGAAACCTTTGAGTCAACATGCATGCCCATACCTGCTGTATGAGAAGAAACCTCAGAAGCAAGATACAGAACAGCGTTGGCAACTTCTTCAGGCTTAGCATATCTCTTGTCCATAGCATATGTGCCGGCGAGCATAGCCATTGCCTCTTCGTGAGTCATTGTATCACCGAAGAAGTCTTTTTCAATACGTAACATCATTGGTGTGTCAACTGGGCCTGGGCAAACGTAATTGACATGAACGCCTACAGGGCCGAGCTCTAAGGCAACACATTTGGTTAAGCCTGCAACAGCATACTTAGATGAAACATAAGCGCTGTTTCCAGCTGTTGGTTCGTAAGCTGCAGCAGAAGCAACTACGACAACTGAGCCTGACTTCTTTTCAATGAGTGTTGGTGCAGCATACTTTAATGTCAGCATTACTGCGAATACGTTGAGCATGTATGTCTGCTCGAACAGTTCGAGGGTCATATCCTGTACAGGATGAGCTTTTCCTTCATAACCTGCATTTGGTACTACGACGTCGATTGTGCCGAAATGAGCCTTGGCATTTTCAACGAAATTCTTGATGTCTTCTTCCTTGTTTAAGTCAGCAACGAAACCTGCTACCTGACCTTCAGCTGCTCCAAGAGTTGGAAGCAGAGCATCGATCTTGGCCTGGCTTGTAGAAGAGAAAGCAACCTTAGCGCCTTCATTCAGGAAACCTTTAACGATTGCAGTACCGATACCACCTGTACCGCCAGTAACTAATACGACTTTGTCTTTTAATTTGAGATCCATTTGAATAGTCCTTTCCTATGGTAATCAATCATCACCAAAAGAAATTATACACTATCGGCCGATTTTGAGACAGAACAAATTGTGAATAAAATAACATATTGAATATTTTCACAATTACATGTAAAAACAAAGGTTAATTCACTGAGAAGTGAGGTAATAGTTCAATTTTGTAGTATGATTATGTGTATTTATACGAAAAAACATAAATGTAACTTTTGCTCACTTACGAAAAACGGTGTTGGGTTTGATAATTAGGGTAACAAAAGAGAGGGAATTCCTATGAAAAAGATTATTTGTTTATTAGTAACATTAATGATCCTGACAGGATGCAGTGCTGGTGCTTCTACCACCAGTCAGAACAATGATGAGCCTGAAGAACTGGTTACCATTAACGAGGCCATTCAGAAGATGCTGGATCTGAAGGACATCAATTTCCAGTTGATAATTCTCAGTTTAGGATCTTTAGACTCAGGTGAGGATCCGTTTAATGAATATGAGAGTATGGGCGAAAAGTTTGAATTCCGTGTTAAAAACTGGAAGAGCCTTTCTCCTGAAATATATGGAACTTATCATGATAAATGGTTTGAACATCGTTATGGTGACACCATATTTATGGACAAGGACAGAGTATATTTGATCAGCGGCTACAGTATGAGAGGCAGAAGGGATATAAAAGCGTGGTTTGACAATACTCCGGAAAATCTTGTCAGATATAACAGCGAAATATTCGGCAAGATCATAGAATATGTAACAATGTATTTAAAGAAATTACCTAAGGGGGCTGTTATAAAGGAAGTTAAGTCAGAAAACGGAGAAACAGAGTATCAGTTTGATCTGACACCGGAACAGTTTGAAGAAATGTTCCCGGAATATGTTGAATCGGTAAAACATAAGCGCGTCGAACTGTTCGGCTTCTATACTGACTATGAAACTGTCAAGTACGGGATGGAATGCCATGGAACGATTAAGGTCAACAGCGAAGGTTATGTTACAGAGTACACCATTGTCTTCAAAAATGAGGAACACAATCCGGATGCGGATGAACCGGTACAAAACAACCCTTATACAATCAGTCTCAAGTTTAAAGAACCCGGTAAAGATGTAGTAATTGAAAAGCCGGACTTCAGCGAATACCAGACATATGAAGACTATCTTAACAATCTGCCCAAGCGTAATCCGGAAGACATAGTATACTACAAGCCAATCATCTATCTGTATCCAGAAAAGGTAACTGAAGTAACAGTTAAGATGGGACATCCTGAAAACCTGATCTGTTCATATCCCAAGTATGTTAATGGCTGGAACGTTACAGCTTATCCTGACGGCAAACTCATCTATAACGAAACCGGAAGAGAACTTTATTCTCTATACTGGGAAGGCAATAATAAGAATGCCTATATGACAGATGAAGGATTCTGTGTAAAGGGAGAAGACACAGCAAGCTTCCTGGAAGAAAAACTGGCTCTGTTAGGATTAAGTGAAAGAGAAGCTGAAGAATTCATAATCTTCTGGTTACCGATCATGGAAAACAATGAATACAACTACATCAGGTTTGAAAGTATGGAAGACATGAACAGCTACATGCCTCTGGACATCACACCGGCACCTGATACCATAATCAGAGTAAACATGATATTCAAGGCACTTGATAAGCCAGTTGAGTTAAGAGAACAGAAGATAGTCACCCCTGCAAGAAACGGCTTTACAGTCGTAGAGTGGGGTGGCACACCGTTAGATTAGAGATAGAAGACAGACGTGCGGTTGTCTGTCTTTTTTAATGCCTGAATAGTATAATGAAAATAAGTCGGGAGTGATATTTATGGCCCAGAAGAAGTCAAAAAGATACAGACTGGAAAAGAATAAGAAGAGTTTTGAGAAGATGAAGGTTGATTACTACAGATACGTAAAGGACTTTTATCTTGAAGACGGTCTTGCGTATATTTCCTGTAATGTCAATGACTACTATGATGTCATAGATCCGTATTCAGTTGACGGCTATGAGTGGCTTAACGAAAGCTTTGCCAGGTTTGTTGAAAGTAACGCTGAATACATCCCGGTGGAATATCCGATCGTATTGGAAATATGCGGCAGGGATTTCACTGATGAACAGAAAAAGACAATTAATGAAACCATTCATGACTATTACGAGCTCAAACTCGGTGATAAACAGATGGACCTGCAGAACAACACCAGAAAAATACTGACATTCCTGATCGTAGGCATAGTAATAACTGCGATTATGTTCATCATCCAGAGGCGTACACCGGATAACTTTGTCAATGACATGATAGTAATACTGGTATGGTTCTTTATCTGGGAGCTCTGCGGAATGATTTTCTTCGACAGAAACGATCTTAAGGAAGAGAAAATGGCAGCTGCACAGCTGGCTACCATAACCGTTAAGTATAAAGTCAGATTCATTGAGACAGCCTTATCCGAAAAGGAAAAGGAAAAAATCTATGAACGCATAGAGGAGCAGGTATAACATGAAGTATTATTTTAAGGAAAACTTTCACTTCCTGTACGGAGACGGACAGCTGTATGACGAGCAAGGCAATGTAGCCTATACTTTTGAACAGAAGACCGTCATGTTCCCGGAAGTACATTTATATAAGGACGGCATCGACTTAGGCCATGTAGCGACCGAATTCAAATTACTATACCGTGAGTATACGTTATGGATGAACGGGGAAAAGAAGGAAACCATCAATTCCATGCTGACGCTGTTCAGAACTCATTTATTCCTGATGAACAGCCACTGGACCATTAACGGCAGTTTCATGTCCTTCAAGTACAACATCAAGGACCGTAAGGGTGATATTGTGGCTACGGTAGACCAGGAACCTTTCAGAGCGGCTCCGAGATATTACATAGACATACTGGATGAGGAAAATGAGGTGTTCATTCTTCTTATCGTACTTATAATAAACCTCTACAACAAGGCGTCATCCAACGCTGCCACATCACCGCCAATGCCATGAAAAAAGGGAGACATCAGTCTCCCTTTACCATGAATTTGCGGGCTACGTCTACACCTATCTTCATCCACCAGGGGCGTAAGTGCTTATCAGCTTCCTGAAGTTTTTCTCTTATAGGCAGGTGCTGCGGGCAGTGCATTTCGCACTTGCCGCACTTGACACATAAAGAAGCGAATCCCGGATTCTTTCTGATGCCCATCATCTGGGCGAATTCAAAGCGGGCAGCCATCTTGGACTTGTTTTCCATGTACATCATGTTGTAGTAATAGAAGTTACCCGGAATGTCGACTCCCTTAGGGCAGGGCATGCAGTAACGGCAGCCAGTACAGCCGACTCTTTCCTTTTCCTTGATTATGGATCTGACGGTTTCAATCAGTTTATGGTCTTCTTCTGTGAATTCACCGGGTCTTGTTTCAGAAGCGGTCCTGCAGTTTTCCTCTACCATTTCCAGAGAGTTCATGCCCGAAAGAACGACGGTTACTTCAGGCTGGTTCCACAGCCACTTAAAGCCCCATTGGGCAGGAGTGTAGTGTCTTTCATTACGGTCTACGGCTTCTTTAGCCTTAGCTGGTAAGTTAACGAGCTTTCCGCCTCTTAACGGTTCCATTATGACTACCGGTATGCCTTTTTCAGCGGCAGCCTTAAGGCCCCTGACTCCGGCCTGGGAATGTTCGTCCAGGTAGTTGTACTGGATCTGACAGAAGTCCCAGTCATAGGAGTTAAGGATCTTTAAGAACATGTCGGTGTCACCATGGTAGGAGA
>JAEEGL013494137.1_pt1 | contig 30868 bp, 28 predicted proteins | sample 9134231 | NCBI WGS metagenome assembly JAEEGL01 (sample SAMN16246548, study PRJNA631951) | gut metagenome | biome: gut microbiome; feature: rumen; material: fiber-attached | host: Bos | place: Iran: Karaj | collected 2018-10
CAGATATAGTAGAAGGTGAACTTTTTATTAGGGTCTATAATAGCAATATATAACACGTAGGCCGCATATGTAGGAATAAATATATTATTTGTGTTATTATAACAAACAAGTTATTATAATACTATGGCAATAGAAATATACAAAGAAAAAAACGCTCTAGTTCTACACTATGAATTATTTAATCCAGAAGAAAATAATTCCAAGTGGGTTGTAGATAAGCTGGAAGAATATGGTTATTGTATAATAGCTCATATTTTTAAATTTGGACCCGAAAATTTAATTGAATATGATTCAAAAGATTATTTCTATGTATTATTTAAGATAGCGGATTTAATAACAGTTGGCGACAAAAACTATTATCAAATTAAACATCAAGTTCTTGATGTTAGCTTTGATTTATTTTTTGAAGAATCATGTGATATTTCAGTTAAATATTTCTTTACAGAAAGAAAATTATCAATTTTCAAAATAATTGAAGAGATTGGAATTGGTGAAAAGCTTGTTATTGGTGGCTCAGATGAAAATTCCATCAGCGAAGAAGAATATAAAAAAATATTAAAATCATTGCCAAACGGGCATGAATTATATCTATATGATAGAGCCAGGGTATTTGCAACTTTAAAAAATTATTTTTATGGTGAGAATGATAAGGAATATCAGTTCAATAGATATGTAGAAAAAAAGCTCTTGTCGAGTAATGCCAAGGAAAGTATTGATTTTCGAAAAATAGATATAGAAAGATATGAATATCTATTAAAGCGTCTAAAATATATGCTAGATAATGAAAAAGGTTATTCAGAAGCTGATTGGCAAAAGGAAATAATTAAAATTATCAAAATCATTTTTCCAAAGTATGTTATTGCTATTCGCGAGTCTAAAATATTAAAAGGGATTGCCAAAAAAGATAAACATATTGATATTTTGCTTGGTGATGTCAATGGAAATGTGGATATAATCGAAATCAAAAAACCATATGATATAGAATTGTTGCGAAAAAATCCATATAGGGATAATTATATTCCATCTTTAGCACTGCAAGGTGCAATTATGCAAGCAGAAAAATATATTTTTTATTTGATGAAAAACGGCAAAGCGGCTGAGGTGTCATTGGATAAACAAACCGAAAAAGAACGCACAGAAGATTATCATTTTAATATAATCAACCCTAAATCTATAATAATTATGGGGAAAACTTCTGGATTTAATAAAGCACAAAAAGATGATTTTGAAGTTATAAAGCGAAAATACACGAATGTATTAGATATAATTAGTTATGAGGACTTGATTTATAGATTGGAAATGGTTATTGAAATGTTAAAAAGTAATTAGATTTTGATTGGTTGATTATATTTAATCAAGTTTTTAAACTTAACGATATTAATAAAATATAGATTTCATTTAATAACAACAAAAATAGTTTTTACTTTATCGCTTTTCTTGACTTTTGATAAATTCTTTATACTATATATATTGTGAATGGTTTTCTGAAATATTACTTGCCGTGGGTTATCGCTTTATTTATGCTTCTGATTGGCGGTATAGCTGATTTGGCGGTTTATAATGGTTGTAGCCTTGTAATTATAGAAGATTTACATGGTCTTGTAAAATCATTGTTAGGAATTCAAGCAACTGTTGCTGTTTTATCTCTTTCTATATTAACACTTCTTAGTTCCTTTGTTGACAAGTCCTATTGGGGTATTTCAATTTCTGATTTTTATACTAACAGGAAAAATCCAAAATTTAATAGCTTTTCTGATATTTGCTTTGTTCTTGCGTCTATCCCCGCGGGGCTGTTTCTTATAATCTTTCAATTATATAATTTTGAAATAATGCTTTTTATAGCAACTGTATTTATTATTTTATGGTCAGCAAAGAATATTTATTTTATTTTCAGGGGCGAAGAAGCAGTCAAAAAAGATATAGAATCAATGTATGAGATAAAATTTAGGACAGAAGATAATATAAATGAAAAAATAATTTTATTTAAAACATATTGTATTGGATGGAAATCAATTGTTCAGAACCAATCTGAATTAGATTTTCAAGAATACAAAGATAATTATTTTAAGTTTTACTGGGTTTTAATAAAGGAACAAAATTCTGATTGTATGAAAAAGCTGTGTAGCATTACACAGCAGCTAATTAAATCTCTTCTTATAGCCTCTAATGATTCTGAAAAGAAAAGGGGAATAAAATTTTTAGAAGAATTATATAGACTTATGAGATATTTAAAAATAAATGATTTTTCTAGCAAAGATTTTTTAAAAGAATTTATTCTTGTTTCTGAGGTTATAAAGGAATTTTTAGAAGCTTTGCAAACCTTATCTCCAAAATGGATAGAAAATAATTTTGATTGGTATAATTTTATTGGAGTTGTTGATACTATTGCTATATCATTTGAAACAAAAGCAAAACAATCAGAACTTATAGCAAGCCAACAGATTTCTTTGCAAATGGGCTTACTGTAAAGGAGATTATTAATTTATGCTAATAAAGAATAATCCTTTTTCAAAAGACATCGGTTCGAAAATATTATTTGATAGAACCTTTGAGATGTCTGCAGATCAACATGAACAGTTTTCATTGCAACGATATAAAGAACTTTTCTTTTATTTTGTAAACTGTTTCAGCAGTGGAAAAGTTGAAATGCTCGAAAATGACTTGTTCAATGATACATGGATTAGGGATTACAATAATTCATTAGGCTGTAAATTGTTTCACTTGGCGGTTAATTGCTACTTATATTATATAGGTTATAGAGAGGAAGAAGATTGTGTAGACCTAGCACATAAACAGGAAGCCCGAAGAATATTAGTAAAAATATCAAATATGAATAAAACATATTTTAGCAATTTAAATATGATAAATATTCAAGAACAGCAACTTTTATTATTTTTGAGCGAAGTAGAACAAATGCCAAAAAATAGAATTGGAAAAACAATGATAATGCAAGAAGTTGTTCGGGATTTTTATATATTCTCTCTTTTGCTTTCAAGTGTTTTTAGAATTGTAAATTTAAGGGAATATTTTGATAAAAATGAAGATATATATTTATATAGCAAATATATAAGTGAGGAAAAAGAAAAAAAAGAAATCTTTTCCACTTTTATGTCGCTTTTTTATCCTGATAAGCTCAATAGGCTTGATGATTTATATGCAATACTAACCAATATTCTTCAACCTATTTTTACAACAAAAATACTTAAAAAAGCCGAACATAATTTTGAAAAATATAAAACCCAATTTCCAGAAAAAGCTCTTAGAGATGCTTATAAAAAACAAATAGAGCAGTTTTTGAAAAAAACATTTATAAAATTTTCAACAAACTCAAATAATATTTTAAATATAAAGAACATAAATTTACTTTCATATCGATATATAACAAGTTATGTTAAAAAAGATTTTAGCCAGGAAGCATTAGACGCACTTCTTTTTAACATAATAATGCAAATTATTAAATTGTTAGAAGAAAACAAAGTTTTAGAAAAAAGAGATTTTAATACAAATGACATAAATGGATACATTAATTTGCTAGAAGGGCATTCTTGTGATTTTGTTATTGGAGCTGCTGATGTTGTTGCTCCACAAGATTATAATGATATTAAGCAAATCAAAAAGTTTAATAAATTTCACCAGATAAAAATTTTAAGTTGGTTTAGGTATATTCTTGCTTTAAACAGCAAGGTACTTTCAATTAATGTTAATAATTATCAAATTGATTTTTCTGTGCCAACAACCGAAGAAATGAAAGATGAATATGAAGAAATTGAAAAAGATATATATAAAAAGAAAAATTCGGTGGAAAGATACTCAAGGCAGGAATTTTTACAATTTATTAATAATACATATCGAAAGATTACTATAAAAGCAAATATTTCAATAGGCTTAGGGTCTGAAAAGGTCGGCATGCTTATTTTTCCCACAAAACCGGATAAAGATTATTGATAAAATTAAATACAAGAAACATCTATTATGTTTTTGTTTCTTTTTTGCTTTGAGATATTGACAAAATTTAATAAAAAAGGCCATTTTCCCAAAGTCACATTAGAAAATTTTATCAATGCGATTGCGGCAAATATAATTATGTTCTGTGTCAGATATAGCCCATATGCCCTGATTGAAGAACATTATTTATGCTCAACTTTTGTTAATGAATACTTTTATGTTGAGCTTTTGGATCCGAATATATCCTTTTCCCGTATTCCGGCCATAAAGAACGCCCTTGGTGATACCGGATTTTCCCAGGCTGAAAGAATCATCGCGGGAAAGGGAATGGGGCATTAAGCCTTTTGTTTTGTAAAGAGGTTCTTCGCCATAAATTAAAAAGAGACACCCCATGCATAATAAATCTAGTTACCGACAGAATATTTTAACCAATAAAATATATTGGAGGAATGAGATTTACAGAGGGTGTCCCTTGCATATTATAACAAAGTGTTACAAAAAAGAAAACACATATAACAAGTAAGGAATCATTGAAACAAAACATTTATAGATTTATCCATAATTTTCTAAGTAGATATATTCTGGTTTTTCCGATATAATAGAATTATAGAAGCATGATGAGGTTATTATGAATATATCAAATCAATCAGTACATATAGAAACAGTGCAGACAGAAAAATTTAAGATGCAGTATGCGTGTTTTGGAGCAGGGGATAAGCCTCTGGTCTGGATTCCAGGACTCAGCGTTCAAAGTATGATGATAATGGTTGATTCCATGTATAATGCCTTTAAGCCATTAGAGAATGATTTTACTATCTATTTGTTTGACCGACGGGAAGATGTTCCCGCTGAATATTCGGTGGAAGAGATGGCTACGGATACTGTCTTGGCTATAAATAATTTAGGACTTAAGGATGTGTGTCTTTTTGGAACCTCTCAAGGAGGGATGATGGCCATGCTTATAGCCGCTTGGCATCCTGATATGGTGTATAAACTTATACTAAATGCAACTATTAGTTATGTACCCAAAGATGGTTTAGAGGTCTTGGATAATTGGATACATTTAGCAGGGGCAAAGGATGGAGTAGGTTTGTATCTGGATTTCGGCGAGAAGATTTATCCCCCAAGGATTTTTGCTAAATTTAAGAGAGCGTTTATGGCGGCTGGAAAAGGAGTGACAGAGGAAGAGTTTAATCGATTCATCATCATGGCAAGAGGAATCTATGGATTTGATGCCCGTTTGGAATTGGGCAAGATTACTTGTCCGATACTGGTGACGGGCAGCGAAGATGACGCCGTCCTTGGTTGTGAAGCTTGTTATGAATTGTCACGTATGCTGGGTAGTCAGATTTTCATGTATAAAGACTATGGTCACGCCTGCTGTGATATTGCCCCAGATTATAAAGAAAGAATGGCTGATTTCTTCAAAGACTAACTGGATTCTTCGCTCAGCGCATTAGAGAATTGATCCCAAAGTGCACCATAGCCTTCCATCGAAGGGGTAACTGGCTTTGGAAGAGGATTCTTCTCGTCAATGACAATCCGGCCATTTTTGCCCATAAGCAGAAGCCGAGTACCCAACGTGATTGCTTCCTGAATGTTATGAGTGATAAAAATGACCGTAATGTCAGTATCTTGAGATATCCGGTACAATTCCCGTTGCAGCTTGTTTCTGGTTATTGCATCCAGTGCTGCAAAGGGTTCATCCATCAAGATGATTTCTGGATTCAAAGCCAGCGCTTTGGCAATTGCAGCGCGCTGTTTCATCCCTCCAGATAATTCATGAGGATAGTATTTCTGATATCCTGCCAGCCCGACCTTTTCAAGGACTTCATTGGTACGTGTATGTAGTTCAGTTTTGTCTTTGATACCCTGCAGTTTCATAGGATACATGATATTGGATTCCACAGTTTTCCAAGGAAAAAGTTGGTTGTAGTCCTGAAAGACCATAATGCGGTCAGTAGAGGGTTTTGTAACGGTTTTCCCACCACATTTGATAGTTCCAGAATATTCTTCAAATCCTGCAATACAGCGGACAAGGGTGGATTTTCCGCATCCGGATGGTCCAAGAATGCAGAGAAATTCATTTTTCATTACGGTAAGATTCAGATTATTCAAAACATCTTTGTTTCCACTTTGTGTTGCAAACGATTTAATCAGATTTTGGATTTCAAGAAGCTTTATCATTGAATCATTCCCCACTTTTTTACAGTCATGCGTTCAATCAATTCAAAGATTCCGTATTCCACAAGGACACCTACTACGATAATTAAAATCAAAGCCGCATATACTGCCGGGTAATCAATCCAAACCGTCCTGGCATTATTGATAAAAACACCGATTCCGGCAGTTCTGGCGGCTCCAAAAATCATTTCTGCGCTAATCAGACCTCTCCAGGCTCGTGCCCAGCCGACCTTGACTCCAGAAAGAAGCGCTGGAAAAGAAGCTGGAATATAAACCCCAAGGATAAGCCCTGCATTTTTCAGCCCGATATTTTTTCCCCCTTCAATATAAATGCGTGGGGTTGTTCTGAAACCGTCCATTATGCTTCGCGACATCGGCCATATAACAGAATGGATTACAAGAATCAAGATAGATGTATTGTTGGCGCCGACAGTAATCATTAGAATTGGCAGAAGCGCTACCCCTGGCAACAGATCAAAAACAGAAACAATCAGATTGAATATTGCGCGAAAAGTCCCACTTGTCACGGCAAATCCAGAACAGACGATTGCAAGTATAGCCCCGATACCCAGTCCTTTTACAATTGCAACCAAAGAATAACCCATGTAGTTTAAAATCAGTCTTTTAGGATTTGTAAAACAATCAAGAAGCTCTTGAATAATAACATCTAGAGGGGGAAATCCCATTATCTGGCGTTTGTTAGCATACCACTGCCAAAAAACAATGAATACAATGACAAAAATAATTCGAGCAACCAATGTTTTATGGTTTTTTATAAAATCCATTTTTGACCGATACCATTATTTCCCGTTTACGCCAGGAAAACAGAACTGTTCCATGGTGATGCCTTTCTCAATAAATCCTGCGCGAACCATGAACTCGGACATTGCCTGAGCACCACGGAGCTCTGGGAAGAACTGACTGTCTGGCTGAGAAAGATAATTTTTCACTGTATCAATATTTAGTCCGAGATACTTTGTTTCCAACTCGGCAGTTGCCTCTTGATTTTCATTAATGAACTGAATTGCTTCTGCAAAAGACTTTTCTACAGCAGTAAACAGAGCTTTGTTTTCAGCCAATTTATTGGAAGCCATTGCAAGGAGGAATGTATTACCGCTTGGCCAAACCTCGCTCAGTTCCTTTAACTCAATATATTTAGCATTTTCACGTTCTTGATAAATGAAAGGCGAAGAAGTCAGATGAAGTTTGACTGTTCCAGATTCCAACGAGGCCATACCCTCTGCGTGCGACATATTTTGGATGTTGATATCTAAGGCATTTGGATTGCCAAGAACTTTTTCTGAAGCCATGGAAAGAAGAATATGCTGAATGGATCCAGTACCAACCAGAGCAATTTTATCTTCCGGCTTAATATCAGCGAGGCTCTTTATGTTCTTATCGTTGCTCATCAACCCATGAGACTGGGAGCAAAGGTTGGAAATGACCTTGTAAGGAATACCCCTGGATACTCCAGTAATTGCCGGGGCAAGACCCATACAGCCAACATCAATTGTTCCTCCGATGATTCCTTCATTGATTGCGGCACCAGAGTCTAATTTGACAAAATTTACTGAAATTTTGCCATTATAATTCTTTTCAACAATATTCTGATCTTCCATCACATGTACAGGTGCATATCCTATTCCGCCTTGATAAGCAATGGTAAGTGAAATATCTTTTTTTGCAGTCTTGGATGACTGCCCATTGAATATCATGAATAAAATCATGACAACAAATAAAAATAACACGATTAAAGCAACTTTTTTATTCATTTATTATCTCCTTTTTTCTTTATTTTACATACCTCATAAAGTTCACTAATTAGATTTCTGCAGGCAACTGTCTGATAAAAATCTCTGTGTCGAACCACAAACAGAGATCTAGAAGGGATAAAGGACAGCGGGCAAATAACTAACTGTTCTCGGATTGACGGCATAATCAGAGCGTCTTCTGATGCAAAACAACAGCCCACTCCTTTTGCTGCGAGATGAACTGCCACAGAGACTTGATTCACGGTAATCTGATTTTTCAATATGAAATCGAATTTGGCAAAAGTTTCCTCTACTAAAAGCTGTATAGGCTGATTTTTTTCCAGAAATATAAAATTTTCATTTTTCAATCTGCTAATTTCTGCTATATTCAATGGGCGATTAGTATATTTTTCAAAAAAAGTACTAATTGCATATTTCTTTGGAACACAAAGGAAAAGTCGCTCCTGCTTGATTATCCGAGACATAAATTCTCGTGGTATTTTTTCACTTGTGGAAATAAAACAATCAAGCTTTCCATCCTCGGCAAGTTCAATCAACCGGTTCAGGGGAGCTGTAATAATTGAAATGTTGTAATCAGGATATTTTTCCAAGAGTAAACAAACAGATTCTGCAACAATTGAATCAGAATAGACTACTGGTGCACCAATCACAGCGTGGTTATCACGATTGCCCTGATGGGCCTTAATACGTGTTTCAAAATCTGCAGTCAAGGCATTTTTTTGTTTTAAATACATGAAATAGATATGGCCTTCTTCTGTAAGTTGTACAGGATTACAGCTTCGGTCAAAAATTCGGAAACCAAGTTTTTTTTCAAGAACAGATAAACCAGAACTAAGGGCTGGTTGTGAGATCCCAATTCCCTCGGCGGCTTTTGTCAGATTTCCCTCTTTGACAATGTGCTGAACATAGTTTTCATAGATACTCTCGTTCACGTTTATTACCCGCTTTGTTATAACTGTTTATTTATAACCCATAAGCATTGTATAATAAAGCAATTTTTTTGTAAAGTAGTTTATTATTACATAAAATAAAATATATGTTATAATAACAAAAGTAATTTGTTAATAATGTAAACCAAGGAGGCGATGTCTATGGACGAATTAATACAGCTTCTTGAAGATAGTTGTCATATGGTGGACTTTAAAACCGAAAAACACTTGTGGTCTGGCAAATTGATTGATTCAATGGATCTTGTGAATATTATGACGGCAATAGAAGAGAAGTATGGAATATGCATTGAAATTGATATGATAACAGCAGAAAATTTTGATTCTGCAGAATCTATTTATAATTTAATCAATAAACTTAGGGAATCCAAGTAGACGTGAATACTTTAATTGAATTTCTAAAACAATTTGCAGAATCCCAACCTCAAAAATTGCTTGCGGCAGATATTAATGGTTATATGACATATGAGCAGGCATGGAAAAGGGCTATAAATGTAGCGTCGAGGTTAAGAAATATCTATGGAATTAACCGAGGGGATCGGATTCTGGTTCAATGTAAACAAAATATCGATTATCTCTCCGTTTATCTTGGTTGTGTTTTGCAGGGAGCAGTATTTGTTCCTGTGGAAGATGGCGTAACAGGCGAAAGAATCAGAAAAATTGCTGACGAAACAGAATGTAGTTTGTATGTTGATATCATAGGAATGAAACCGGCTACAACTGCAAAAGAATTGATTCAACCATCAGAAAAACCGTATGATATTCTCCTTCCGAGTCCCAATGATATTTCAGAGATTTTATATACAACAGGCACAACTGGGGTATCCAAGGGCATTGTGCTGACAAACAGAGCAAATGTTGCGCTGGCAGAAAACGTTAAATATGGTGTTCAGATGAAGACCCATAATGTGGAGCTTATCCCTTTGGTGATGAGTCATTCTCATGGGCTTCGGACATTCTATGCCAATCTTTTGAATGGAAGCTCTGTTGTTATTGCAAATGGCGCGATGAATGTCAAGGAAATCTTTAAAATGATAGATGATTATGGTGTCACATCGGTTGATTTCTCGCCAAGTGTAACACAGATATTAATCAAATTATCAAAAGGATTATTTTGGGAAAAAGCAAAAAAACTTGATTATATTGAAATAGGAACAGCCCCATTAAATGAAACCCTCAAAGAACAACTTGTTCAAAAATTGGCAGGGGGGGGGGGTACGGTTGTATAATTTTTATGGTTCTACAGAATCAGGACGAGTTTGTGTATTAGATTTCAGTAAGGCAGTTGAAAAAAAGCAATGCATCGGAAAACCCTCAAAAAATGCATTAATTATATTTACCGATGATGATAGAAAGCCTATAAAAACAACATCTGACAAACCTGGATTATTGGCCTCCTGCGGACCAATGAACATGACTTGCTATTGGAAAAATGAGAAGCTTACTAATGAAGTGTTAATCAGCGATTTTGTTTGTACAAATGATATGGGATATTATGACCCAGAAGGATATATTTATATTATAGGTCGAAAGGATGATGTCATAAATTTTAATGGAATTAAAATAGCACCTTCTGAAATTGAAGAGATTGTCATTCGATATTCTGGTATAGCTGAAGCAGCATGTGTCGGCGAAGAAGATTCTTTAAGCGGTCAGATTCCTAAGCTGTTTATTGTTCCAGATAATAAAATTTCATTTGATGTTTTAGATTTCAAGTCATTTTTAGCCGATCACTTAGACCACACCAAAATGCCCAAAATGATAGAAATAATTAATGCATTACCCAGGACTTACAATGGGAAGATAGACCGTAAGAAACTAAGAAGATTAAGGGGTGGGCAACTACTATGAATTCATAGTAAAACACGAGGAGGAAAAATGTCATTTTTTTATACAAAAGGAATTGGTATGGCGGGCATGGCCGCTGCTGTTCCATCAAAAATAATAGATGCAGAGACTTTGACAAAAAAGTTCGAGAAAGAATATATAGAAAAATTTATAAAATCGACAGGAATCAGCTCATGTCATCAGACTTATGAAAATCAGACTGCCAGCGACTTGGGATATGTGGCGGCGGAGCATTTACTTGGCTCAAAAGGAATAGACCGCAACCAGATTGGTATTCTGATATTTGTCTCAACATCACCAGATTATCGCAAACCAGCTACATCATGTGTATTACAAAAAAGACTTGGGTTAAAACAGGACTGTGCATGCATAGATTTGGTCCATGGATGCGCTGGCTTTATGTATGGCCATCAGACAATGCAATCCCTGATGCAGACAAGTGAATGTAGCTATGGACTGCTGATAACAGCAGAAACAAGCAGTAAAGTAATTGATCAAAACAACAGCAACTGTATGATGTTTGGTGATGCGGGTGCCGCAACATTATATGCTCGGGACGAGAATGCAACAAATATAACTTTATTAAAAGCCGATGGAAACAGATATAAAACACTTATAGTTCCCTCAGGGGGATTCCGCGATATGCATCCAGAAAAAGACTATTTTGTGACAGAAGATGGAGAAAAATATTCAAAATATCTTATGTATATGGATGGCATGGAAATATTCAATTTCTCTTGTAATGATGTATTGATAACAATTAATGAATACCTAAATAAATTGAATAAAAAAGCAGATGATTTTGATTTATTTGCTTGTCATCAGGCAAATCATTTTATCCTTCAAAGACTTATGAAGAAATTAGCCTTGCCCAAAGATAAAGTTCCAGTATGCCTTGATAGATATGGAAATACCAGCAGTGCATCTATTCCCCTTGTGTTATGCGATTTCTATGGCAAAAAGCAAGGAATGACTCAGAAAATACTTTCTAGCGGATTTGGGGTTGGTCTTGCCTGGGGAGTAACCAGTTTTGATGTGATGGTGGACGATATCTTGCCTGTAATAGAAACAGATGTGACTTATGATGAAGGAATTATAAGTTAATAATTAGGTTATGTTTTTTGGATTATTATGAGTGTTTTGTTTTTGTTTGTAATTGTTTCAAACAATTATTTACGCATTTTATGGCCAATACTGGAAGAAGATTCTGTTACAAATTGATTTTTAATTATAAATTTATCAATTAGCCCTCCACTTTTTTCATCACCTTTTTACCCTCATTATACTTTGGATATGATTAATTTTGGCACGATATACTTTTTGTTTTATTCTATACTTTTTTTCTTTTTTTTACCCATGAAATGGTTTTTAAAACACTATATTTCCAGTAATTAAAGCAGTAATATTTATAATTAAAAATATCGAACAAATCTTGTGAGTAGACTTTTTGATATTCTAACCTAAAAACACTTTTACATAGGTATTGAATAATTGGATCTATGTTATATTGGGCGAGATATGATAAATGGAGGAATAAATTTTATTTGTGCATTATTTCTGATAAACAGAGGTATTCCGACTTTATTTTCCTAGCCCGCTTAACTTTTTCGTAGAACGATTGTTGTTTGTCTTTAAATATTGCACGGAGCTCACCAAAGACAAGCCTCCGCAAGATCCTATATTTCTGATAATTTATATAATTCGTTTTATAATTAAGAACATTATATAAATCTATAATCGATATTTTTTGATCGATATTACTGGAAAGGTAATGAATAACAGAATCTACAGGGTTAATCTTTGATATATCTTTAGGAGTTTCTAGAGCATTTTTAAGCCAATTTAATGAACGGTTTTTTTCCACTGCCAACAGAGTATTGACCTGGCTCCAATCAATTGGATTGAACAGATTGGCAATTGAAAATTTATCTATTTCATAGACAATACGATTATTCAGATGCAATAGACTCAGCAAAGACTCAAAACGCGAGAAATCTGTTTCTGCCGGTTTAAAAATCCAGAATGGTATATTAAATATTAAGGCAAAACAACAGGCATGGTATGAATTAGTCAATATGAGCTTCGAATTTTTTATTCTGTTCAACCATTCAGCAACACTTTTTTTATCTGAATCAAATTGGTTATAAGAGATTATATCGCCAAGGGGAGTTAACTTTTGCATCAAATACTCATTATCTGTTTTTTTTTCATTAATGCAATAATTAAAAATATAATTATTAATTTGCAGGCTGCTCTCACCTAAAATATCATCATAATCCTTTGCGTTTAACAATAATGTTGGATCAAGGACCTGAGTTGCCTCTAAGCCAAATTTTTCTTTTACTATTTTACATCCGGAGTCTTCTCTGACAGATATATTGTCAAATAAGGAAAGATAATATTTATTTGATAAAAATAATAAATCATTTGGATAATCAACATCTGCGCTCCCAAAACTTGGGGCATATGATATTTTCTTTTTATCTGTGTTGGCAAAGGTAAGAAAATTTAAAGAATCAGCAAACCAAGTAGATGACCATATACAATCAGAACCAGCAATAAAAATATCGGCCATAGAATTCACATTGTTAAATAAATCTGAATACTTATAAAATGGTCTTGTAATATCAAGATGTTTATTTGCAAATTCTTCGATAAAACTTCCAGTATACAATTCTCTCCATCGGGGATATTGCCAGTTAATTAGCTTAGAAGAATAACCAAGGTTACCCAGTGTTTTCTGAAGAGCATAAGCATTGAGAATCCCACCATAATTCTGATATGGCCAAAGATTAAATATAGCTATATCAACTTTATCTTCGTATTCACCATATTCTTTATGTTCCAAATAACCCTCATTGCATTTTTTTATTATCTCAGTTAAGGGCTTCCCTGCGTTTAATAATCTGAAGAATTTATCTCTGTTTCGATGTTGCTTAAGAGGGGTATAGAGCGTAATGTTGTAATATTTTGCATATTCAATAGGAACTTTCTCCAAAACCATAAATTTATTTTTTATTATATTAAAAAGCTTCTTCCCTTTTTCATTATGAACAAGGATCATTGATGTTCCTTTGCCATCATTTAATTCCGGTTTGAATCTCTCTATTGCCCAAAAATCAGCAATGGTTATATCTGCTTCCCTTTGGGTTGATGTGTATGGGCATGTTCCGCAGCAGGGGCGAAGACACATATTATTAATAAAAGCTTGTAAATAAGTATCTTTTGCGGTAGGTCCTCCGTAATACTTATATCCCGTAGTTGTGGTGGTAGTGGTATATACACCCCAGCCATTTATTTTATCTCTAAATGAGGTGTAATAAAAATCACCATTCTTCTTGTCGGTTAAAGTTTCTTCCAGATATTTATCAAAAACTTTTTGGGACGGGACTCCATGACAGAGCAAGTCTACAGTTATAAGGTTGGGGTATATTCCCCCAAGATAAATATTCAATCCCGCAACTTGACAAGGAGTGCCGGTAAAAAGAACCAATCTCCCCGTTTTTACAATATCTTTTATTTGAGAATAAACAGTATTTGTATCTGATTGGACATACTTTGATCCACGCAATTTATCTATGTTATCAGGACTTTCAATAATGATATGTTGAACTTTTTGTCCGACATATGCAACCCCACAGACAACTCCACCTTGCCTAAATATTTCATCTGCTATAATAGAAAAAGCGCCACCTGATGAGCTTATTAGCCTGATATCATCAATTGCAATAGCGGCATAACAGTCAGGATTTTTCGTATTTTTTCTGAATGTTTTTGATTTGTTAAGAGATGGACATGCTTTTTTACACAGCCCGCAATTGGTGCATTTGTTATTATCTACAACAGGATAAAAAAACCCCTCTTTGTCTTCTTGCATGGTTATTGCTTTGGATGTACAAATATTGAAACAAGCACGACAACCAAAACAATTATTTTTTTCTTTTAGTACACAATTGATGTTGTTCATTTCTTTCCAATTTAAGCAAGGTTACATCACCTTAAGATAATCGTAACATCATTTCTGAATTTGTCAAATATATTTTATATATTATATTTTAACTTGCAATGCGAAAAAAGATATAGTATAATGTTCAAAAGTTGAACGAAAAATCTGCCAAGAGAGGGGACAGCAGGTTTCGGCGGCGTCTTCTGATATAGGTGGTTTATTTTTTTATATTTCCATTTCATTGGGCGAGGTATGCTCGCGTATGTACACTTCGGATAAAGAATCAATTATTCTTGAGCACATTTACTATAATGACTCACTAAAACAAAGAGAACTTGCAGCCAAAGCAGGCATCTCCCTTGGCATGACTAATGCTGTCCTTAAGCGTTTGATTGAAAAAGGATGGCTTGAGGTCAAGCGCCTTAACAACAGAAACATAAGTTATGTGGTTTCTCCTGCTGGGATAGAAGAATTATTTAAGCGAAGTTATAGTTATTTCAAACGTACCGTTGGTGATGTCCGACTTTATAAAGAGGGAATAGAACGGCTAGTATCTAATGCTGCTAAGGCAGGATATAGCATGATAGTTCTAGTCGGTAATAGCGATTTGGATTTTATAGTGGACTTTGTCTGCTGGAAAGCCAATGTTGAATTTAATCAAGTAGATAATATTACCAGCAATAAGAAAAATAAAAATGAATATCTTATTTATAGCGAACAAATTGAAACAGTAAAAAAAGATAATGAAAATAGATGGTTGCGAACTATCATAATGAGGCAAAAATGAAAAAATATATTTCAGAATTATGGAAACGCAAAGATCTCTTGTTATATTTGGTGACATCAGGATTAAAAGCAGAAAACAGAAACACTTTCTTAGGATATCTATGGTGGCTGCTTGATCCATTTCTCAATATCATAGTCTATTACTTCTTGGTAGTTGTGATAATGAAAAGAGGAAGCCCCGATTATTCGCAATTTCTGGTGATTGGAATGGTGGTCTTCCGATACTTCAGTACCTCTGTAAGTTTTTCTTCCGGAGCTATAGTTAATAATGCGGGAATAATTACACAGGTTTATCTGCCTAAGGCAATCTTCTCTTTTGGGACGGTATTGTCACAGACAATCAATTTTTTGTTCGGATTGGTTGTTGTTGAGATTTTATTGTTTTTTTTCCATGTGTCGCAGGGCATAGAACTTATATGCTTGCCCCTTATAATTCTAGTTCAGCTTTTATTCCAGCTGGCAATTTCACTTTTTTTATCATATATCTGTGTATTTATAAGGGATTTCAAGAATATAGTTGGACACATAATAATGATTCTGCACTTTGTTGCCCCAGTAATCTGGGAAATAAAATTCCTGCCTAAAAAATATGCCTGGGTTGTGGAATATGATCCTTTAGCTTGGATTCTACAGGCATATAGAGATGTCATGATGTACAAATCATTTCCCGATTTTAAGCTTCTCTTTTTGCTGATGGTTCTATCTATTGGTTTTATTTTAGGAATGTTTGTTTTCTTCGAGAAGAACGAGCACAAGATAATTAAGGCCTTATAAAGCAATGTCAGAAGAAAAAGATATCATCATTAATTCTCAGAATACAGGTCTCTATTATTACAACGACAGAAAGCGGGAAGATTTCCGTTCGTATGTACTGAATAAAATAAGATTAAAAGATCTGAAAAGAACAAAGAAATGGGTTCTTAACGATATTTCTTTCAGAGGATATTCTGGAGAAATATTAGGCATTGTGGGATCAAATGGGACCGGGAAGACAACTTTGTGCCGCATTTTGGGCGGCTTGCTTAAACCTGATAAAGGATCTTTGTCTGTTGATGGCTCTGTATCGGCACTGCTTTCTTTAGGTGTTGGTTTTAATGCCGAACTTACTGGCCGCGAGAATATTTATCTGAATGGAACCATGATGGGGCTTTCTATCAGGCAAATGAAAGAGTATTATAGTAAAATCTATGAATTCTCTGAATTAAAAGAGTTTATAGATGTGCCAATCAAGAATTATTCTACAGGGATGAAGATTCGTCTAGGTTTTAGCATAGCCGCTATGATTGCTCCTGAGACATTGGTTTTAGACGAGACCTTGAGCACAGGAGATTTGGCGTTCCGTGAAAAATCAGCAAAAAAGTTAGAGGAGTTGATTACCCATGCAAAGATGATTGTTGTAGTTACCCATGACATGAACTTTATCAAGACCAGGTGTACTCGGGCTATCTGGATAGATAAGGGATATGTGAAGAAAGATGGAAATCCGACAGAAGTTGCAAATGCATATCTTGATTATGTTTTCACACTTCAGGCTGCTTCTAAGAATAATGTCTTGGCCAACGTTCATAAAGAAGTGAATTTTAGAGAGACAGAGGCGGATATCAAGGATAAATGTGTTATAAGGGCAGAGCATGTCGGTGTCAGTTTTAAAATTGGGAAGAAAATGTTTTGGGCTCTTAAGGATGTTTCTTTTTCAATAAAGAAAGGGGAGATAGTTGGTATTATCGGTCACAACGGAGCAGGTAAATCAACATTATGCAGAACCTTGGTTGGCATTTATAAACCTAATGAAGGCTCTCTTTTTGTTGATGGCAAAACATCATCTCTTCTTAGCCTTGGTTCTGGTTTTAATCAGCAACTGGCAGTGGAAGATAATATCTATCTTAATGGAATGATGATAGGAATTCCAAAGAAGAAGCTCAAAGAATTGAAGAGTGATATTATTGATTTTGCGGAATTACGTGATGATATAGATAAACCGCTGAAGAGTTATTCAAGTGGAATGCGGTCAAAACTGGGATTCAGCATTGCAGCTGCAGTACAGCCCGAGCTGTTTATCATTGATGAGGCATTGAGTGCCGGGGATGCCGCTTTTCAAAAGAAAGCAAGCGAGACAATCCAGGATATGATAAAGAACGCAGAAGCTGTTTTGGTTGTAACCCACAGTCTATCTTTTGTTGAAAAAGTATGTACAAGGGCTCTTTTGTTTGATCATGGCCGTTTGGTTTTTGATGGAAATCCAAAAGAGGCGATAAGCAAATATAGTATTAATAAGAAATAATAATCGGATGGAGTGACAGATGAAGATTGGAAATATAGAATTTGGTAAAGACAAAGGAGTTTTAGTTATTCCTGAAATCGGAATAAACCACGAGGGAAGCCTAAAAGTGGCAAAAAAAATGGTTGATGCGGCGCACCGAGCTGGTGCAAGATTGATTAAGCATCAGACACACATCTGTTCCGATGAAATGAGTGGAGCTGCTAAAAAAGTTATTCCTGGTAATTCAGATGTGTCCATTTATGATGTCATGGAACGCTGTGCCCTGAATGAAGAAGAAGAATCAGAGCTGAAAAAATATGTTGAATCTCTGGGAATGTTTTTTTTAAGCACCCCTTTTTCGCGTGCTGCAGCAGACAGGCTTGAGAAATTTGGGGTTCATGCATATAAAATTGGATCCGGAGAGTTGAATAATTATCCTCTTATTGAGCATATCGCAAGCTTTGGAAAACCAATGATTGTCTCTACCGGCATGAATGATATTTCTTCTATTGAGAAATCAGTAAATATTATGGAAAAACACAGCATTGAATATGCTCTTATGCATACCACCAATCTGTATCCGACAAAACCTGAATGGGTTAGGCTCGGAGCAATGCTGGAGATGATGAAGGCTTTCCCCGGGGTTCCTATTGGACTTTCAGACCATACTCTGAACAACAACGCATGTATATCGGCAATTGCATTAGGCGCAAGCCTTGTTGAACGTCATTTTACAGATAAAATGAGCCGCAAGGGACCAGATATTGTATGTTCTATGGATGAAAACGAGTTAAAACGCCTTTTGTTGGCAGCAAAGGAAGTTCCCCTTATGTTTGGAGGCCATAAAAAAGCAATATCAGAAGAAAAGGTTACTATAGATTTTGCTTTCGCATCTGTTGTTTCTATAAGACCAATCAAAAAAGGTGAGAAATTTACTAAAACAAATATTTGGGTAAAGAGACCAGGAACCGGTGATTTTCTTGCAGAACAATTTGATAAGATCTTAGGGAAAAAAGCGGCCTGTGATATATCAGATGATACACAGATTACAAAAGAAATGATATTAAAGGCTTAGAAATGAAAAAAATTCTTTTTATTACTGGAACTCGTGCCGATTACGGAAAAATAAAATCGCTTCTTAGGATAATAGAACAATCTCAAGAGTTTGAAGCATATATCTATGTGTCGGGAATGCATCTTTTAAAGTTGCTTGGAGATACATATAAAGAGGTATTAAAGGACGGCTGGAAAAATATATATGTTGCTTATGGCCTTTCAAATACAAGAATTGCAAGTTATGATTTAGGAAATGTAATTTGTGATTTTACAGGATATATCCGAAAAATAAACCCAGATATGATTGTTGTCCATGGTGATCGCATAGACGCTTTGGCAGGCGCGGCTGTCGGGGCATTAAACAACATCCTTGTGGCCCATATTGAAGGGGGCGAACTTTCTGGAACGGTTGATGAATCAATCCGTCATGCAATATCTAAATTTGCCCATATACATTTTGTTTCAAATGAAGAAGCAAAACTGCGGCTTATTCAGCTTGGTGAAAGTGAAAAGAATATATATATAATCGGTTCACCGGATATCGATTTGATGCTTTCAGGTAATTTGCCGTCGATAGAAGCGGTAAAAAAACGTTACGAAATTCCATTTAAAAAATATGGGATTGTTATGTATCATCCTGTCACAACGGAATTTAAACAATTAAATATCAACATAAAGAATATTGTTGATGCCCTTATAGAATCAAAAATACAGTATATTGTTGTTTATCCAAATAATGATTTGGGTTATGAGTTAATTCTTAATGAATATAGGCGGCTTGAAGCTAACAAAAACTTCCGTGTTTTCCCATCATTGCGTTTTGAATATTTCCTTACACTCTTAAAAAACGCTGATTTTATTATTGGGAATTCAAGTGCAGGGATAAGAGAAGCTGCAATTTATGGTATACCTGCAATTGATTTAGGCAATCGCCAAACAGGGCGATATGATACTAGAACATCAAGAAACATTCAGCATGTAGCAGAAAAAAAAGATGAAGTTTTAAAGGCTATTTCAAAAATAGATGAATATAGATTTTTCAGTAAAAAATTCGGTGATGGAAGGAGTACCGAACGGTTTTATGAGATACTATGCAGTCCAACAACCTGGAAAGTAGAACTCCAGAAGCGGTTCCATGAGCACTATAGGGAAACATTATGATAAATAATAAAAGAGTCCTTGCCTTGATTCCTGCACGCGGTGGGAGCAAAGGGATAAAAGACAAAAATATTTATCCGTTATGCGGCAAACCACTTATTTCATATTCAATTGAAAGTGCAAAAAACAGCAAATATATTGATGTTGTAGTAGTGTCTACCGACAGTATAAAAATAGCTGAAGTTGCAAAGGAATATGGAGCTTCTGTTCCTTTTTTTCGTCCAGCGCGACTTGCTTCTGATACCGCAAAAAGCATAGATGCAATTATCCATGCAATTAAATGGTTGGAAAAGCATGGCGAAAAGTTTGATATTTTTGTTTTATTACAGCCGACATCTCCACTACGTACCTCAGAAGATATTGATGGAGCATTAGAGAAATTTATTGAAAATGGAGAAAAATCACTTGTGGCGGTTTCTCTGGTTTCTGATAACCCAATACTTATGCGGATAATAAATGCAGACGGAACAATGGAAAAATTGCTTGATTTGCAGAGCACGGTCCGCCGTCAAGATATGAAAAGTTATTATAGGGTGAATGGAAGCATATATATTAATAAAATTTCTGAAATCAATGCAGACACAAGTTTAAATGATAATGAGATTCCATTTGTCGTAAAACCGGAAAACTCGGTTGATATCGATGAAAAGAAAGATCTGGTTTTAGCCGAGTGGTATCTTGGACAAAAAAATGAATAAAATTAACATTGTAATGTATCATTACACCCGCGACTTACAGTACAGTCGCTATCCTCAGATTAAAGGACTTGATTATACCTTGTTTGAGCAGCAGCTTCAGTTTTTTGCAAAGAATTTTACTGTTATGACGATGGAGGAGGTTGTCAAATATATCCAGGCAGATGGGAAAGAGACTGATTTACCTGAAAAACCAATTTTGCTTACCTTTGATGATGGTTATATTGACAATTTTACCGTAGCGTTACCACTTCTAAAAAAATATGGAATTCAAGGCTCATTCTTTATACCAGGTAAGACGTTTACAGAAAATGTTCTTCTTGATGTAAACAAGGTTCATTTTATTCTTGCAAGTGTAAATAATGTTTCTGAATTGGTAAAAGATATTAATCTGCTGCTTGATGAGGCTCGTAAAAAATCAGAGTATAGTAATCTTCCAGCTAATAGTGAGCTGTATGCACAATATGGGAAGGCCAACCGTTTTGATACTGCCGATGTTGTTTTTTGCAAGAGAATATTGCAGACTGCTGTTCCAGAAAAACTCCGAAACGAGATATCATCAAAGTTATTTGCAAAATATGTTGGATTAAGCGAAAGCAATTTTGCCCGAGAGCTTTATATGAATTCGGACCAGATAAAATGCCTTAAAGACAACGGAATGTATATAGGGGTTCATGGGTATGATCATTATTGGCTTGGCAATTTGGCAGAAAATGAGATGAAACACGATATTAATAAAGCATTGGAAGTAATGGACCCGTTTATTGATATCAATGCATGGGCGATGAATTATCCCTATGGGTCATATAATCAAAATGTTATTGATTATATAAAATCAAAAGGTTGTGTTATTGGATTTACAACAGTTGTGGACAAAGCAGTGTTAAATTCAGATAATAGGTTTACATTGCAGCGTTTAGATTGTAATGATTTCCCGCCCAAGAGTGAGAATTGGAAAAACTATCAAAATTAGGGTAAAAAATGCGGCATGAGATTAACAGGGAAAGATTATTTGAAATTTATTCGGAAGAATATGATTTCCATTTTTGTAGACTTGATGAGGCAGATGTTGTCATAGATTTTATTGATAAATATTGGAAGAAAAACCATATATTGGTTCTGTCTCGCTCTCTTTTTGACTGGCAGTACCTTGATTTAGGACGCCAACGGTATAATTTCTCACTCGCAAAAAGTAGGAAAGATAATGAAATTCATGCCCTTATGGGTTTTATTCCGATTGGACAATTTGACCCAGCCCTTCAGCAATATGCATTTTATGGTTCCATCTGGAAAGAAAGAGAAGATGTGGCTGCCGTTGGTCTAGGCACCCTCGTTGCCTATTTTGCATATAGAGAACTTCAGCCATATTATTGGGGATCGATTGGAATCAGCGAGGTTGGATGCAGAAATCATGAAACAGCAATAGGAGAAATGGAACATTATTTTTTACTGAATCCTATTTGCGAAAAATTTAACATTGCTAAGAACGTTGAAAAGTATTGTAATCATAACCTGAAAAATCAAGAAGATTGGAGCTGCAGCCCTCTTTCATTGCAAGATTATACTTCTTTGCCTATTGATTCAGCTTTGTTTTATCAGATTTATGGAATGAAAACTAAAGATTATTATATTGGAAGATATTACTTACATCCTGTTTATAATTATCAGTTTCTTGCAATAAAAAATTTTGAAGAAATAAAGGCCATTGTTGTGTATAGGAAGTGTGTTGCAAATTCTTCTGCATGTCTAAGAATAGTCGATTTTATAGGAGATTTTAATGCGCTTGAGAAAGTTTCTGGGAGTTTTGTTTCACTTCTTGTTGAAGAAAAATGTGAATATATCGATTTTTTAATTGGAAATGCCGCCTCTGCCAGCATTGAAAAAGCAGGGTTTATAAATAAAAAATCAACAGAAAATGCTATTATTCCAAATTGGTTTGAACCTTTTGAGCAGAAAAACAAATCTTTGAATTATAGCTTTTGGTGTTATGATCCAGCATATAACCCTATTTTTTTTAAAGGAGATTCAGATCAAGATCGCCCAAATCTTCCTTGGTGGTAACCATAGTATATAATATTTATAATTGACAGAATATAGTAATTATAATAATATATATTAAAGAAAGGAGCAAGATATGGATTTGGATGAATTCATTGGTAATGTGGCAGATCAGTTTGATGATACTGACCCAGACGAAATCAAGGCAAATACAAGATTTAAGGAGCTTGATGAATGGTCAAGCCTTATAGCTTTGTCTATAATCGCAATGGTTGATGATGAATATGGGGTTACTATTAAAGGAACAGACATTAGAAATAGTGCAACTGTAGAAGATTTATTTAATGTAGTAAAAGGAAAAAAATAATGGCTTTCCTAGAAGTCAAAAATGTACGGGTTGCAGGGTTTTCTGCTGGTGTTCCTCAAAATATCAGGGATAATGCTTTGGCAGAATTTACAGAATACACCGCAGAAGACTTTATTAGAGAAACTGGTGTAAAAAAAGCAAGAATAAGCGGCACCCTTTGTACTAGCGACTTATGTTATGCCGCTGCTGAAAAGTTGATTTCTGATTTAAATTGGGACAAAAGGGAAATAGAAGCCCTTGTTTTTGTTTCTCAGACATCTGATTATATTCTTCCTGCCACAGCTTGTATTCTGCAGGATAGGTTGGGTTTGAGCAAGGATTGTTTTGCTCAAGATATTGTTCTAGGTTGTTCTGGTTGGGTATATGGGCTTGCTACACTGGCCTCTCTAATGCAGAGTGGAACAATAAAAAGAGCCCTGCTCCTTTGTGGTGATGCAAAGGAAAGGCCAGTTTTTGATGATCAGGTAAAAAAGGGAAAGAGGAAAAGTGCTTCAAAAAAAATAACAGCATCTCTGTTTGGGGCTGCTGGAACAGTAACTGCCCTTGAATATACTGATAAGCCATGCTCTCCGCTTCAGTTCTGTGTTGGTACAGATGGCAGCGGCTTTGATGCCATTATTACCCCTGACGGTGGCAGCCGATGTGGTATCGGAAAGGAAAAGAGTTTTAAACCGTACATTTTTGAGGGAAAACCGACAATCAGGCTTTATACAGTAATGAAAGGAATGGATGTATTTTCATTCGGAATCACTACTGCGCCTAAAAACATAAAAAAGACTGCTGAACACTTTGGTTTCAATTATCTTGATGCAGATTTTTTTGTCTTCCACCAGGCCAATAAAAAGATGAATGATTTTATTAATAAAAAACTAAAGTTGCCGCAGGAGAAAGTACCAGTTTCACTTGATGAGTATGGAAATACCTCAAGTGCCTCCATACCTCTTACAATTGTAGCCCGCCTTCAGGATAAACTTTCAAAAGCAGACAAAAAGATTATCTGTTGTGGATTTGGTGTAGGCCTGTCATGGGGAACTGCTTGTTTTGTAGCAGACAAAGATATTGTTATTTCAGATTTAGTGGAAGTTGCTGATTCGGAGGTAGACCGTGTCCATATCGTATAACCCATTTTCTCTTAAGGGGAAAACCATACTTGTAACAGGCGCATCAAGCGGTATTGGACGAGCAACTGCAGTAGAATGCTCTAAGCTTGGTGCAAATGTGGTAATAACTGCTCGCAATAAGGAGAGGCTTGAGAAAACATTTTCTCAGATGGAAGGTGACGGTCATAAGATGATTTTGGCCGATCTTTCTGATGCAGAACAAAGAGCTGCCCTTGTGGACAACTGCCCTGTTCTGGATGGCATCTCATTGAATGCTGGAATTGTAAACTATGTTCCAATCCGGTTTATCAAAGATGACAACCTGGGAGAAATGCTCTCGGTAAATACAATTTCACCAATGGTTCTGTTTACTGCTCTGCTGAAGAAGAAAAAGTTGAACAAGGCAGCATCAATTGTTTTCACATCATCTTCAGCAGGACTTGGTAGGGGTGCTATTGGAAATGGTATGTATACTGCAAGCAAAGGTGCGCTTTCTGCATTTGTATCAGTAGCTGCCAAGGAAGTTGCTCCTCAGAAAATCCGGGTTAATGCAGTTTGTCCATCAATGATTCAAACCGAAATGACGGTGGCGGGGGCTCTCACAGAAGAACAGTTAAAGCAAGATATGGGCCATTATCCTCTTGGCAGATGGGGAAAACCTGAGGAAGTTGCCTGGGCAATAATTTATCTTTTGTCTGATGCTTCTGCATTTACCACTGGTATTAATTTGAGGGTAAACGGCGGTATTTAATAGTTTAAAATGCCATTTTTCTCATTTGACAATATCGCAATCTCAGGCATAAGTACTGCGGTACCTAAGATTATTAGGCGTAGTACAGATTTTGTTTCTGAGTATGGCGAGGATGCTATTGAAAAATATATAAAAGCAACTGGTATTAACGAGGCGCATGTATCATCGAAGAGTCAGACAGGGTCTGATTTAGGCTTTGTTGCTGCCGATAATCTGATTAAGCAGAAAAAAATTAATAGGGAAGAGATTGGACTATTGATTTTCGGCGCCCATTCTGTTGACTATCGAAGGCCGGCTACAGCTTGTGTTCTTCATAAACGGCTTAATCTTCTGGAATCCTGTGCTGCTTTTGATGTGAACCTTGGGTGTTCCGTTTTTGTTTACACAATACAAATAGCAGCATCAATGATGCAAAATTCTGATATCCAGAAAGCTATTGTTATTACGGGCGAGACAGCCACTAAAAATGCAAATCCAAGAGACAAAAGCGTTTCAATGTTGTTCGGTGATGCTGGATGTGCAATTTTGCTTGAGAAGAAAAAAGCAAAAATGTCAGGCAGCCTGTATACAAACGGAGAAGGTTTTAAAGCTATAATAGCTCCTGCCGGTGGATTCCGAAATCTTGATGCGCCAAAGACAGAATTTGTTTTTTCTGATGGTATAGTTCGCAATCTATATAATGTCTGGATGGATGGAACTGAAGTGTTTACATTTACTATTACCGCTGTTCCCAAAGCTATCAGAGCATATATGGAAAAGGCTGAAACAAGCGTAGATTCTTATGATTATTTCATCTTGCATCAGGCAAACAAATTTATTCAACGGCAACTTATAAAAAAACTTAAACTACCAGAAGAAAAAGTTCCAATGTCGTTTGATCGCTATGGCAATACTACAGCGGCATCAATCCCACTTACATTAAGCGATGCTTTTGGAAAGGAAAGGGAAAACAGAAATATAAGAATATTGTCATGTGGTTTTGGTGTTGGCTTGAGCTGGGGCGTGCTTGCAACAGAAATAAATACTGCAGATATTTTCCCGATTATCGAAACAGGTGATTATTTTAAAGAAGGTTTGATAATGAAGCCGGAAGACTGGAGCAATGAGTAATCTTATTGATGATTTGCACGGGAAACATATTCTTGTAGCAGGAGCTTCAAGTGGAATTGGTGAGGCTTGTGCAGGGTTTCTTGCTGAAAATGGAGCAAGAATAACTCTCGTAGCACGCCGCCTTGAGAAACTTAACGAGGTAAAAGACTCACTTCAAGGGGAAGAACATTCCGTATATCAGTACGACTTTTCAGAACTATTTGGTATTGAAGAACTAATAAAACAGATTGTTAACGAAAAAGGCATTTTGGATGGGTTTGTATTTAGTGTTGGGCAGAATTCAGAACGACCTTTAAAAATGATAAAACCAGAGTATATGATGAATTTAATGAAGGTTAATTTTCTTTCATTCTTGGAATTATTTCGTATAATTACTAGTAAAAAAGCATATAACCCAAGTTATTTTTCTGTTGTTGCAATTTCTTCTATTTCCGCACTGCTTGGGAATCAGGCAAAAACAGCTTATGCAGCTACTAAAGGTGCTCTTGATGCAAGTATAAGGTGTCTTGCAAAAGAGTTTCACGGCAAAAATATAAGAGTAAATGCAATAAACCCGGCCTATGTAAAAACTCATTTATTTGAAATCCATAATGAAAGTGTTGCAGGCTCATCCGATGCACAAGATATATTGAATAGACAGTACCTTGGCCTTATAAGTCCAGAAGATATTGCGAAGACCGTTGCTTTTCTTTTAAGTAAGGCAAGTCGCTTTATGACGGGACTCTCTGTTACTGTTGATGCCGGAAGAATAACATCGTAATAAAAAATGAAGAAAGAAATAAAAAAACAACTTTTGCCTTTTATCCCCCCTATTTTATTGGATTTTTATTATAAAATAAAAAGAAAAAACTTTCCTCCAATAAATAGAAAGAATGAAAAAACAAGTTCTTGGGTTATTACAACAAAAACCGTTTCATTAAACGAAGATTTTATCAAAAATAATAGGGTTGATACTGTTCGTATTGAGAAGTATATGGAATGGATTAATCCTTTTAATGCACGTGATGTTCGAAAATATCAATACAGTAAATTTGATTTTTCCCTCAAGGGGGAAAACGAGATAACATTAGACTTTACAAATTATGGATTGTGGACAATAAATATTGAATATTATTGTAACAAGAATTGTGTAAAAAAAGAAACAAAGGCAATAAATATAGAAGCCCAAGAATATAATATTGCATATTTGGCAGCAACGCTTCCAGTAGAAATATTAATTACAAAACTATGGGATATAACCACCCCTAACAGCCCAACCATTATCGGGTTAGAGCGAGTTCTTGTTAACTATGAGGCTTTGCCCCAGAATGTTTTCCCATTTCCGCTTGCATCACAAAAAGAGCTGTATGCACCATATAAAGGATTTAATGGTTATTCTCAACGTTTGGTCTCATATATAGGAACTCTTCATCGGTTGAATCCAAACGCAAAATTTAATCTATATCTATGTGATCATCAAGCTTATTATTCTCTGGCTTTAATGTATGCAAATGGGATTCCTGAAAAAAATTTTAATGTTTATTTACTTAGTGATGGGACAGGGTCTTATTGGTGTTCCAATAATATTTTTAATTCCACAGAGGCTGAAAAAAACTATAGCAAAATGAGGAATACACTGCTTCTATCGAAGCAGAAAGCATTGGAAAGCGGTGTTCAAGAATGGGGAAAAGAAACCTTTGTTACTTGTGGTGAACCTTGTGTATCAACCATGAAGCCACGATGGGACGGGAAAGGCGATTTGTCAATTAGAACAGCATATGCATTTGTTTTTGCAAAAGAGAATTCCAATTATAAATGGATCCTACATAATCCCCAGATGTTGCGATTTAAAAACCAAGATATAAATGCTTTGTCTGATTCTGTATGTAAGGTAAATTTTGTTAAAGATATAAAACAATTAGAGAAACATAGGGAAGAATTAAATAGGCTACTTGATATTGATTATTCTTATTTTGATAAAAGTTATAAGAATAATAAAAAAATTTGTTTACTTATGTGTTCATTTCCACCTTTGCCAGCCGATGAAAAGTATATAGATGAAACAATGCGCCGTTTTGGCTCAGAGTATGATTATTATATTAAGGATCATCCATGGACATCTGAAGATGCGAAACGAATTCAAAAGTTTAATGAAAAAGGGATAACATTTCTTAATCCGAAGATTCCTACAGAAATTTATATGATGATAGATTCTAAAATATATATTGCGGGATATATTTCTTCAGTATTCCTTTCAATTGATATGTTAGACAATCCATCCAAACAGGTATTGTCTGTTTGGGATTCAAAAACATATATTGTTAAGACAGACTATATCAATTTTATTGCAGAAACAGCCATGAGTATAGAAAATGAAAAAGTGGTTGTTTATGAGAAAACTCATTAATAATGAAATGTTGATTCAGCCAATTCTTTTTCCTCCTGAATATCTAAAAAACGAGCCGGAACTTTTCTTTAGAGGTATTTGTGCCCAAAATATCTCTGACAGAAAGGTCTCTATTCCCGCCGGTTCAACCCTTTCTCTTGAAACCTACTTTAATGCTTTCTCTATAGGGAAGTGGATTAAGTATACAAAGCTTGACAACCTGTCCTTGTGTCTTGAGATTCAAGGTGATGTTGAGATAAAGGCATACCATGCAGTAGGAGCTGTAAACAGTGAATTTTTGAGCGGAGGCATGGTTGGTCTTTCAACAGAGGAATATCACAAGATCGTGAACAGTCAAGCATATTCTGCAACCCGAGAAGAAGCTTCTTATTCTGTTGTTAGGGATGGTGATTGTTATACAGTTAAGTTTGATAAACTATATAAGAACGGCATTGTATATGTGGCTGTCCAGGCGAACACCGATGCTATCATTTATGGTGGCGGCTATGAGTCTGTTGTAGATGAAAAAACACTTTCCAAAGTTAAGTTGGCTGTTGGAATCTGTACCTTCAAGAGGGAAGAAGAAGTTACAAGGAATATCAATTGTATTCTTGATAAAATAATTTTAAATACAGAATCCCCATTGTATGACAAGCTTGAGGTCTATGTCGCAGATAATGGCCAGACATTAGATAAAGAATCATTTAATGGCGATAAGATTCATCTCTTTTCCAACCCCAACTTAGGTGGAGCTGGTGGCTTTGCCCGGACTATGATTGAGGCGATGGTCTATGATAAAGCAAAGGATTTTACCCATTTAATCCTTATGGATGATGATATTATTCTTTATCCTGCAGTTTTGGAAAGAACATATTATCTTCTTCTGTTGCTTAAGCCAGAATATCATAAGGCTATTCTTGGTGCTGGTATGTTCCTTGATGACCAGACCTCAGTTCAACAGGAAATCGGTGCAGAATATCGAGACAGCGTAACATGGATAGGTAGGGCAAACCATAAGTTCTTTGATATGAGGAATCCAGATGCCGTTTCTGCTAATGAAGTGATCAATAAGACAAATTATACTGGTTGGTGGTTCGCCTGTATTCCTAAAGCCGTAGCAACAACTGATAACCTCCCTATGCCATACTTTATTCACTATGATGATGCTGAATATGGATTGAGAAATGTCAAGAATGGACAACTTTTTATCAACGGAGTATGTGTGTGGCATCCTGCTCCTGCAAACAAGGGCCCTTTATGGATAGCCTATTACAATGTCAGAAATCGGTTAATAACCATGTTCTCGTATTCTCTTAGTCTAAAGGGTCTTGTTAAATATATTTGGGCAAACACAAAGATCTTTCTCTTTCATATAACGAGATATGAATATAGTAAGGCAACGCTAATGCTTCAGGCCTTGCAGGATTTTCTGAAAGGACCAGAAGTGTTTATTAAACAGGATGCTTTTGAACTCCATAACAAGCTAGCTGGCAATAAAATAACATATATCACCCCAGAGCAAGCCGGGGTTGACCGAAAAGCTATTGTAAACAGACACCATAAAAATTTCTTAATTGCTGGGATAGAGCAGCTTTTCTGCAACCTTTTACCTGCAAAAGATTCTGTAAAGGCGGTCGATGGACGATATTTCACTATACCATATCGAGCAAAGAATCTTTATATATATGATATGAAGTCAGATAAGGGATATATATTAGAAAGAAATCAGAAAGCTTTCTTCAAGCTTTTATTCGGCTATAATTGGGCAACATTGAAACTTTTATGCCGATATAAACCTTTATTACATGATTGGCAGGAGGCAAAACCGACTTTGACAAGTTTGTCTTTTTGGGAAAATTATTTGGGATTAAGCTATAAGGAATAACCTATGAATAATGTACTTATTTTTGCTGGCGGCGCAGGCCGCCGGATGAACAGCAAATCCAAGCCGAAGCAGTTCCTCAAACTGTATGGCAAGGAAATTATCATCCACACACTGGAGAATTTCCAGAATCATCCCGAGGTGGACAATATAGTGGTTGTATGCATCAAGGGTTGGGTTGATTATCTTCAGAAATTGCTGGCTCAGTATGGTATAGATAAGGTAAGGCTTATTGTGGCTGGTGGCAAGACAGGGCAGGAGTCTATCTACAACGGACTCTGTGCTCTTTCTGACTTTGCCCCCGAGGATTCTATTGTGCTGGTGCATGATGGTGTAAGGCCGTTTGTTACCGATACTCTTATTTCTGATTGCATTAAATCGGTAAAGAAGAACGGTTCTGCCATCACCGTAACTCCAGCAACAGAAACTATAATTGAGCTTAAGAACAAGAAGATACAGAACATCACCGACCGCAGCAAATGCTATCTTGCAAAAGCACCTCAGTGCTTCTATCTGGGCGAACTGCTGGCTGCCCATGAGAAAGCTTTGAAGGATGGCAAGACCGATATGATAGACTCTGCCACCCTTATGAAGCATTATGGACATACTCTCTATGTGGTGGAAGGGAGTACTGATAACATCAAGATTACTACCCCTGCCGATTTCTATACTTTTCGTGCCCTTTATGATGCCCGGGA
>JAEEGL016878150.1_pt1 | contig 30868 bp, 30 predicted proteins | sample 9134231 | NCBI WGS metagenome assembly JAEEGL01 (sample SAMN16246548, study PRJNA631951) | gut metagenome | biome: gut microbiome; feature: rumen; material: fiber-attached | host: Bos | place: Iran: Karaj | collected 2018-10
GCAGGTCAGAAGGCAGAGGAGAAGGGCTTCACCCAGGTTCTCTGGCTTGACGGCGTTGAGAGAAAGTATATCGAAGAGGTCGGCTCAATGAACGTTATGTTCAAGATCGGCGACGAAATCGTTACCCCGAAACTGACCGGCTCCGTCCTTCCCGGCATCACCAGGAAATCCTGCTGTGAGCTTCTCAGGGACAAGGGCTACACCGTTTCAGAGCGTCTGCTCTCCATCGACGAGCTTGAGGACGCCGCAAGACAGGGCACTCTTGAAGAGGCATGGGGTACCGGCACAGCAGCCGTTGTCTCACCGATCGGCTGGCTCAGCTACAAGGAAGACGAATTCGAAATCAGCAACGGCAAGATCGGCGAAGTGACCCAGATGCTCTATGACGAGCTCACCGGCATCCAGTGGGGCAAGCTCGAGGATAAATACGGCTGGATTCACAAGGTATGCTGAATCATACCCCCAAAAGAGTAACTCTCTTTTCCGGTCATTACGGCAGCGGCAAGACAAACATTGCAATCAATTATGCGATGCAGCTGAAAAACAGTTATGACAATGTGTGCATAGCGGACCTTGACATTGTAAACCCGTATTTTCGCACAAAAGACGGCGAAAAGGCGCTGGATAAACACGGAATCAGGCTTATATCTTCGGAATATGCAAGTTCCAACGTTGACCTCCCCGCCCTGCCGGCAGAGACTTACGCAATACTTGACAACCCCGGACTTCACGCCGTTATTGACGTGGGCGGGGATGACAGAGGGGCTCTGGCTCTTGGCAGATACGCACCGTCAATACTTCGCGAAAACGACTATGAGATGCTGTTTGTTGTAAACAAATTCAGACCTCTCACAAGGGACTGCAAAAGCACTCTTGAAATATTGGATGAAATTGAAGCCGCGTGCAATATGAAATTCACGGCGATAGTCAACAATTCGAATCTCGGCGATGAAACAACAGCGGAAAATGTTCTTTCATCTCTTGAATATGCGGATGAAATCTCCGCGAAATCGGGTTTGCCGGTTAAAATGACATGCGCTGACAACCGTATTGCTCCGGAACTGAGCGGTAAAATCAAAAACCTATTTCCCATAACTCTGTATGTAATGCAGTCGTGGAAATTACAGGAGGACAGATAATGGCAAAAGTTACATTTAAAATCGACACCTGCAAGGGCTGCGGACTTTGTGTTGACGCATGCCCGAAGCATATAGTAGCCATTCTCAACGATGTTATCAATGCCAAGGGTTACCACCCCGCAGGCATTACGGACCAGGAAAGCTGCATCGGCTGTGCGTTCTGCGCAACGATGTGCCCCGACTGCGTAATCAAAGTTGAGAAATAACGGAGGAAAATGAAATGGCAGAAAAAGTATTAATGAAGGGCAACGAAGCTCTTGCGGAAGCCGCCATAATGGCAGGCTGCCGTCATTACTTCGGCTACCCCATTACGCCTCAGACCGAGGTTGCTGCTTACATGTCAAAGAAGATGCCCAAAATCGGCGGCACATTTCTTCAGGCGGAAAGTGAAATAGCGGCAATCAACATGGTTCTCGGCGTTGCATCAACGGGCAAGAGGGTTATGACCTCGAGCTCAAGCCCCGGAATCTCGCTCAAAAGCGAAGGTCTTTCATACCTGGCAGGCTGCGACCTTCCCGCTCTTGTTGTCAACGTTCAGCGCGGCGGTCCCGGTCTCGGCGGCATTCAGCCCTCGCAGTCGGATTATTTTCACGCCACAAGAGGCGCAGGTCACGGCGACTTCCATATGATAGTTCTTGCCCCGAGCAATGTTCAGGAAATGGTAAATCTCACGTTCAAGGGCTTTGACCTTGCCGACAAATACAGAATGACATCAATGATTCTCGCAGACGGCACGATGGGTCAGACAATGGAGCCCGTTTTGCTTGAGCAGGGTGAAATCACTCAGTATGAGAAGCCCTGGGCAACAACGGGAACAAAGATGGAAAGACCTCACAACATTGTAAACTCACTTTTCTTAAAGCCCGAACAGCTTGAGGTTGAGAACTTCAAGCGTTATGAGAGATATAAAAAGATTGAAGAGACCGAAGCGCTCTATGACACCTACCGCATGGAAGATGCGGACGTTTGCGTTGTAGCTTTCGGTATCGGTGCAAGAGTTTCGCACAACGCCATTGATGAGGCGCGCAAGGCGGGAATCAAGGCGGGTATGATAAGACCCATCACCCTCTGGCCGTTCCCGAAGGCCGCTCTCAAAGAGGCGGCGGGCAAGGTGAAGGCGTTTATTTCGGTTGAGCTTTCAATGGGTCAGATGATTGAAGACATTGAGCTTGCAACACGCTGCGCAAAGCCCGTTATGCTCTGCAACAGAGTAGGCGGTATGATTCCCACCGTAAAGAACGTTTATGATTCCATAGTTGAAGCAGATAAAATCGGAGGTGACAAATAATGGCTGTTGTATTTGACAAACCTCACGCTCTCACGGACGCTCCGTTCCATTACTGCCCCGGCTGCACGCACGGTATTGTTCACCGTCTTGTAGCGGAAGCGATTGACGAGCTCGGCATTGAGGGCAGAACAATAGGCATTGCCCCCGTCGGCTGCTCCGTTATGGCTTATGACTATTTCAACTGCGATATGATAGAAGCGGCTCACGGCAGAGCTCCCGCAGTTGCAACGGGCGTTAAGAGAAGCGACCCCGACAACATCGTATTCACCTATCAGGGCGACGGCGACCTTGCTTCAATCGGCACATGTGAAACCGTTCACGCCGCGGCAAGAAACGAAAACATCACCGTTATTTTCATCAACAATGCCATTTACGGTATGACCGGCGGTCAGATGGCTCCGACCTCTCTGCCCGGTCAGATAACCCAGACATCGCCCTACGGCAGAGATGTTGCAACGGTAGGTTACCCCATAAAGGTTTGCGAGCTGCTTTCAAATGTTGACGGCGCATCATACCTTGAAAGAGTAGCCGTAAACAACGTCAAAAATGTCAAGAACGCAAAGAGAGCCATTCTTCACGCTTTTAAAAACCAGGTTGAAGGCAAGGGCTTTTCACTTATTGAAGTTCTTTCCACCTGCCCCACTAACTGGGGTCTCACACCTGACAAGGCGCTCAAATGGCTTGAGGAAAATATGATTCCTTATTATCCGCTCGGCGTTTTCAAGGACAGATACAGCGAGGAGGGCAAATAATATGACAAAATCAATTCTTCTCGCAGGTTTCGGCGGTCAGGGCATTCTTTTCAGCGGAAAATTCCTTGCCTACAAGGGACTTATTGAAGGCAAAGAAGTAAGCTGGCTCCCCTCCTACGGCCCCGAAATGAGAGGCGGCACCTGCAACTGCAGTGTTATAATCAGCGACACTCAGATAGGTTCCCCCATCATTACAAACCCCGACATTCTTGTTGCGATGAACCTCCCCTCGCTTGACAAATTCGAAAACGAGGTTGTGCCCGGCGGTCAGATTTATGTTGACAGCACGCTTATCGAGCGCAAGGTTCAGAGAGACGATGTTGAAGTATTCTACATTCCCGCTACAAAGATGGCGTCGGACAACGGAATACGCACGCTCGCTAATATGATTATTATGGGCAACATCATCAAGCACTGTGATGAAATTCCCCACGATAACATTGACAAGGCGATGGCGAAGGTTGTTTCCGCAAAGCATCAGGAGCTTCTCGGCGTAAACATCAACGCCGTTGAACTCGGCTACAATTATTAAAACCTCAGACGGAGAACGGATTTGTTTCTCCGTCTGTTTTTTTATTGAAACGGAATATTGTTTGTGGTATATTATAATCATAATATTATTTATCGGGGAGAGATACTATGAACACCGGCAGTTATATATGGTATAAAAAAGAGGCGCAGGCGTGGACACAGTGCCTGCCGACAGGCAACGGCACCCTGGGCGCCATGATTTACGGCGGAGTTGACAAAGAGGTTATTGCTCTCAATCACGACGAATTATGGACAGGTTATCCGAAAGACACGGCTGATGTCAAAGGCACCTATGAGGCGCTTGTTGAGGCAAGAAAGCTTGCTTCTGAAGGGAGATTTCTCGAGGCGCAGGAAATATGCGAAACAAGGTTTCACGGCACGTGGAGCCAGGCGTATGTTCCGCTGGGCGATATGGAGCTTGAATTTGTCAACAACGGCAAGCTCAGCGACTACACGAGATTTCTCGACCTTGAAAGCGGAGTTGCGGGTGTTTCATACAAGCTGGGCAAGGTCGGGTTTAAAAGAGAATACATCGCCTCATACCCCGACAAGGTTATTGCAGTAAAAATCACCGCTTCAAAACCGGTTCTCAACTTTAAAATCAAACTTAAATCAAAGCTTAAATCAGCTTCATTTACGCAGGACGATATGCTCTGGCTCGACGGCGAATGCCCGTCGGAAAACAATGTTGACGACGAATCGGACCGCCAGTGCTATTATGACGAACCCGAAAGACGCGGTATTCTTTTCCGTGCGGGAGTCAGGGCGGAGAGCGACGGCAGTGTAATCTGCCTGAAAAACAGCATAAAGGTTACCGACGCGAGCACCGCGACAATCTTTTTTGCCTGTGTGACAAGCTTTAACGGATTTGACAAATCTCCGTTTACGGACGGCAAGCCATACAAGCAGCCGTGCAGGGATATTCTTGACGGTGTCGGAGACTACGCCTCTGTAAAAGAGAATCACGAAAAAGATTACAGTGAACTCTACAAAAGAGTTGACCTCAACCTCGGCGAGGGCGGCAACTCGGCGCTGCCTACCGATGTCCGCCTTAAAAAATACAAGTCGGACAAAAGTGATTTGTCACTTATAACGCTTATGTTCAACTACGGGCGCTATCTCTCATTTTCATCATCACGCCCCGGCACTCAGACTTCAACGCTTCAGGGAATCTGGAACGACAGATTAACGCCCCCGTGGCACTCCAATTACACGGTGAATATCAACACGGAAATGAACTACTGGCCGGTGCTTATGTGCCGTATGCCCGAGGTCAACGAGCCGCTTTCGGGATTTATTGAAGACCTTTCGGTAAGGGGAGCGAAGGTGGCAAAGGACTGGTATCACGCACCCGGCTTTGTAAGCCACCACAATGTTGATATATGGAGATTGGCAACGCCGGTGCCCGGCTGCTCGACGTGGAGCTTCTGGCCCGGCTCATCGGGCTGGCTGTGCAGACATCTGTTTGAGCAGTATGAATACACCGGGGATAAAAAATTCCTGAAAAACACGGCTTATCCGCTTATGAAAAAAGCGGCTGAATTCTATCTTTCACAGCTTTGCGACAACGGCGAGGGCAAGCTGATTTACCCTGCGGGAACATCGCCCGAAAACAGCTTTGTCTATGAGGGCAAGGATGCCGCCATAGGCAAAACCTCAACTATGCTGATGTCAATAATCAAGGACCTGTTTATCTCCTGTATTAAAGCGAGCGAGGTGCTTGGAACCGACAAAAAATTTGCCGCATCGCTTTCGGACGCGCTCGGCAATATGCTGCCGTTTGGTGTCGGCAGAAAAGGTCAGCTGCTCGAGTGGGATGCAGAAAGACCGGAGAGCGAGCCGCACCACCGCCACGTTTCGCACCTCTACGCTCTGCACCCCGCAAATCTTATAACTGTTGAGGACACACCGGAGCTTGCTGAAGCGTGCAAAAAAACTCTTGCACTCAGAGGCGACAACGGCACTGGCTGGTCGCTCGGCTGGAAGATAAACTTCTGGGCAAGGTTGCGTGACGGCGACCATGCGTTAAAGCTTATCAACATGCAGCTGCGCCCCGTTAAAAGCGTGGGATTCAATTACACAAACGGCGGCGGAACATACGAGAATCTTTTTGACGCTCATCCGCCTTTCCAGATTGACGGCAACTTCGGTTTTGTAAGCGGCGTTGCGGAAATGCTGATGCAGTCGGGAGACGGCAGGATAATTCTTCTGCCCGCCCTGCCCTCTGCGTGGAAGAACGGAAGCATCAAGGGTCTGCTCGCAAAGGGAAATGTTATTGTTGACATTGAATGGAAAAACGGAAAGCTGACAAAATGCGAGCTTGAAGGCAAGGGTGAATTTGAGGTTGTGTGCGCCGGCAAGAAGACGAAGGTGCGTCTGAACGGCGACAAATCAAGGATTGTTATCTGATGGAATACGACATATACGATTTTGACAAGACGGTTTACCCTTATGATTCTGAGACGGTTTTTCTGTTTTACTCAATGCTTACCCACCCGCTTTTGTGGTTTCTGATTCCGTATCAGATTGCCTGCATAACCCTGTATGCGCTGGGTGCGGGAGACAAGTTTAAGGGCAAGTGCTTTGTGTTTCTCAGATTCACCGACGGCAAAAAGCTGGTTGAAAAATTCTGGGAAAAGAATATAGGCAGAATCTATCCTGTTTTTGAAAAGGAAAAGCGCGGGTTTCCGACTCTTGTCTGTTCCGCCTCACCCGAATATCTCGTAAAACCGCTGTGCGAAAAATTCGGCGTTGAAAAGGTAATTGCCACGAGGGCTGATATCAGAGACGGTGTTATAATCGGTAAAAACTGCATAAGGCAGGAAAAGGTGCGCAGAATAAAAGAAGAGATGCCGGATGCTGCTTTCAGGAGAGTTATCTCGGACGACCCCGAAAACGACATTCACATTTTCCGCCTCGGAAAAGAGTGCTACACTGCGCATAAAGGCGTTTTTACAAAAACGGAAATTAATAAGAAATAATGGACGAAGAATTACAGTTAAAGAAAAGATTGGAAGAGCTTTACAACAGGTCATACAATAACGGCTGTTATGCCTACTCGGATTTTCTGACGCTCGCACAGCAGGATGTTCTTGTAAAAACCGTTGCGAAAAACGGGTATTCGCTTTACGGCGGATATGACAATGCGGAGCGCAGAGTTGCCTGTTTCGGCAGTGAAAGCATCTGCGGTTACTCCGACACCCCTCCCGTGTGCTGTGTTAAAATTGAGCCCCTGCAGCAGAAATTTGCCGACAATCTCACGCACAGGGATTTTCTCGGCTCGCTTATGGCGCTCGGAATAAAAAGGGAGACTCTGGGCGACATTATTGTTTTTGAGAACACGGGCTACCTTTTCTGTCTTGAAACCATAGCGCCTTATATTGTTGAAAACTGCACGTCTGTCAGACACACAAGCGTGCGCTGCGCTGTTGTTGACGCTCCGCCTGTTGACAGTGTAAAGCTGCCCGACGAAAGCGAGTTTGTGACATCAAGCGTCAGGTGCGATGCCGTTATTGCCGCAGTTTATAAGCTTTCGAGGAACGAGAGTCAGAAGCTTTTTGAGCAAAAGCTTGTTTTTATCAACAGCGCAAACTGCCTAAGCGCATCGCAGACGCTCAATGAAAACGACCTTGTTTCCGTTCGGGGAAAAGGAAGATTTATATTCTGCCGTCAGATTCTGACGACAAAAAAGGGCAGAATGAGAATTGCGGTCCGGGTATTTTGATGCCTGCTATTGACATTTTTGTTTTATTACGCTACAATATGTTGAAAATTAAATACATCCTTATTAAGAGTGGCTGAGGGACAGGCCCTGTGACGCCCGGCAACCTGGTTTTTTCCAAGGTGCTAAATCCTGCGGTTTAACCGAGAGATAAGGTAATTATTCCCGTGTTAAGCGCGCCTTGACACGGGTTATTTTTTTAATGGAGGTGCTTTAAATGGCAAATCATTTCTTTACATCCGAATCAGTGACCTGCGGTCATCCCGATAAAATCTGCGACCAGATTTCCGATGCGGTGCTCGATGCAATTCTTGAACAGGATCCGATGGGCAGAGTTGCATGCGAAACCTGCTGCACAACCGGTATGGTGCTCATTATGGGTGAAATTTCAACCAAGGCAAACGTTGACATACCTGCCATTGCACGCAAGGTTATATGCGACATAGGTTATGACAGCTCCGACAAGGGCTTTGACGGCAACACCTGCGCAATACTGACGGCTCTTGACAAGCAGTCGGGCGATATAGCCATGGGTGTTGACAGACTGGGAGCCGGCGACCAGGGTATGATGTTCGGTTACGCTTGCAACGAAACTCCCGAGCTTATGCCTCTGCCTGTTTCGCTCGCTCACAAGCTCTGTGCAAAGCTCACTGAAGTCCGCAACAACGGAACACTCCCCTATCTGCGCCCTGACGGAAAGAGCCAGGTAACAGTTGAATACGATGAAAACAACAAGCCCGTCCGTGTTGACACTGTTGTTATTTCTTCACAGCACAGCGCAGACGTTGAACTTGAACAGATAAGAAAAGATATTATCGAAAAGGTCATCAAAACCACTGTCCCCGCCGCCCTTCTTGATGACAGAACAATCTTTCACATTAACCCCACGGGCAGATTTGTAACGGGCGGTCCCAACGGAGACAGCGGACTTACGGGCAGAAAAATCATTGTTGACACCTACGGCGGATACTCACGCCACGGCGGCGGCGCGTTCAGCGGAAAAGACCCCACAAAGGTTGACAGAAGCGCTGCTTATGCCGCAAGATATGTTGCCAAAAATATTGTTGCCGCAGGTATTGCGGACAGATGCGAGGTTCAGGTTGCCTACGCAATAGGCGTTGAAGAGCCCGTTTCGGTATTTGCGGAAACCTTCGGAACAGGCAGAATCCCCGACACGGAAATTGCCGCCATAATCAAAAAGGTATTTGACCTTCGCCCCGCTTCGATTATTGAAAAACTCGACCTTCGCAAGCCCGGCTACAGGAAGGTTGCGGCTCTCGGACACATGGGCAGAACCGATCTCGGCGTGACCTGGGAAAAAACCGATATGGTTGACATTCTGAAAAAAGAAGCAAACATCTGAGAGGTGAATTTATGAAGCTTTCACTTGTTGTTCCCTGCTTTAACGAAGAGGGAAACATTGCTCCGTTTTACAAGGCGGTTGCCGACACCTTCAACGGGCACGATTTTGACTATGAAATTGTGTTTGTAAACGACGGCAGCACAGACGGAACTTTACAGGTTCTCAAAAAACTTGTAACAGGACCGATTGCGATTAAAATAATCTCCTTTTCGAGGAATTTCGGCAAAGAAGCGGCTATGCTCGCGGGGCTTGAAAACGCCGGCGGCGAGTATGTGACAATTATTGACGCAGACCTTCAGCAGCACCCGTCTGTTGTTCTTGATATGATTGAAAAGCTTGACGTCAACCCGGATATCGACTGCGTTGCGGCTTATCAGGATGAGCGAAGCGAAGACAAAAAGATGTCGTTTTTCAAAGAAGGTTTTTATAAAATCGTAAACCTGATTACAGACACAGAGTTTGTCAGCGGAGCCAGCGATTTCCGCACCTTCCGCAGACCGATGGTTGACTCGATTACAGGTATGAAGGAGTATTTCCGTTTTTCAAAGGGATTATTCTCCTGGGTGGGATATAACACCGAATACATCCCCTACACCGTCAGCGAGAGAGCAAGCGGCGAATCGAAGTGGTCCTTTGCAAAGCTGTTTAAATACGCTCTTGACGGCATTGAAGCGTTTACGATAAGACCTCTGAGGATTCCGCTCTGGCTTGGAATTCTTTTTATCGTTTTTTCGCTGCCTCTGTTTATTATCGCTCTGGCAACGGACAGAAGCGTTACTCCGGGCGCTGTATTCTTTGTGGGCGGCACAATTCTTGCCTGCATGGGTATTCTCGGCGAATACCTGGCAAAGACATATATGCAGGGCAAAAACAGACCTGTCTATATTATTAAAGAGAACATCAGCAACCGCTGAAAAAGGTAAAATATGGTAAAAATAATTTCTGTTTTAATCTCTTTTCTGCTGTTTTATACAGAGGCGTTTGTTACGCCTTACAGTTATAAAGACCCGGAAAACTTAAAGCTCAGTGCCGTTATTCTCTCGGATATGCACGTTGAGTCAAACAGCAATGCGCGTTTTCTCAAAAACGGATATACGCTTGAGGGCGTTTACTCGGGCGGAAATTCGCCGGATGTAATTGCTTTTGCGGGCGACAACACCATGAACGGGCAGAGCATAGAGTGGTTTGATTTTTACGGTTTTATAAACCGCTACTGCAAAAAGAGTGATGTTCTTGTTGCGTTCGGCAACCACGATTTCGGCAACACCGATGATGAAAAACAATATAAGACACTTTCAAAAAGGGCAATAAACAGCTACAACTACTATTGCGGAAAAAGCATTGACAGGGTCTATTACTCTGCCGATTACCCGGAGGTCAGGTTTATTATTCTCGGCTCAGAGAATAATGCAAAGGACACGCTTCAGGTTATTTCAGACGCACAGATTGACTGGCTCAAAGAGCAGCTCGGAGAGTGTGCGGCAAAAGGCAAGCCCGCAGTAGTAATCAATCACAACCTGATTTACGCCACAACGGGCAGGCAGTCATATTTCGGATTTAACCTTACGACCAACAACGACAAGCTGCAAAGTGCTCTCAGAGAGTGCTCAACGACGGTTTTATATGTCTGCGGGCACTCGCATTTCGGCATTTCGGACGGCACGACACATTCCGAAGGAAATGTAACCTACATCAACCTGCCGTCAGCGGGAAATGACGGCAATTACGACGCCGACGAAGAACACGGCTCGCACGGAATCGGAATGCTGCTTGAAGTGTATGAAGGAAAGTTTGAAATAACCTTCCGTAATTTTTCAAAGGGCAAAAACATTGACGGATATGAAATGACAATTCCGTTTTAAACAAGACAAAATGAAAACTCCCCGTTCAATGCGAACAGGGAGTTTAATCTTTTATTTGCAATTACATTCTGCCTTTTATGAATCTTGAAAGCGGTTTATAGACGATTATGCAGATTACGGCATCGACAATCCCTTTGAAGAAGGTGAACGGCACATTGAAGACGAGAAGGCAGTTAAACAGTGAATTTGAGGTGGGAACAGAAGAAATCTTCGGAAGGATGTCGCAATACATTTTGATAATTGCCTCAAGCGGAAGGCCGAAGAATTTTACATAGGCGGGGTAAACGGCGAAGTAGTTTATGGGCAGACTGAGAAGACCCATAATGAGAGCGCCGATAAAGCAGGCGAGAACGGCGGATTTTTTGCTTTTGCCGCTCTTGTAAATCAGGCCTGCGACAAGGCAGAGAGATGCGCCGAGAAGGAAGTTGCTCAGCTCGCCGACAAACGCGCTTGAGGTGCCTTTTATCAGGATATGAAGAATATTTTTTATGAGTTCGATTATTACCCCGTAGAGAGGACCGAAAGCGAAGGCGCCGAAAAGCGCGGGCAGATCGGAAATATCAAACTTGATGAAAGCGGGAATAACCGGAATTGAAAACTCGACAAACATAAGCGCAAACGCAACTGCGGAGAGCATAGCCGTGAGAGTAACTTTATAAATTCCTTTTTGTGTTTTTGTCATAAGAACACCTCCCAAAAAAAATAAGCCCCGACTGTAAAAATACAATCGGGGCGTTAATGCAAAAACAAAACTCTTTCATCCGGACTTTACCGTCGGTTACGGAATCTCACCGTATCAGCCGCCTGTGCGGCTCGCGGACTATACCGCCGGTGGGGAATTTCACCCCGCCCTGAGTGTTTTTCTTTATTATAAACCATCATTTTTATTTGTCAATATGCTTTTTTACAAAATTGCGTAACGGCAAAATAAACATATTTCAGAAGAAGAAATCCGGGTATTTTATGAGTTGTTAAAAAGTTCTTAATATTTGTAATAATTTGTAATTAATTAATTGACTTTAATTTATATAATGCTATAATAGAATGAATTATTTTATAAGGAGAATTCTATGAACTTCACTTCGTGCGGCCAGAACGGTTCAGTTGAAGGTTTTTGCATTATAAAATCCATTGAAAAGAAAACTGCTTCAAGCGGTTCTTCCTACCTTGATATGACAATAGGCGACAAGAGCGGCGAAATGAACGCAAAGCTCTGGGATGTAAAAGATCTGCACGTAAAATACGGGCAGAACGATTTTGTCAAGGTCCGCGGCACCGTTACGGTTTACAGAGGCGTTGAGCAGTTTAAAATTGAACGCATAAGACACGTTATTGACGGCGACAACGTTAAAATAGAGGACTACATCGAGAGCGCAGATTTAAGTGGCGAGGTTATGCTCCGCTACATAGAAAACATTGTTTCACGCTTTGAGGACGAGGAACTTAAAAAGCTTGTCGGCGCCGTTATTGACGAGAAGAGAGAAAAGCTTCTCTACTGGCCGGCGGCGTTGAAGCTTCACCATTCCGTCAGGAGCGGGCTTCTGCTTCACACACTTTCGATACTGAGACTTGCTCAGGGCGTGTGTTCGGTTTATCCCTTTGTTTGCAAGGATTTGCTTTACAGCGGAATCATTTTGCACGATATTGCAAAAATCGACGAAATCAATTCATCGGATATAGGCATTGCAGCCGACTACACCGTCAGGGGAAATCTTGTGGGGCATCTTGTAATGGGTGCCATTGAGATTGACAGAATCGGCAGCAGGCTCGGAATAAGCGAAGAGACGCTGACGCTTGTTGAGCACATGCTGATTTCACACCACGGTGTTCCGCAGTTCGGTGCGGCGCAGTTCCCGATGTTTATTGAGGCGGAGATTCTCTCTGAGCTTGACCTGCTCGATGCGAGAATCTACACAATGTGCCACGAAATATCACAGAAAAATGTCGGCGAGTTTACCGGACGTCAGTGGTCTCTTGACGAACGCAAGCTCTATAATCACGGCAAAAACGGAGAATACAAGGCAAATCTTGACGAATAATTTTTCAGGAGAAATGATATGAGCGACTGGACGGAAATAAAAATAACAGTCCCTTGTGCCGATGTGGAACGCGCGGGAGACATTGCCAACATGGCGGTGCCCTACGGAATCTACGTTGAGGATTACAGCGACCTTGAACAGGAGGCGCTTGAGATTGCTCATATTGACCTGATTGATGAGGAATTGCTTGCAAAAGACAGAAGCAAGGCGGTTGTTCACATATACATTTCACCCGAAGAGAATCCTGCGGAAGCGGTTGCTTTTCTTGAAGAGAGATACACTGCGGAGAACATTGATTTCAGCATCGATGAAAAGCTTTGCAGAAACTCCGAGTGGGAGAACAACTGGAAAAAATATTTCAAACCGATGCCTGTCGGAGAAAAATTACTTATCCGCCCGGTATGGGAAGATGAATTTGACGCACAGGGAAGAGCAGTTCTCAACCTTGAGCCGGGGCTTGCATTCGGTTCGGGCACGCACGACACCACGCGGCTCTGCCTTGAGACGCTTGAAAAATATGCGGGAGACGGCAAAACCGTTCTCGACGTCGGCTGCGGCAGCGGTATTCTCTCAATAGCCGCCCTGCTGCTCGGCTGTAAAAGCGCAAGGGGCGTTGATATTGACGCTCTTGCGGTCAAAACGGCGACGGAGAACGCAGATGGCAACGGATTTGCTTCACCGCAGGTTGAATATGTTCAGGGCAATCTGACAGACAAAATCAGCGGAAAGTTCGACATTGTTCTTGCAAATATAGTCGCGGATATAGTCATTAAACTTTGCGACGATGTGAAGAGTTTTATGAACACGGGCGCGGTGTTTATCACTTCGGGAATTATTCTGCCGCGCGAGGATGAGGTTCTTGCGGCGTTTGAGCGCTGCGGACTGACGGTTGTTGACCGCCACGAAAGCGGAGGATGGCTCTGTTTTGAAACTATGGTAAAGGAGGATGAAAAATGATAGAAAGAGTCATAAGCATTATTCTGTCACTCGGTCTTATCACCGCTACTGCCGTTTCGGGCATGCAGGCCGACACCTCCGAACAGCTCTGTTTTGCCGCCGGCTCCGACCTTCACTACAACGAGCCGGAAGAAGAGCTTACCGAAACAAATCCCGAGCTGCTTGACGACCCCATATTCTGGTATGCAAACAGACGCGCCGCGATGGAAAATGAAAGCGGATTTATAATTGATGAGTTTTTAAGACAGTGCGCCGAAAATGACGACATAGAGAGCGTTCTTCTTGCAGGCGACCTTGCCGATGACGGCAAAATCAACCGCAAGCAGCACGAGGATGTCGCGGCAAAGCTTGAAAAATTCGAGCAGGAGACCGGCAAGCAGGTTTACGTTATAAACGGCAACCACGACGCCTCTCTCAACAAGGGTGACACAAGCTTTGACGATTTTATGGAGATATATCACAACTTCGGTTATGAAGAGGCGATTGACACTCTCAAGGGCACCTGCTCATACACAGCGGATCTCGGTGAAAAATACCGCCTTATAGCGCTTGACTCGTGCAGCGAGACAAAATCGACCGAAGACGGTATGACGCTTGAAAAAGTAAACTGGGTAAAGAAATGTGCAAAGAAAGCTTATGATGAGGGAAGATACCCCCTTCTTATGATGCACCACAATGTTCTTGAGCACATGCCGCTTCAGCGGCTTCTCAGCCACAACTTTATTGTCCGCTTCCATAACACTACGGCGGAGATTTTTGCAGATGCGGGCATTAAATTTATAATCACCGGTCACGAGCACTGCAGCGACGCAACATCATTTACCAGCGCTCTGGGCAATACAATAACCGACTTCAGCACAACCTCGCTTTCAATGTTCCCGCTTGCTTTCAGGGTTTTCCGCTTCTCGGAAAAAGAGATTAAATACGAGCTGAAAACAATTGAGAAAATCGACACCGACGCTCTGACTGCAGTAACGGAAGGTTACACCGGGGAGCAGATTGCGCTGATGAACGACGGCCTTAACGAATACTCAAAGCAGTTCCTTAAGGCGGGCGTTACATACCGTCTCAAGCTCGGTCTTACAATGGAGAAAATCGGTATTGACGAGGGCGAGCCGTTCTACAAGCTTGTCAGCACGGCGGTCGGAAGTCTCAATGACACGCTCGACCTTCCGCTTTACGGTGAGGGCGGACTTCAGGAAAAGGCAAAGAAGTTCAACATAAACCTGCCGGACAGCCAGTATAAAAACGGCTGGGATCTTGCAACGGAGCTTGTTGCCTGGCATTATGCGGGCTGCGAGGACTTCCCGCTTGACAGCACGGAAGTCAAGCTGTTCCTCAACATAGTAAACTACATTTTACGCAATACACTCTCAACCGTCAGTGACGAGGTCCTGTTAAGCGGTCTTAATTCGATAATGAAAAAAGTCGGCGCATCGGACGGAATCAGCACGGGATTCACGCAGCTGGCGGCAAAGATTTTCGGACCGGTTACCGCTGTTGAATATATGCTTCTCGGCATAGCGTCGCCGGTAATTGAGAAATTTGCAAACGATGATGATGTTGATGACAACAACGGTTCAATAGCGGGCTACGGCACCGTTACAACAGCTTCGCAGGTTGCAAACACATCGGCTAACTTTTTCTCATCCATCGGAAGATTGTTTATAAACACCGGTTATTTCTTCAGATATATTCTCAGAATTTTCCGTTTTAATTTAGTTTAATTAAGAATGACAAAAGCCACGCTTTTCAGCGTGGCTTTTCTGTATTACAGGTTAAATAAAGAACTGTTTTAATTCTTCGGGGCTGTCGATTATTGTGGCGGCGCCCAGGTTTTCGAGGAATTTTCTGCCTCTGTAGCCCCAGGAGACGCCGATAAAATCAAGCCCGGAGTTTTCAGCCGTTGCAAAATCGACCTCTGAATCGCCGATATAGACGGCTTCTTCTTTACTGCTGCCGAGATTTTCGAGTGCGTCAAGAACTCCGTCGGGAGCGGGCTTTTTTTCAACGCCCGACTTCTGACCGACCGAAAAATCGACGTTTTCGCCGAAATACTCTTTGCACAGAGGTCTTGTCTGGTCATCGACTTTGTTTGAAACAACCGCAATTTTAACGCCCCTGCCCTTTAAATACGGGAGAATTTCATCTATGCCTTCATAGGTGCGGGTTTTGTTTTTTGAATTGCGGGAATAGTGCTCTCTGAACTGCGAGAGGTATTTGCCGAATTCCTCATCACCGAACTTTTGCGGAAGACTGAGTTCAACGAGCTTTGCTATTCCGTTGCCGACAAATGTCAGGACTTCATCAACTGTTCTTTCGGGAAACGAATTGAGGCGGAGCATATAATTGACACTGTCAGTCAGGTCATCAATTGTGTTTAACAGTGTTCCGTCAAGGTCAAACACAGCGGTTTTATACTTTTTCATACTCATCACTTTCTGTGTTTTTCGAACTTGTCACGGATATTGCTCTTTTTGTCATTTGAGCCGACGGGTGCGCCTCTTTTGACTTTAAGCGATGTTTCAAGCTGCATAAGAAGCTGCTTCTCGTTCTCGGAGAGTGATTTCGGTATATTGACAATGACGCGCACAAGCTGGTCGCCTCTGCCTCTGCCGTTGACTGCCTGGATGCCCTTGCCTTTCATAACAAATATTTCACCGGGCTGTGTGCCTGCGGGAAGGTCAAACTTCACGTCGCCGTCAAGGGTGGGAATCTGTATTTTATCGCCCAAAGCCGCCTGAGTGAAGCTGACTTTGAGGTCATACCAGACATTGTAGCCGTCACGCTCAAAGAACGGATGCGGACGGACATAAACGGCAACCTTGAGGTCGCCTGCGGGACCTCCGTTAATGCCGGAATTACCGCCGCCGGGGACTGAGAACATCTGCCTGTCGTCAATGCCGGCGGGAACATTTACGCTGACCTTGACCGTGTGCCTGATTCTGCCTGTTCCGCGGCACTTCTGACAGGGGTGTTCGATAACCTTGCCCTTGCCGTTGCATTTGGGGCAGGTTTTGGATGTGGACATAACACCGAAAGGCGTTCTCTGGGTAACGTTGACCTGACCGCGGCCTCCGCAGTCGGGGCAGGTATTTGTTGATGTGCCTTTCTGTGCGCCTGAACCTCCGCACTCGGGGCAGGTTTCAATCTTCTGGACTTCGACCTCACGGCGGCAGCCCTTTGCCGCCTCTTCAAAAGAAACGGTAACTCTTGCCTGCAAATCTTCGCCGCGTCTGGGCGCATTGGGGTTTGCCTGCCTTGCTCCGCCGCCGAAACCGCCGCCGAAGAAGCTGCCGAACAGGTCGCCTAAATCGAAATCAAAGCCCCCTGCTCCGCCGCCGAAACCGCCTGCTCCGAAATTGGGATCTACGCCCGCGTGACCGTATTGGTCATAGCGCGCACGTTTTTCTTTATCGGACAGAACTTCATACGCCTCATTTGCCTCTTTGAACTTTGCCTCGGCTTCTTTGTTGCCGGGGTTGAGGTCGGGGTGGTATTTTTTTGCGGTCTGCCTGTATGCTTTTTTTATTTCATCATCCGAGGCGCCTTTGGATACGCCGAGCACCTCGTAGTAATCTCTTTTGTTTTCTGCCATATGCGGCTCCTTTGCTGTATGAATTGCATATTGCTGACCGTTGCCTTGCGGCAGCGGTCAGCATTGATATTACAGCGTTCTGTTATTTATCAGCCCTCGGGAGGAACGTCGGTGTAGCTAGCGTCTGTGTAGCCCTGATCGTTGCCTGAGCCGTAAGCTGCGGCGTTGGGGTCAAAGCCGGCGGCGCCGGGGTCGCCCTGAGGAGCGTTCTGCTTGTAAAGCTTCTCGGAAATCTCGTAGAATTTCTGAGTCAGTTCATCTTTGCGTGATTTGATGAGGTTGGTATCTTCGCCCTTGAGTGCCTCTTTGAGGGCTTCAACCTTTTCGTTTACGGATGATTTATCCGCTTCATCAAACTTGTCGCCGTTTTCGCTCATCAGTTTTTCGCACTGATAAACCATCTGGTCTGCCTCATTGCGAAGGTCAACCTCTTCGCGGCGGGCTTTGTCTTCCTGTGCGAAACGCTCTGCGTCGGCAACGGCTTTGTCGATATCTTCTTTGCTCATATTGCTTGACGCAGTGATGGAGATTGACTGCTCCTTGTTGGTGCCGAGGTCTTTTGCCGAAACGTGAACGATGCCGTTTGCATCAATGTCGAATGTAACTTCAATCTGCGGAACGCCTCTGCGTGCAGGGAGAATGCCGTCAAGGTGGAATACGCCGAGAGTTTTGTTATCCTTCGCAAATTCTCTTTCGCCCTGAAGAACGTGAACTTCAACTGAGGGCTGATTGTCTGCTGCGGTTGAGAAAATCTGGCTCTTCTTTACGGGGATTGTTGTGTTACGGTCGATAATCTTTGTATTGATGCCGCCCATTGTTTCAATGCCGAGTGAAAGAGGAGTGACGTCGAGAAGGAGAAGGCCTGTTACATCGCCGCCGAGAACGCCGCCCTGAAGGGCTGCGCCGACTGCAACGCACTCATCGGGGTTGATGCCCTTGAAGGGCTCTTTGCCGGTGAAGTTTTTGACTGCTTCCTGAACGGCGGGGATTCTTGAAGAACCGCCGACCATAAGGACTTTGTTGATTTCGGAAACGTTGAGACCGGAGTCTGACATTGCCTGACGGACGGGACCCATTGTTGCTTCGACAAGGTCTGCTGTGAGCTCGTTGAACTTTGCTCTTGTAAGAGTCATTTCAAGGTGCTTGGGGCCTGTGGCATCCGCAGTGATGAAGGGAAGGTTGATGTTGGCGGTAGTTACGCCTGAAAGCTCAATCTTTGCCTTTTCGGCTTCTTCCTTGAGTCTCTGCATTGCCATCTTGTCGCCGCGAAGGTCAATGCCCTGCTCCGCCTTGAAGGAGTCTGCCATCCAGTCGATGATTCTCTGGTCGAAGTCATCGCCGCCGAGACGGTTGTTGCCTGCTGTTGCAAGAACTTCCTGAACGCCGTCGCCCATCTCAATGATGGAAACGTCGAATGTGCCGCCGCCGAGGTCGTAAACCATTATTTTCTGGTCGTTCTCTTTGTCAATACCGTATGCGAGGGCTGCGGCTGTGGGTTCGTTGATTATTCTTTTGACTTCAAGACCTGCGATTTTGCCGGCATCCTTTGTTGCCTGACGCTGTGAATCGGTGAAGTATGCGGGAACGGTGATGACCGCCTCTGTTACCTTTTCGCCGATGTATGCTTCTGCGTCGGTCTTGAGCTTCTGAAGAATCATCGCGGAGATTTCCTGCGGGGTGTATTTTTTGCCGTCGATGGTTACTTTATAATCTGAGCCCATCTGCCTTTTGATTGACGAGACGGTTCTGTCGGGGTTGGTGATTGCCTGGCGCTTTGCGACCTGACCTACCATTCTTTCGCCTGTTTTGCCGAATGCAACTACAGACGGAGTTGTTCTTGTGCCTTCTGCGTTTGCGATAACTACGGGATCGCCGCCTTCAATGACTGCTACACAAGAGTTTGTTGTTCCTAAATCGATACCTATAATTTTTGACATGATATATTCCTCCTGTTTAAAGAAATTATTTACATTTGTTACGCTGTCAGTTTGCGACCTGGACGGTTGCAAATCTCACTACGGTATTGCCTATTTTATAGCCCTTCTGGAAGACCTGCGCGATTTCGTTCTCGCCGAAGTCTTCGCTTTCGATATGCATAACGGCGTTGTGCATATTCGGGTCGAATTTGTCACCGGCTTCGCCGAAGGATTCGACTCCCGTTTTTTCGAGAATGTCAAGGAACTGGGTGTAAATCATCTCCATGCCCTTGCGGTAATCTTCAAACGATGCGTCCGTATTGCCTGCCGCCCTTTCAAAATTGTCGAGAACGGGGAGAAGGTTTTTGATTACATCCGCTCTTGCCGTTGTGTGGACATCCTCTTTTTCTTTTTGCGAGCGTTTGCGGAAGTTGTCATATTCCGCACGGAGTCTCAGGTATAAATCCTTTTGTTCTTCAATCTGCTTTGAAAGCTGCTCCGCTTTTTCAATCAGAGAATCTTTTTTTGATTTCTGCTTTTTTTCGGGCTTTTTTTCATCCGCCTTTGCGGTTGTTTCCGCCTCTTCTTTGATTGCTTCTTTTTCGGTTTCGGTTGTTTCTTCGTTTATCTTTTCTTCTTTCATAACCTGTCCTTTCTATTCCTCAAGTGCCTGCTCGATAAGCTTGCCTACAAGATTTGTAAGGAACCTTATGTCGGGAATAATCGTTTCGTAATCCATACGGGTGGGACCGATTATTCCGATTGAGCCGGCATCCTGGCCGCGCACACTGTATTTTGAAAGAATTACGCTTGAGTTTCTGAGCTGGCGGTAGATGTTCTCATCGCCGACAAATACGGTTAAATCCTTTTTGGAATTGTTGATGATTCTGTTGAGTGCTTCTTCTCGGTTGAGGAAGTTTATAAGTTCAAGCGCATTGTCGCTGTAGCCGCCCGAGAGAAGGTTTGACTGACCTTCGAGCATTATCTGCGTCTGCGCCGTGCTCTGTGCGAGTTCGCACACTGCCGCGAGCATAGGGAACATCGACATAAGGTCGGAGCCGAGTGAAGCGGCGATAGTCTGCATTGAGGCAACGCTTATTTCGCTTGCCTGCCTGCCGACTATGGCAGACTCCGTGACATTGTAAAATGATTCAACAAGCTTTGTGTCAAGCGGAGAATCAAGACGGCAGAGACGGCTTTTGAGGATTCCGTCGGATGTAAGGAGAACCATCATTGCCGTTCTTGTGCCGACGGGAACAAGCTCGATGCGTCTTATTACCGTGCACTCGCCGCCGGGAGTTGTTGAAAGAGAGGCGCAGTGGGTAAGCTCGGCGAGGATGTTTCTTGCGTGCTCGATGAGCATTTCGGGGTCGCCTGCCGCAGAAGCGATGCCTGCTTCAATAATGCGTCTGCTGGCGTCGTCAATCTCGCGCTTTTTCATAAGGTTGTCGATATAGTAACGGTAGCCCTTGTCGGAAGGAACCCTGCCCGCCGATGTATGCGGCTGGTCGAGGTAGCCCTGCGCAGAGAGGTCGCTCATCTCATTTCTTACAGTTGCGGACGAAACATTGAGCCCGGTGTTTGCGATAAGCTCCTTTGAACCGATAGGCTCGCCCGTTCTGATAAAGTGCTCGACAACGGCAGCCAGTATTAACTTTTTGCGTTCGCTGAGAGTCTCCACGGGTTCACCTTCTTCCGTTCGTTTTTGTCTGAGTGCTAATGTTAGCACTCATAAAGGTCGAGTGCTAATCTTTATTCATACTATACTCCCGATTTTTCTGTTTGTCAATAGTTTTGAGGGCAGAATTTGTAAATAGTTTGTGAATTTGTTTTTATCTTTACGGCAGGCAAATCACACAGATATTTCTTGACCTGAAATATATAATCTGTTATTATTATAATGTTATTTATATGGAGGGATGGCTATGGGAAAAGTCGGAAACAAAGTCAAAGACGTTCTCGGCATTGAAGGCAACACCCGTGAAGTTCTGCGCCCCATGCTGGCTTATGACTGCGCCAACATCACTCTCGGAGGAGCGGGCTACCCGATCAACCAGTTCCACCAGCAGTTTCTTGCCTATGTTGAGGGTATGAAAACGGGCAGAGCGGGTCTTATTACGCTTATTGCGGGCTTATGGGATGCCGTAAGCGACCCAGTAATGGGTCTGCTGACAGACAGAACAAAATCCCGTTTCGGCAGGCACAGGCCTTATCTGCTTATAGGCGCTGTTCCGTTTGCGCTTGCTTACCTTTTCAAATGGACTTCTTTCGGAATCTCCGACAACGGGAACCCGACTGCCACGTGGCTGTGGTATCTTTTTGCATCGCTTATGTATTGCACGTTTATGACGATGATGAGCATCCCCCACACAGCCATGCTGCCCACGGTTGCGCCCGGTTATTTTGAAAGAACGCAGTATAAAATTGTTGAATACGCATTTAATTCCGTAGGGCAGGTTTCATCATACGTTTTCACTGCCCTTGTTCTCAGCGGATTCAGCGTCAAAACGGCGCTGACGGCTCTGCCCACCCCTTCACCGCTTGACAAAGGCAAATACGCCCTTGTGGGGCTTGTGCTGATGATATGGTTCTCGTGGTCGCCGATTCTCTGCTTCCTCAAAACGAAGGAGCCGTCCTCAAAGGATCAGGTCAATGAAAAAATCGATTTTTCATTTCTTGTCAGCGAATACAAAACCGTTTTTTCAAACAGAGCTTTCAGACAGTATTTTATTATTGCGCTTTTCTACTCGATGAGCCGCTATTTCTGCAGCTATGCGGACCAGTATTTTATGGTAAGCGTAACTGACACATATAATATTTTTATTTCAATGAATATTATTTCGGGAATAGCTGAGTTCAGCGGTTCTCCGCTTAACTATCTTATAACGAGATACAAAGGCAAAACCGCCTGCGGCAAGCTGCTCGGTCCGCTTATGGTTGTGGGCATTGCGATAAACGGTTTTCTGACTTACGGCACACCGAAGGTAATCAAATATGCGGTTATAATTGTTTCATCCGTCCTTTACAATTTCGGATTCTCGGGGCCCGGCTTTGTGGGTGAAAACATTCAGCCCGACATAACGGATGTTGACGAGCTTATTACGGGCAGGCGAAGAGAGGGCGTAATCTCAACCTTCAGGACGTTCTTCAGCAAAACAATAAGCAGTTTTATGGGCTATGTTGTCGGGCAGTCGCTTGAGTGGTTCGGCTACAATCCCGAGATAAAACACCCGCTTGAGCAGGCGAAAATAACGACATTCGGTCTGAGGCTGAATTATTCGGTGATTCCTTCGATTCTCGCTTTGTTCTGCGTAATTTCAATTTTTAAATACAAGATGACAAAGCACGACCACGAGGAGATAAAACGAATTATAGCGGAGAAGCACGAAACAGGGAGCTGCACCATCTCCGACGAGGAGAAAAAGCGGATTGAATACATTGCAGGGCGGAAATGGGAAGAGATGTGGATAGGTCAGACCATTGCCCCGCGCGACCTTGACGCTATGTCATAACAGTTTTCTGAAAGGAAAAATAAATTGGCTGTTTCAAAAGATAAAATCAGAAATTTTTCAATAATCGCTCATATTGACCACGGTAAATCGACGCTTGCAGACAGACTGCTTGAGCTGACAAAATCCGTGGCGCTGCGTGATATGACGGAGCAGATTCTTGACGATATGGACCTTGAGCGTGAAAGAGGAATCACGATAAAGGCGCACGCCGTTAAGCTTGACTACACGGCAAATGACGGTGAGGTATATGAATTAAACCTCATCGACACTCCCGGTCACGTTGACTTCAATTACGAGGTTTCGCGCTCGCTTGCCGCCTGCGAAGGAGCCATACTTGTTGTTGACGCAACGCAGGGTATTGAAGCGCAGACGCTTGCAAACACCTACCTTGCGCTTGACCACGACCTTGAGATTGTGCCGGTTATAAACAAAATCGACCTGCCGTCGGCAATGCCCGACGAGGTTGCCGCCGAGATTGAAGATGTAATAGGGCTTGACTGCTCCGTTGCGCCCAAAATCTCCGCAAAAACAGGTCTTAATGTTGAGCAGGTGCTTGAAAGAATAGTTGAGGACATCCCCGCCCCGACAGGTGATGATTCTCTGCCTCTGCGCGCGCTGATTTTTGACTCCGTATATGACAGCTACAGGGGCGTTATTGTATATGTCAGAATAATGGACGGTAAAATCAAGGCGGGCGACACGATGAAGATGATGCAGACGGGCGCGACCTTCACGGTTGTTGAGGTCGGCTATATGCGTGCTCAGTCAATGGAGCCCGCAGACGAGCTGTGCGCAGGCGAGGTCGGTTACATTACCGCCTCAATAAAAACGGTTCGCGACGCAAATGTGGGCGACACGGTAACGCTTGCGACAAACCCCGCCCCCGAGCCGCTGCCCGGTTACAGAAGCGTTCTGCCGATGGTTTTCTGCGGTGTTTACCCTGCGGACGGCAACGACTATGAGGCGCTGCGCGACGCACTTGAAAAACTGCGTCTTAATGATGCGGCTCTCTCCTTTGAGCCGGAGACATCGGGTGTGCTAGGTTTCGGCTTCCGCTGCGGTTTTCTGGGACTGCTTCACCTGGAAATTATTCAGGAGAGACTTGAGCGTGAATATGACCTCGACCTTGTGACCACCATCCCGAGCGTTATTTACAAGATACACATGACCGACGGCTCGGTTATTGAAATTGACAACCCCACGCACTACCCCAACCCCGCGAACATTGACTACTGCGAAGAGCCGTTTACAAACGCTCACATCTACTCGCCTTCGGAGTATGTCGGAACGATTATGGACCTTTGCCAGACGAGGCGCGGTATATTCAAGGGAATGGACTACATCACAAAGGACAGGGTTGATATTCTTTACGAACTGCCGCTCAATGAGATTATATACGACTTTTTTGATTCTCTTAAATCGAGAACAAGAGGTTACGCATCGTTTGACTACGAGATTTGCGACTACCGCCGCTCCAACCTTGTTAAGCTTGATGTTCTGTTAAACGGCGACGTGATTGACGCTCTTTCGTTTATTATCCACTCGGATATGGCCTACGGCAAGGCGCGTAAAATTGCCGAAAAGCTCAAGGATAATATACCGAGGCAGATGTTTGAGATTCCCGTTCAGGTAGCCATAGGCGGCAAGGTTATTGCGCGTGAAACAATCAAAGCCATGCGCAAGGACGTGCTTGCAAAATGCTACGGCGGCGACATCACCCGTAAGAAAAAACTGCTTGAAAAGCAGAAAGAGGGCAAAAAAAGAATGCGCTCCTTCGGCAGCGTAGAGGTGCCCCAGGAAGCGTTCATGGCTGTTCTCAAGCTTGACGACAACAACTGATTAACGGCGGGAGTTTTTTCCCGCCTTTTCTTTAAGCAGAGGTGTTATTATGCCCTTGGGATTATATATTCACGTTCCGTTCTGCCGCGGCAAATGCCCATACTGTGATTTTTACTCCGTCATCCCTTCGGGCGGTATTATTGACGAATACACAAAATGCGTGTGCAAACAGCTTGACGGATACAAAGGCAGGCTTTTTGACACGGTGTATTTCGGCGGCGGAACACCGTCGGTTATAGGTGCGGACAACATATCGGAAATAATTGAATCTGCAAACATCGACAGCAATGCGGAAATAACCGTTGAGTGCAACCCGTCTGACTGCGGTGAAAACGGTTTTGATTTTGACAAAGCCGCTATTGCAGGTGTGAACCGGATATCCATGGGGCTTCAGTCAGCCGCCGAAAGCGAGAGAAAAGCGCTCGGCAGACGTGCAGATATGCATGATGTTGAAAACGCCGTCAGAAGGGCTCAGAGGGCGGGAATTGACAATATCTCGCTCGACATTATGCTCGGAATACCCGGTCAGAGTGAGGAGACGTTAAAGCGGAGTGTTGATTTCTGTTTTTCGGTCGGGGCGAAGCATATAAGCACATATATTCTGAAAATTGAGGAAGGCACTTATTTCGACAAAGTTAAAGACAAGCTTGACCTGCCGGATGAAGATGAGACGGCGGATTTATATTTAAGATGCGCAGAGCTTATTGAGCGGGGCGGAATGAAGCAATATGAAATTTCAAACTTTGCTTTTCCTGGCTTTGAGAGCAGACACAATCTGAAATACTGGCACTGCGAGGAATACATCGGAGCAGGACCCGCCGCTCATTCATTTGTTGACGGAAAAAGATACTATTACGAAAGAAATCTGAGCGAATACCTGAAAAATCCCGAACCTGTTTCTGACGGCAGCGGCGGTGATTTTGAAGAATACGCAATGCTTGCGCTGAGATTGACGGAAGGTTTGCAGGACATCAGAGTTTTTGAGAGATTCGGTTTTCACATTCCCGAAAAAATATTTGAAAAAGCAAAAAAATATGAACGAAACGGTCTTATGACTGTTGATGACGGCTCGGTTTCTTTAACGACAAGAGGTTTTCTTGTTTCCAATGCAATAATCGGAGATTTGCTTATATAACAGACAACGGCTTGCAGGAATAAACCTGCAAGCCGTTGTGACTTTATTACTTTATTTTTCTTTTATAAACTCCGTGCCATCGATAACAAGCGTTCCACCGCTTTTCTCAAATGACTTTGTAACGGTTGCTCCGACGCCGAAAGCGGATTTATAGCTGAAAGTAATCTCATCACCTTCGATGGAGTATTCGCCGTCAATGGTGAGACCGAAAAGTTCGCCGGTAACTTTGTTATCCTTGTCAAATGTGAGGGTTCCGCCGAGAGAGTCATTTGCTTTGTATGTGCCTTTAAGGGTTTTGCCGCAGCCTGCAAAAAGAACGACTACGGTGCAGAGAACAAGCGCCACGGCGATTATTGCTCTGAGTTTTTTCATAGATAATCCTCCTCAAATTATTATTTATTCAACTGCCTTCCGTGGCAATCAATAACCGAAATAAGTTTTGCAATATGAATAGAGCGCCTGATAATACTGAACCTCGCTTACGGGGTCAAGAAGCAGACCGTGCCCCGAGAGCGGATAGAAAATGTATTCATAAGGCGTGCCGTTGTCTTTAAACGTTTTTTCCATTGAAAGACGGTTGCCTTTCTGAACAAGAGGATCATTGCCTGCGTAAGCGAAAATTGAAGGCATGGTGTTTTCATCAACAAATGCGACGGGAGAGACGGAGTCGGCTATTCTTTTTGCTTCGCCGCTCTCAACCATCTCGTTTGTAATGCTGACGCCTGCGAGCATACCCGCAAGGGAGTAGCTGCCCCAGACATCTTTACCCATATCGGACGGGCCTACTCTGTTTGCGGTGAAGGCGAGCTCAATAGAAGAATCCTGCGGCCTTGAATAACTGTAGAGCATTGAAATATGACCGCCTGCCGAATATCCGGACGTTGCGAGCTTTGTGATATTGAGATCTTTTTCTTCGGAGAACTCCTTGATGGCGTCGATACACATATCTATTTCATCAAGCATTGTGAACGCGGTAACATCGGGTGTTTCTTCCCCGATAAGCGAATAGCTCATTGTGGCGGTGATGTAGCCCTTCATTGCGAGCTTTTTACAATGGGGAGCCATATCCTCTTTTTCGCCGCCCTGCCAGGAGCCGCCGTGGATATAGAGAATGCAGCCGTTCTCTTCGTTGTCGTAGGCGCTTTCGGGAACGTAGATTGTGACGAGGTCTCTCTCGGCTTCGCCGTAACGGATGTTTTCAAAGACCTGATATTTGTCGCCGATAAGACCGAAGCCGGAAGTAAAAAACAAAATAAAAGTGAGCCAGTAAGAAAGCAAAGTCTGCATAAAGCATTCCTCCTTTATTCTTTATAGTAAAATTATAGTTAAAGTTTTAAATCAAGTCAAGCGTTTTGCAGGCAAAGTCACCGGAATAATCAAAAAATGTGTTTTGGGGTTTCAGTTGTGTGTTTTTATGTAATCCCGCAGAAAAAGAAAAATCAGTTTCCGGTTAAAGAAACTGATTCATATTATTTATCTGTAAAAAATGCTGACTATTCTCATAAAAATCAGATACGGAAGAAGAGGAAGGAAATTGTGCAGGTTAATAAGCTTGTAAATAAACCCCGGAAGAACAGTAACCTCGACTGAGCAGGAAACACCGCTCTCGGGTTCGGTTACGGTAACGGTTGTTTTGCCGAGTTTTACCCCGACAACATTTATATTGCCGAAACGGTATTCTTCAATTTTTTCAGGTTTTGCCTCGACAATTCCCTCTTCGCTGCAGGTTATAACCGCATTTCTGACATCAAAGCGGGTCTCCGCTTCAAGAGGTTCGGGATAAATGACGAAATAGCTTTTTTCGCCTACATAGGCATACATTTTGCCGTCAACCGCAGATGTGTCAAGAGATTTAAGTTCTGGCACCTCCTGCGAAGATGTTTCGGGAGGGTTTTCGGGAGAAGCCTCTTCGGCAAAAGCGACGGCAGAGACCGAAAACGCCATTATAAGCGACAGTAACAAACAAATAATTCTTTTTGATGTTTTCATAGTTATTCTCCTTTTTGCAAAAAGAACCGGCAGTTATTATTATGTTTACAATATATTTTTAACATTTCATGCGTTAAATGTCAATTTTTCAGAGGGAAACATAATAAAAAATTAAAAAGCAGCGGTATTCGGCGGGTAGCAATCTGTTTGGTGCCGATTAATCGGGAAGAATATAGCCCTGCTTTACGCTTCCGTCTTCTTCAACCACCACAACATAGGTTGCGGGCGGATAAGTTGTGTTACCGTTCTGGTCGATGAGAGAATATGTGCCTTCGGTTATTTCCGGTTTTTCGGTTTCGAATGACTGTGAGACTGTGCTTTCGGTTGTATTTGAGTAATCCAATGAATCTGCATCGGTGTTTTTATTCTGAAAAATCACCGCAGCGATTACCAAGGCAATCAGAAAGATGACAGCAATAATTATAAAACGAATAATCCTGTTTTCTTTCTTTTTGATAACATCGGGAATTATTTCGATTTCTGCAGTGAATTTATGAAGGCAATATGGGCAAAACTGACTGCCCAGCGGCAGCTCTTCAGAGCAATTATTACATTTCATAGCAAATCCTCAAAACGGATAATTTTCGTAATCTTCAAGAACAATTTCACCGTTGCCGTTGATATTCCAGAAATAAGTGCCCGGCTCATAGTATTCTCCGTTTATTTCCGCAGTTTCGGTTTCACCGGTGTTTTCTTCGTTTTGGTCGCTGATGTTGTTTTCAGTTGACTGTTCCACAACCGTTGACTGTGTTTGCGCAGAAGTGCTTTTTTCGCCTTTTGCTGTTTTTGACTTTATCAAAAACACAACAATAACCGAAACAATAAGTAAAAAGGCAATTACCGCCGCAGCAGAGTTCACTGCGTTCGGTTTACAGCTTTTATATGTTTTTTTGTTCTCTTCGCCGATTTTTGTCATACAGTAAGGGCAGAACAGACTTTCATCGGGCAAAGGAGCAGAACAGGTTGGGCAAATCATAATATAGCTCCCGTAAATGATATATAATTATTATAGCAAAAATACAAAGAGTTTACAAGGATGGAAAGAAAAAATCAAAGCTGCCCGAAGGCAGTTGTTCATAAACCAGTAAAATCAGAATAACTTGAATATAACAAATGCGGTTTTGTCAGGCGGAGTTGGTTAATTAAAAAGATTTAACAGAAAAGTCCCTGCATACTGTTGAGAGTGTGCAGGGACTTGATTATTTACGCGCATTTGGTTTGTTTTTATCCGAACAGGCCGTGTTTTTTATACGGTTCGGATTTGTGGGAGATAAATGTATATCCCGTTTCTTCTATTGCCGATTTCAGCGTGTCGGGATTTATTTCGTCTTCGGTCAGGAATACGGCTTCGCCGTTTTTTCTTGAAGCGGAGACTTTTTTCGCTTCGGGGAAGGTTTTGCGGATTGTGTCGTTTATATGCGCTTCGCACATACCGCACATCATTCCGTCGATTTTTACCGTGTGCTTAATCATATTAACCTCGTTTTCAGGTTGAATGTTATCCGAGCGCGACATCGAGAGCCATCATAAGAGTAAATCCGAGAGCGAACATCAGAACGCCGATGTTCGAGTGCTCGCCCGCCGACATTTCGGGGATGAGTTCCTCCACAACAACATAAATCATGGCGCCCGCGGCGAACGAGAGCAGATAGGGCATCGCGGGAACAATCAGCCCCGCGGCGAGAACGGTCAGCAGGGCGGCTATCGGTTCAACCGCTCCCGAGAGAGCACCGCCGAGAAATGCTTTCGTTTTTGATTTGCCCTCCGCGTGAAGTGGCATTGAGATAATCGCACCCTCGGGGAAATTCTGTATCGCTATGCCGAGTGAGAGAGCGAGCGCGCCGCCGATTGTAATTTTTTCTGCGCCCGATACAAGTCCCGCGTATATCACGCCGACCGCCATTCCCTCGGGAATGTTGTGGAGTGTTACGGCGAGCACCATCATAGTTGTTTTTGCCGCCTTGCTTTTTACGCCCTCCGCTTTGTCGGCGTATAGATGCAGATGGGGAATAACGCTGTCGAGCAGGAGCAGGAACAGTATTCCGAGCCAGAAACCGATGACGCTCGGAAGAAAGGACAGTTTTCCTTTATCCGCGGACTGCTCCATTGCGGGAAGAATAAGACTCCATATTGACGCGGCGACCATAACGCCCGATGCAAAGCCCGTGAGGGCTCGCTGCATATTTCTGCCGAGTTCTTTTTTCATAAAGAACACGCAGGCGGAGCCGAGCGCCGTGCCGGCGAAAGGAATCAGTAAACCTTCGGAAACATTTAACCACATAATTTCAGTTTAATCAGAAAGTGAAAATTGATTTTATGAGAGCGAAAACATATTTGATGAAATATCCGAAATGTTCGGAATCATCAACAGTTCTCGATTCGGACATAAACTGGTTGTAGGCGACCTCATCGGTTTCATCGAAAAGATCGAAATATGAAACAACTTCTGTTTCGTAGGTGTCGGGCGAATTCTCATTGAGAGTGATGAGACGCACGCCTTCGTCAATGCTGTTGTAGGAACGGAAGCCCACACCGGGGGTATTGCAGAGGTCAACGCCCTTGTAGCTGACTTCGTAGGAGTTTACATGGTCGTGGCCGAAGAACATTGCCATAACATCGCCTCGCTCCAGAATCGCGTCAAACTGCCCGTTTGTGTAGTTGGGCGGGCAGGGAGTTTCGCCGAGAGTGCCTTTCGAGCCTTCGGGAAGGGTGTAGAACTTGCCGTCGTGGTCGACGCTGCCCTCAACCTGCTCGTCGTGTTCATCAAGAGCGTCCCAGATTTCGGGAACGACTATATGCTGGAACATAAGGGACGGAATCTTTCCGCCGTTTTCGCGTTCAAGCTTTTCGGAGGTTGTTTTATACCACTCGACCTGTTTTTTCGTAACGCAACCGTAGCCACCGAGATCGTTTTCGTTGTTGTATGTGCCGGAGTCAATCATCCATATATTATTGACCATCTTGTTTTTATCGGTTGATGAATAAATCGGAACATAATATGTGCCGAGATTGTCCTCGCCGAAATCCTCGCCGGCGCAACCGATGAAGCATTTGTATCTTTCGTAAACGGAAAGCTGATACGCTTTGTCGGCGGTGGTGTTCTCGTCGTCGTGATTGCCGTAAACCATAACTACGGGAATGCCGTATTTCTCGTAAATCGACATAAATTCGTTTATCGCGAGAGCGGCGTAGGGCTTGACAAGAGAGGTGCTGGAAATATTGTCGCC
>JAEEGL012849257.1_pt1 | contig 30867 bp, 36 predicted proteins | sample 9134231 | NCBI WGS metagenome assembly JAEEGL01 (sample SAMN16246548, study PRJNA631951) | gut metagenome | biome: gut microbiome; feature: rumen; material: fiber-attached | host: Bos | place: Iran: Karaj | collected 2018-10
AATTGAGAAGATATAGAACATTACTGATATTGCTATATTTCTAGCAAAGTTCTTTTTGAAGTCAGTTTCTTTTGCTTCTTTAATGTTACTTACACCTGTAAGTAGTTCATCAGATGTAATTCCAAAATAATCACATAATGGAATAATCTTATCAAAGTCAGGAGTAGATTGATCTGTCTCCCATTTAGATATTGTTTGTCTTGAAACATCAAGTACATTTGCAAGTTCTTCTTGCGATAAATTTCTTTCTTTTCTTAGTTTTAACAATCTTTCACCAATTGTCATACTAATCACCTCTTTCATGTCTATAATTTTACTTATTTTTTTAGTTGCAATCTATATTTAACACTTGGAAATGTGTCAACTACATTTAACATTTACCATGCAAATACATTATAACACAAAAAAATAGCAGATAAAACTGCTATTTCTTATATAGTACAAATGCACCATTATTTTCTTCTACACCTAAAGTTAATATTCTATTATTCTTAGGTATTTCATAATCATGGATTAATTTTACTTCACCATAATTATGAACTTTATCTTTAATAACATCTGGTACTAAAGTACTCATTAATTTCATTTCAAATAGTTTTTCTACATTTTCTTTTTTTAATGAATCACTATTAAGACTTCCAAGATGTACTTCATCATACTTTGGAAGATAAAGACCATCAGTAGATGAATTTTTAAACATTAAATAATCTCCGGCAATAGAAATATTTTCTCTTAAACCAAAAGAATTAAATGTTAAAGCTTTTAAGAATTCGTCATCTCTAAGTTGTTTTAAGATTTCTTTAAATTTTTCTGGTTCTATTATATCTATAGGACCCGCTGGTAAACTATGAAAAGCTATTTCATCATCTACTAATCCTACACATGAAGATTCAAGTAGTTTATGTTTACTTCCTTTAAATCTATCTAATAGGCCTGGCTTTTCCCATGCATATATAGATACTAACCAAGGATCTTCATAATGACTTAATGATTCACTACAAATTTTTGTTATTTTTTTATCTTTATAATATACTCTCTTATTAATCTCATTTAAATATTTACTTATTCTTAGTAAATCTTCTCTACAAGAAAATAATATTTCTTTACTTTTAATATACTCCATAAAACCTCCTAACTGATACGATAGTGACCTACTATATCATTTCTCATTTCTAATATATCTTCTTCATAATATACTTGATATTTACTATAATGATGTATTACAAATGGTACACCATTTTTATTTCTTTTATCTGATACTATACCGATATGTTTTTTAAAGATAACGATATCTCCTCCTTGCCAAGAAGAAATATCTTTTGGATTAGTAGTAAGACTTTCATAGTTATTTTTAAAATATACTATTAAGTTTTTAACTCTACGAAAATCTATATTCTTATCAACATTTGATATATCATATTTATCTTTATTAGATAGTATATCTTCATTAACAAGTTCTTGTAAATCATATCCAGCATTTTTTAAAGCATATCCTACTACATCAGTACATACTCCGTATTTATCATTTGGATATCCAGTACTATAATATTTACTCTTATAAACTGGTTTTAAAGATATATAGTATCTAGCATTATTTAATATATCAGTTTGATCATCAATAGAATCTCCATCTTTATCAGTACTACTAATATAAGTATCAATATTAAAATCTTCGTTAGAATACTTCTTATGTGGTAAGAAATTATACATATATAAAAGCATTGAAATAATTATTAATAGTAAAAATATTATTATAAAAATATACTTCTTCATATTACTCACCTATTATATTTAAATACTCTTTATATAGTTTTTCTACCTGAGTATCCCAAGAGATATACAAATCATTATAACACTTTTTTGCTACTTCGTTATACATTTTTTTGTTTTTTAAAATATCTACTATATATCTTCCATATTTTTTAGGATCATTTTCAGAAATATAACCATTTTCTTTATCAGTAATATTAGAACATGTTACTGCTCCTTTAATAAATAAAGTTGGAGTTTTTTGAGATGCTGCTTCTACCTGTACTAAACTAGATGTATCATACATAGATGGAAATAAGAATAAATCCGCTCTACTATAATACTTAGCAAGAAGATTTCTATCAGTTACTTTACCACAAAGTATTACTTTATCTTCTAAGTTATTCTTCATTATATATTTAGATAAATCTTCTAAATCTCCCCCAGTACCTACAAAAAGCATTTTATAATCTAGTTTATCTCCAATAGCTTTAAGAGCATCTACTATAAAAAAGATATTTTTAAGTTTATTAATTCTTCCTACAAATAAAAGTACTTTAGTATCCTTGTTAATATTATATAAACTATTTATATAAGAATCTGCTTCTTTTTTATCTATAGGTATCATATCTGTTGCGTTATTAATAACTTTAGGAAGTTTTCTATATCCATAGTCTTCATGGAATAGATGCGCTACTGTATTTGATACAGCAAAACTTTCATCACATTTATCATATAGTTTAATAACAATATTCTTTGTAAGAAAAGATGCTACTTTATCATTTTTAAAAGTACGCATAAAATCTTGTTTAAACTGAGAGTGCATTGTTACTACGCAAGGAATATTATTTTTTTTAGCATATTTAACACCTAGTTTACCTAAAGTAAATGGTGAATGTATATGAACTATATCTAATTTATATTTATTAAGTTCTTCTTTAAAATTAGAATCTACTATAGGTAGTGAATAATCTATAGTAGGAACTTTAATACTTTTACATCTTACTACTTTATAAGGAAATATATTATCATTAAATTCTTTATTATAAGAAGGTGCAAATACTACAACATTACAGTATTTAACAAGTCTTTTAGCATAATTATCTACAACAGATACCACTCCATCTATCATAGGATAAAAAACATCTATAAATAAACCAACTGTGATTTTTTTCATTAATTATCACCCACTTTAAGTATATCATATTTAAATATTCTATAAATAAAAAAGAAGAAATTATTAGTTTCTTCTATTGTAATTTTTTATATAGTTTTGCAACTTCAGCTGTCTTTTGAACTTCACTTGGTAAGTTATTATATACATCAAGTGCACTTTTTGCTGTAGCAATTGTAGATATTTCTAAATTTTCAAGTCTTTCTCTAGTTTCTAAAAGAGAATTCATATTTTCTTTTAATTCCTTTGTTTCACTCTTTTTAGCTTTTATATATTCAAAAATAGTATCATCACTTGATTCACTACTAATAATTGCATAACCTGCAATATCAAGAAGTATAGCAGCAAGAGCTATACCAACAGTCCATCCAATCCATCCATAAGGATTTTCTTTATAATGAATATTATCTAAATCCTTTGTTGTTCTTTCAATAACATATTTTCTTCCAACATAACCATAATCTTCTGGAAGTTCTTTTTGACTTTCCTCACGTGAGCTATATTGTCTATAATCAGACGAAAAATGATTTGCGACATCTTCATTTAAATAATCTTCAAGATTATTATAAAGATGAATGTCTTCGTCAGGAACATCAAAACTTACTTTTGAACGAGTATACTCTCCTTCTTTAAAAATAGTTGGTTCTACCCATGGAGTATATTCAGTAATTTTCATTTTTTCTTTTTTACCACCAGCATATCCTTCTGTAGATGTAGTTTCACCTGTTACAGAATCATATGTTTGAGTAATAGTATAATATTCTTTAGCATTATCTTTTGTTGCTTTTCTAGATATAAAGAAACCACCAGCTATAATAGATGATACTAAAGCAATATTTAAAAATGATAATAAACCATGTTTTCTTATTTTCTTCTTAATTTCTTTAATACGTGATAAATGTGTTTCATTATATTCACTAAGATTTGTACTACTTTCTACTAAATCATCATATTTTTCTTTTTTCTCAAGTGCTTCATTAGCTTTTTCTAAAAACTTCTTAGTGTTTGCAGAAACAATATCTGGATTATGATATAAAGCCATTAAGAAGAATAATCTCTTATCCATATAGTTTGTTATAGATAATCCTTTTGTTTGTAATTCTTCGTATACCGCACGAATATCTTTATGATCAATTTTACTTAAGTCATTATCAAGAAGTTCACAAATATGAATTGAATGTGTTTCACTATCTTTAACATAATTAAATAAAGATGAATATTTAGAATATGCAGCTTCTGCTTGTAATACCTGATAAATAGTTTGATAAGTTTCATCTACAAAACATTTTTCTGCGTCATAACTTATTGTTGAAGAAAACTCAAGTGAGTTTAAAAGACCTATAGCTTCTTTTACAACGTCAACTATATTTTGTTCATTAACATTTTTAAGTTTTGCTTTTATAGAAAGACATGTATTATGAATTTTATAATATGTATTCCATTCTTCATCTAATTCCTTTATTACCTCATCTATCTTACGAATAGAACTAGAATAATCTACTTTTAAAGAATCTTCTAAAAGAACAGTCTTTGCAAACTTAGAATAGTTATCAGCAATCATCTTATTTGCTTCTTCATCTATTTTACTTACTAACTCTTTTATTTTAGTTGTATCAAGTCCTAACTTTTCTAAACGCTCAATATAACTTTTTACTTGTTTTAATTTAGCTTGATATTTTATAGCATTATCTTCTACTAACATCATAATTACCCCCAATAATATTTGATATTATACTATATTTTATATTTTTTGCAACTTATAAATATTTGTATATGATATAATTATCTTAGAATAAAGGGCTGATAAAATGAATTATAAATTTTGGATTGCACAAGTACTAGGCTTTATAGCTATGATATTTTTAGCACTAAGTTTTAGTAAAAATAGAAAGAATAATATACTTAAATATCAAAACTATTCTAATGCTATTATGGCTATCCAGTATATCTTTATAGAAGGATATGAAGGACTAGCTATGTACATTATGTGTTTAGTAAGAAACTTTACTTATTCTAGATATAAAAATGGAGAAACTCCTAGAATATTCTTTATATTAATACTAACACTTATGATATTTCTAAGTATGTATACTTTTAAAAATATATATAGTTTACTTCCACTACTAGGTATTGGTTTAAATAGTTATGGTTTATGGCAAAAGAAATTAAAAGTTACTAGAAGATGTGAACTAATATCTGCAGTACTAGTAACCATTTATAATATAATAATTAGATCATATACTGGAGCACTTACTACTGGTATAGAAGGAATACTTACTATATTTGCAATTATTAATTATGACATATTAAAAAAGAAGAAAATTTAATTTTCTTCTTTTTCTATATCTAACTTTATACCAAGTTCTTTTAATTGTTTTTCATCAACACTACTTGGACATTCACACATTAAGTCAGTAGCACTAGCTGTTTTAGGGAATGCTATAACATCTCTAATGTTATCAGTTTCACATAAAAGCATTACAAGTCTATCTAGACCAAGGGCAAATCCACCATGTGGAGGGCATCCATATTTTAAAGCTTCTACAAACCAGCCAAATTTAGTTTCAATATCTTCTTTAGTAAGTTCAAGCGCTTCAAACATTTTATCTTGAACAGCAGCATCATGAATACGAATAGATCCGCCACCTGCTTCATAACCATTGATGACAATATCATAAGCTTTAGAGTAGCAATTAGCTTTATCAGTTAATAACTTATCAACATCTTCATCTTTTGGCATTGTAAATGGATGGTGACAAGCAAGAAATCTATTTTCTTCTTCGCTCCACTCAAATGATGGGAAGTTTACTACCCATAGTAGTTTATAATCTCCTGCTTTAATTAAGTCTAAATCACGAGCAAGTTTACATCTTAAAGCACCAAGTGATACTTTAACAATATTATATTTACCAGATACAATTAAAACCATATCATTATTTTCTACTTCAAGAGTTTCTTTAATACACTCAAGTTCTTTTTCACTTAATACTTTTACAACGCTACCAGTAACTTCTTCATTATATTTAATATATGCTAAACCGCTAGCTTTATATGTTTTAACATAATCAGTTAGTTTATCAAGTTCCTTACGAGAATATTTATCTGCAGCATTTTTAACAACGATAGCATTAACAATACCGCCTTCAGCTAAAACATTTTTAAATACAGTAAATTCAGTATTAGTAAATACCTTACTAATATCTTTTATTTCCATACCAAATCTTAAGTCTGGTTTATCTGAACCATATTTATCCATAGCTTCAGTATATTCCATACGCATTAAAGGAAGTTTAATATCAATACCTTTAACTTCTTTAAAGATAGAAGCTACTAAGTTTTCTCCAACTTCCATAACATCATCTTCATCTACAAATGACATTTCAACGTCGATTTGAGTAAATTCTGGTTGTCTATCAGCACGTAAGTCTTCATCTCTAAAACATTTAGCTATTTGGAAATATCTTTCAAAACCACTTACCATTAAAAGTTGTTTAAATAATTGTGGTGATTGTGGTAAGGCATAGAATTTACCTTTATTAACTCTTGAAGGTACAAGATAATCTCTTGCTCCTTCAGGAGTACTCTTACATAAAATTGGTGTTTCTACTTCTAGGAAATCTAAGTTATTTAAGAATTTACGAGCAGCAAAAGTAATATTATTTCTAACAACAAAGTTTTCTTTTAAACTTTCTCTTCTTAAATCTAAATAACGATATTTAAGTCTAGTATCTTCTAATGCAGTAGTATCATTAACTATTTGGAAAGGAATTTCTTTAGAAGTATTAACAAGTACTAAGTTATCTACTTCTACTTCTATTTCTCCAGAAGCTAAATTATCATTATGTTTTTCTCTTTCTACTACTTTACCAGTTACTTTAATAACATATTCACTTCTTAGTTTAGATGCTACTTCATAATCTTTAGATTCAGGTCTTACTACTACTTGTGTAATACCAGTTCTATTTCTTAAATCAATAAAGATTAATCCTCCTAGATTACGTACTTTAGAAACCCATCCGTTAAGAGTAACTGTTTCACCAACATTTTTAATTGTATAAATTTGATATTTTTCCATATATACCTCCTATAAATAAAAAAATCCATGAACATAGGGACGAATTCTCGCGGTGCCACCCTATTTCATAGATTTAATCTACCTCTATATTTATAACGGAATAACCCGGTTATTTAACGCTTGGTGTCTTTCTATATAAACGCATATTAGTTTTCACCATCCACTAACTCTCTACAAATTATTTATATATACTCTTCCAAACAAATACTACATATAAAATACCACACATATTATTATTTTTCAAGTACTTTAAAAATAATTATTTTTTTAAAATAAAAAAGGAAACAGGTATACTTTTGTTGTATATATTAATAGGAACGCATTTAGCGTTAGGTGATACCTTTTTTCATATGAAAGGAGGTGATAGTATGACAAAGAAAGATTTACTAATCTTATCTTTAATCATAATGATATATTTATTACTATCTCTCCTATTCTGGGTTATAGTAAAAATATAAAAAAAATCACCTAACAAATGTTAGGTGAACACCCATTAAAAGGTATCACTTAGCAAGCTAAGCGTTCCTTCTACTTATATATTAACACATCAATATAAACGATACAATACACTTTAAAATAAATTTTTATTTCTGACCATATATTTTCATTTCACCTATTGATGCATAACCTGATGCTGTATCGGAAGCCCAAGTTGAATTAACTTGTAATTTCCAGTATTTACTTTTAATAGCACTTCCAAGCATTATAAAGTGCCATCTATAATCATATCCATCTGTCTGCCCAGAATAAACTTGATTCCAAGTACTACCATTAGTACTTGTATATATAACTATACTTCTAGGAAGACGAGTAATAAGATTATTACACTGAGGATATAAAGCAAATCCATAAATAGTTGGAATATCCTTTTTAAATTCAAATGTTAGATAATGAGGACCTCCTACTCCCGAAGTAACCCATGTATTAATATGAGCCGCATATGATCCATCAAATACTTTATATCCATAAGAACCATCACTAGAATAATTAGATGATGAAGTCATCTTTAAATAATCTGATTCCCAGCCACTCATTCTTATATATATTTCTTTATCATAAAAACCTAGTTTTTTATCATATAAATAATCTATAGCATCATCTACTTTTTCAACATTCCACTCTGTATCAGTAGGAGTATATCCTACATCAGAAGCATTATATGAGTATGCTAAAACAGTACCTATTCCCAAAATAAGTACTATGATAAAAACATATTTATATTTAAATATATTCTTCATACACATACTCCTACCTTATACCATTATTTTAATACACTGTATAGATTCAGTCAATTAAAGAAATATCTTAAATAAAAAAGGAAACAGGTATACTTTTGTTGTATATATTAATAGGAACGCATTTAGCGTTAGGTGATACCTTTTTTCATACGAAAGGAGGTGATAGTATGACAAAGAAAGATTTACTAATCTTATCTTTAATCATAATGATATATTTATTACTATCTCTCCTATTCTGGGTTATAGTAAAAATATAAAAAAAATCACCTAACAAATGTTAGGTGAAAACCCATCAAAAGGTATCACTTAGAAAGCTAAGCGTTCCTTCTACTTATATATTAACATAAACACATAAATGATACAAGATATATATTAATTATAGAGGTCAATAATAATATTACACCAAGATCCATTACCTTTTAAATGTAATTGAACCTGGGTATAAGTTCTATTAATAATATATTCTGTATCATAGAGAATTTCTTTGGTATGTTTAGTTGCGCCTGTATCATCTACTAAGTATTCTGAAGCGTTACAATCATCTCCTTGATGCCATCCTAAACGAATTTTATATTTACTATACATATTCTTCTTAGCATCAACTCGGTAAAGAACCGAGGAAGAAGTTGGAGATAAACTAATCATATCAGAATCTACCATCTTTTTTGCTTCAAAATTATAAAGCCAGTCAAGCGCTGATTTGGTATTATCTACGCTCCAGTTATCATCAATCGGATTAAATCCTACTTCACTAGCAATATATGAATATGCAAAAACTGTACTTGTAATAGTTACAAATACTCCAAGCGTAAAGAAAAATAATCTGCTCCTAAATATTTTCTTCATAGACATATTCCTACCTTATATTATTATTTTAATATATATATATATATCAAGGATAAATAAAAAAGGATTTTAAAAGTTTACGACGTATCACATATATCGGAACGTTTAGTTAGGTGAGACTTTTTTCATATGAAGGAAGTTGATAGCATGACAAAGAAAGATTTACTAATCTTATCTTTAATCATAATGATATATTTATTACTATCTCTCCTATTCTGGGTTATAGTAAAAATATAAAAAAAAATCACCTAACAAATGTTAGGTGAAAACCTCCAAAAAGGTATCACTTAGCAAGCTAAGCGTTCCTTCTACTTATATAATATCATATATTTATAAAATATCATATATCTTATTTAATAATTCTTCTTTAAGTGAGTCATCTGTAATATTAGATATTACTTTATTAAGATCACCACTTAGAATTATTTTAATAGCATCTTTATAACTAAATCCTCTACTCATTACATAGAAAATTTTATCTTCCTCTACTTTACCAGTTGCTACTGAGTGTACTCCTTGTACATCTTCTTCAGTGCATAATAGTAGTGGTACTGATTTAGAGATTGCCTCATCTGATAGAAGAATACATTTTTCATATTCTTCTCCATTTGATTTAGCTGATCCTTTTACAAAATCAATACTCATTTTCATAGTCTTAGTAGCTTTATTATCTAGAATACCTACTGTATTTATATAACTAGTAGTATTCTTTCCAATATTTTTAACATCATAGTTAATATCTATAATATCTTCATTTTTACCATAATAAAGGCTATTTAGACTATTTTTAGCGTTATTACCTAGAATATCACTATAATAATTAGATACTTTAATATTACCTTCTAAATCAGTAATTATTGTATCTAGGTTAGCATGTTCATATATCTTATTATTTATAGAAGTAAATATCTTACTAGCTTTATCTAGTAGATTAATAATAGTAAGTTTAATATTTGAGTTTTCTTCTATATTAGTATCTACTACTAAATAGTGAAATGCTTTAGTTCCTCTATATACTAAAGTAATATCAGCACTACTATTCTTAGAAGCATTTATTACTACTTTTTCAGATAAATTAGTTATGTTATTAGTTAAAATGATAGGTTCATAATTAGTATATTTATCTAGATTAATTGTAGTTAAAAGATAATCTTCTACTTCTAGACCAAGTTTAGAAGTAAGATTATTTTCTATATTTGATTTTACTTCTATACTATTTGATTCATAATAAGTAAAGTTACTTTTAGGAATATCTATATCTAAAGAGATATTATTTACACCAAAACTATTAGAAGTTCTAACAGGTATATTATTTAGTTTCATTATCCTATTACCCCCTCTAGTTCTAAATCAATTAATCTATTCATTTCAACTGCGTATTCTACTGGGAAGGATTTAGTAATTGGTTCAGCAAAACCTCTTACTATTAAAGCTTTTGCTTCTTCTTCAGTAAATCCTCTACTCATACAGTAAAAAATAACTTCATCACTTATTTTCCCAACTGATGCTTCATGAGAAAATACTGTATCACTATTTTCTATTTTATTTACTGGAACAGTATCTGTTCTAGATAAACTATCTAGCATAAGTGAGTTACAAGATAAAGCAACATTTGAGTTCTTAGCATGCTTTCTTACATCTACAAAACTTCTCCAAGTACTTATTCCTCCATCTTTAGTAATAGACTTAGTATTAATTGTAGAATAAGTATTAGGAGCATTATGTATTACTTTTATACCAGTATCAATATTTTGACCACTTCCGGCAAAAGTAAGACCATAGTACTCACATCTTGCTCCTTCACCATTTAAGATATTGAGTGGATATAGCATTGATACTTTAGAACCAAAGGCTCCAGTAATCCACTCTACTTTACCATTTTTCCCTACTATAGCTTTCTTAGTATTTAAGTTATACATATTTTTAGACCAGTTTTCGATAGTAGAAAATTTTAAATATGCATTATCTTTTACATAAAGTTCTACACATCCAGCATGAATGTTGTTTTCATTATAACCAGGTGCTGAGCATCCCTCTATAAATTCTACGCTTGAGTCTTCATCAGCAACTATTAAAGTATGTTCAAACTGTCCAGCTGCTTTAGAGTTAAAGCGGTAATAAGACTGAACTGGAAAATCAAGTTTTACTCCTTTAGGAATATAAATAAATGATCCTCCAGAGAATAAAGCGTAATGAAGTGCCATAAACTTGTGATCATTAATTGGCGCTATCTTACAGAAGTATTCTTTAACAAGCTCTGGATACTTCTTAATAGCTGTATCTATATCGCAGTAAATAACTCCTTTTTTCTCTAGTTTTTCTTTCAAGTTATGATATACAAATTCACTATCAAACTGAGCTCCTACTCCAGCAAATGATTTCTTTTCTGCTTCAGGTATTCCTAAAGCATCAAACATTTTTCTTACGTCTTCTGGAACGTCTTCCCACTTAGTATTTATTTTAGATTTAGTTTTAACATAAGTATCTATTTTATCTATATCTAAATCACTTATATCAGGTCCCCATGAAGGCATAGGAAGTTTATAATACATATCTAAAGCTTTTAATCTTAAATCTAAAACCCACTGTGGTTCATTTTTTAATTTAGAAATGTTTCTTACTATTTCTTCACTTAAACCCGTATATTTTGTTTCTATTTCTGATTTTGTTACTACATCATATATATTACGGATTTTTTCATCTTTATATTGATCAACATTTGTTTTAGTCATAATTAATCCTTTATATAATCTTTAAATCCATTCTTTTCGATTTCGTAAGCTAGTTCTTTTTTACCAGTCTTAACAATCTTCCCATCACTTAATATATGAACATAGTCAACATCAAGATCCTCTATCATTTTCATAGAGTGTGTAATGACAATAATAGCATTATCACTTGTTTTAAATTCTCTTATACCTTTTACTACTGTTTTAATAGCATCAACATCTAGTCCTGAATCAGTTTCATCTAGCATTGCTAGTTTAGGATTTAACATAAGCATTTGAAGTATTTCAGTTTTCTTTCTTTCTCCTCCTGAAAAACCTACATTAAGTTCTCTATGTTGATAATCTCTACTAAAGTTAAGTAAATCACTTTTGTTATTTAAGTCTTTTACAAAACTATATAGATTAGTATTTTTATCTTTAGTATTAATAGCACTTCTAATAAAGTTTGCTACTGTTATACCTGGTATTTCTATAGCATTTTGAAAAGACATAAAGATACCTAGTTTTGCTCTTTCATTAGTCTTTAAATCCATTATACTTTTACCTTCAAAAAGGATATCTCCTTCTGTAACAATATATCTTGGACTAGAAAGAACGGTATTTGCAAGTGTTGATTTACCTGCTCCATTAGGACCCATTATTACATGTATTTCACCTTTATTAACTGTTAAATCAAGTCCATTTAAAATATGTTTATCATGGTCATCTGAAGCAATTGTTTTAACACCTTTTATCTCAAGTAATTTTTCCATATTTCCTCCTATATATAGTCTCTTAAAGTTTTATTCTTTAAGTAATCAAGTTCTATTTTAAACATGTCATTCCATATATCAAAAACAACACATTTACCTTTATGACATCCACCAGACTCTACACACTTTAAAGAAGATACTCTTCCTTCAGCAAGTTTAACTATTTCATATAAAGTATATTCTTCCGGTTTTCTTTTTAATTTATAACCTCCTAAGTTACCTCTTTCAGTTATAAATAAATCACCTTTTTTAAGTATACCTATTATCTTCTCTAAATATTTTAAAGATAAATTATTATCTTTAGCAATATCAGCTATTGAAATAAACTTATCTTCTTTATAATGTTTAGCTAAATAAGTCATACATATTAAAGCATATTCTCCTTTTGTAGAAATCTTCATAAACATCACCATATTCAATATATACCATTTTGGTAGGAATTGTAAATACAAAAAAAGAAATTATTAAAATTTCTTTTTAAATATGTTTATTTACAAAGTCTTTCATTAAAGAAATGTCATCACCAGTAACACATAAAGCGTTTATACCAGCTTCTATAGCAGATTTAACATTTCCTTCTTTATTATCAAAGAAAATAATATCTTTAGGTTCTATGCCAGTATTTTTAATTACATAGTTAAATATTTCTATATCAGGTTTAGCTAGTCCTAGTTCAAAAGATAAAAACTTAAAAGGAATTCTATTATAATCTAAATTTTTTCTTAATCTATCTTTTACTAAAAATACTGTATTAGATAAAAGTCCTACATTAATACCTTTATCCATAAGACTATTCATATACTCTATTACATCTTTATAGATAGGCATCTTTAAAGCATTTTTATGATACTCATCTATAAATTCATCTAAAGTACACCCTAAATTAAATCTTCTTTTAATTATAATAAACCATTCTTCTATTTTTTGAAGACTATCAACAGTATTTAAATTAATACCATCTACTTCCCATGTCCATTTATCAAGTATTTCTTCGTCAGAGTAACTATCATTAAAATGTTTAATTGTATCTACTCTTATATCTAAAGTATTGTAAGATCCATTTTCTTTTTCAATTACTCCGCCAATATCAAATAATACTAACTTCATTATCTTTCCTCTTTAGGAACAGTAATATGTTCACTCATCTTTTCCATCATTACTTTTGGATTACGATACATATATTCAATAAGTTTTAAAGCTTTAATAATATAGAATCCATCTGCTACTCTTTCATCTATAACAGCACCCATTGTCATATATTTCTTTCCATCTTTTTCATATATTTCGCCAAATGAAATAATAAAGGAGTTAGTTCCAAATTCCATTAAGTGATGATATATAGCATTAGTTTTAAAAACACCAATATCTGTTACTACACCTGATGCATAATAAAGGTTTCCATCCATTAAACTCTTTGGAAGCCATCCATGTCTATCAAGCCATTTTAAGAATCCTATAATAGGTATTCTTAAGAATTTAGGAAGTTTTCCTAAGAAGTCTGCTGCACCATCTGCAGAATCTCCTTTACAATCTTTAGAACGCATTCTTTTTACTTTATCACTAATAAAGTTAGATACATCTATTAAAGTATCGTTTTCTTTAAAAGGAACTACTGTCATAAGTTCAACAGCTTCATCTTCAAATTTAGTTTTAGCTACAAAACTAATACTCTTTTCTTTATGTTCATACATAGTTCTATTTGCTATAAAATAATTTAATCTTGGTCTAGCATATAAAGTTCTTCCTAATATATAACACATTCCATGGAAGTATGTAACACTAGGATAATCCTTTTTTAATTTATCTATATACTTACAAAAATTAGTAACATCTATTTCAACATTAGAATATACTTCTGATTCTGCTCTAGTAGGAGCAAAATCAATTAAGATATTTGTCATACCATGAAGTCCTTTTACCCTTTTACCATCTCTTCTATCTAATATACTCATATAAATCCTCCTAATATATAACTATATTTAGTATAACATATTTTTTTAGTAAATGTGATATAATATATATAGAGAACACTTTAGAAGGAGGTCAAATGTTTAAGTTAAATAGTTATGTCGTATACAAGAAAGATGTTTGCATAATTATAGCCACAAAGAAAATAAACAATATAGAATATTACACATTAAAATCAGTTAATGACCCAAGTTTAATTATTAATGTACCTACTACTAGTAGTCTTCAAAAGGTCATGACTAAAAAAGAAGCAAAACTTTTACTAGAAAGAATAAAAGATATACCTTTACTAGATAATTTAAATAATAAAGATATTGAAAACACTTATAAAAAATTAATACTTAGCGGGAACAAAGAAGATTTAGTAAAAATAATAAAAACAACTTATTTAAGAAATAGTAAAAGAATTAAAAATAAAAAGAAAAAAAGTGATCGTGACGAAAAATATTATAATCAAGCGGAAAAATATTTATATACTGAACTATCTGTAGTACTTAATATGACTTATAAAGAAGTTAAAGACTTATTTAATAAAGAAATACATGAATGATTTAGAACTATCTAAAGAAATAATAACTATCTTAAAGAAAAACAAAATAGAAAGTATAGAAAGTCTTACTAACTTAGAAAGAAGTGATTTAAAGAAATTATCACTTACAAATAGTCAAATTAATCAGATAATAATAAAACTTCAATTAAACGGGTTTGATTTAAAAAAAGCAAAAAGAAGTGTTAAATAAACACTTCTTTTTATTTGAATAAACTTTTAAATATAGAGTTACCTATTTTTCTACCAATTGTACTTGCAGTAGAATTTGCTATCTTTTTAGCATATTTTTCTGCTACACTATCTTTTTTCTTTTTAGTACTCTTCTTTTCTTCTTTCTTAGTTTCTTTCTTTTCTTCTACCTTTTCTTTTTCTTTTCTAGAAGAAAGAATTTCAAAAGCCGATTCTTCATCAATTAAATCTTTATATTTATTATATAAATGACCACTAGTAATTAAATTTATTCTTTCAGTATCAGTAATAACTCCTACTCTACTTTGAGGAGGTACTACAAAAGCTTTTTCAGTAATACTTGGTTCACCATTTTCATCTAAAAATGATATAAGTGCTTCCCCAGTTTTAAGACTTTTAATTTCGCTTACCATATCAAATTTAGGATTACTTCTAAATGAAGACGCAGCTGCTTTAACTTTCTTTTCTTCAGCTGGAGTATAACTTCTAAGTACATGCTGAATCTTATTACCAAGCTGAGCTAGTACTTCACCTGGTATATCACTAGGAGACTGAGATATAAAGTATACTCCTACTCCTTTAGAACGAATTAATTTAACTATACCAGTTATTTGTTTAATTATATTAGCTGGCATTTCGGAGAATATTAAATGTGCTTCATCAAAGAAAAGTACTAGTTTAGGTTTGCGGGCGCTTCCTACTTCTTCAAAAATATTATAGATAGAAGTAAGTAACCATACTAAGAATACTGCATATAAACTAGGAGTTTTAAATAACTCTTCCGCATTAAATACATTTATATATCCTTTACCAGTATTAGCATCATAATGCATTAAATCTTTTAAATTAAAGTCTGGTTTTCCAAAGAAGAAGTCTCCACCATCTCTTTCAAGAACAAGAATATTTCTTTGAATAGCTCCTATACTTTGAGAAGTAATATTTCCGTATATACCAGTATATTTATTTTTATTTTCAAGGCAGTATGTTAGTATTTCTTTTAAATCTTTTAAATCTATAAGTTTTAAGTTTTCATCTTTAGCAATCTTAAATACTATAGAAAGTATTCCTTCTTGGGCATCAGTTAAATTAAGCATTTTAGCAAGGAGGTCTGCTCCAACATTTTCAACCGTAGTTCTTACGCTATGACCTTTCTTTCCATATAGATCTAAGAATGTTACAGGAAAACTTTTATATTCAAAATCTTCTATACCTAAAGATTCTACACTTTTAGGAACAAATCCTTCTTCTAATCCTTTAAAAGCAAGACCAGATAAATCTCCTTTTATATCTACAAGAAATACCGGTACTGATGCATCTGAAAAACTTTCAGCCATTACTTTTAAAGTAGTAGTTTTACCACTACCACTAGCCCCTGTAATGATACCATGCATACATGCTTTTGATAGATTTAAACATATTTCTTTTTCACTATTTTTACCTATTACTAATTTATCATTTATGTACATATTATCACCTAATATTATTTTACTATAAAAAAAGGCAAAAAAAAAGCACCACCATGTCAGTGATGATACTCTTTTTTGGGAATATACCTTAGTCTCATATAAACACCTGACAAACGTTTATAGATGACTATATCAAGTCTCCCAATATACGTATATTACTTAATAGCTTGATATGAGAATATTTCATTTTATAAATTTCAATAAATATAAATAATACTTTTTTTATATTAGATATACTATTAAATATAAATAAATATGAAGAACGAGTTATTATTTAGTATTTACGTTCATCTTTTGACTACTGATAAATAGTAATAAGTAACTATAAGATAACATATTTGTATTATAATAATTATTTTTTTTATTAATTATTATAACCTTAGAATTATCTTTGTTATTACTCTCTTCTATTAAGTAACTATATAATACCATATATATAGGAGATATGCAATAGGTTTTTTAAAAATTTTTTAATAATCATTAAATTCCATATATTCTACTCCTACTTTTCTATATATATCACCTGCACTAGGAGCTTTAATTACATTAAATCTAGCAAGAAGATTATAACTTTCATCTAATAAGAATATTATAAATAAAGTAATAAATATTATTTTAAATAAACCATCATGTTTCTTACGAAGTCTACCCTTTATCCAAGGTACTATTACATACATTAAGAATACTCCAGATATTGCAAAAAATAAAACTGATCTTAAACATATAAATCCATTTATATTTCCAAAGTTAAGTATTTCAGTATTATAGTCCCAGCTTCTTTGACCATCAAAAAGTACAAACAAAAGATATCCCGTAATATATTCAAGTAATCCACAAATAATACCACTTTTTAAAAATACCATAAAAGGATTTTTGGTCTTTTTATTTATTAAATATATAAATAATCCCCCTATTACATAAATATCTATCCAAGGAAGAAAACAACTTCCTCTCATATAAATGGTTTTAAAACCACTATTTATATAATAAAAGATTACTTCATATATCCATCCAAATACACCACTTATTACCATAAGAAATGTATAAAATGCTAACTTATCCTTTTTATTCATCCTATCACCTATAATAAGTATATCATACATTTTAATTGATAAAGTTTTAAAAATAAGTTATTATATTTGTGTGATTAATATGAATGAAGAAAATTTAATAACTTATTACAATAAATTTTATGAAGAAAGAAGATTATCTACTAGGCATGGGAAAATAGAGTTTATTACTACTATGAAATATATCCATAAGTATTTAAAACCAGGAGATAAGATTCTAGATGTTGGGGCAGGTATGGGCGCATACACAGTACCCCTATTTAATGAAGGATATGACGTTACCGCTATAGAACTTGTTAAACATAATTTAAAGATGATTAAATCTAAAAATAAAGATATAAAAGCTTATCAAGGTAATGCTATAGATTTATCTAGATTTAAAGATAACTCTTTTGACATATTACTACTATTTGGGCCTATGTATCACTTAATGAGTAAAGAAGAGAAAATACTTGCTTTAAAAGAAGCTAAAAGAGTTTGTAAACCAAATGGATTTATATTTGTCGCATACATTATGAATGAATACGCTGTAATAACACATGCTTTTAAAGAAAGAAATATCTTAAAAGATAAAGATAAACTATCAGATGATTATCACATAATTTCTTCTCCTACTGACCTTTACTCATATGTAAGAATAGAAGATATAGATAATCTTAATAAAGAAGTTAATCTAGATAGAATAAAAATAATTACTCCAGATGGACCAAGTAATTATATAAGAGAATATGTAAATAAACTTAGTGAAGAAGAATTTAATGAGTTTATCAAATATCATTTATCTACATGTGAAAGAAAAGACATCTTAGGAGCAAGTGCTCATACTTTAGATATACTAAAAAAGAATTAGTTTAAAACTAATTCTTTTTATTATACTTATCTTCTACTTTCTTAAAAGGTATTAATCTAAATCCTAAAGTACCTTCTATTTTCTCTTTACTAATAGGTCCTAATTTTCTAGAATCTATTGAATTATTACGATTATCTCCCATTACAAAATATGTATCTTCTGGAATAGTAGTATAACCTAAATCACTTAATTTAAAGTCATAAGTTATTTCAGCAAGTGGGTCATCCATTTCTTCTCCATTTATATAAAGTTTTCCTGCTTTAACTTCTATAGTTTCTCCTGGAAGACCTATTACTCTTTTAATAAGCATTTGTTTAGCATGATCAAATACTACAATTTCAAATCTATCATATTTATGATCCATCTTATTTAGTATTAAAAAGTTTTTATCTTCTAATGTAGGAGACATACTATCACCATGAACAAGTATTGGTATAAATACAAATGCTCTTATTAATAAAAAGATAACTATTACTACTACATAAGGAATAATTTCTTTCATAAATAATTTAACTCTCGAACTGTTGTCTATCATATTATCACCATAATAAGTATACTACAAAAGGTCAAAAAAAAGAAGATATTATCTTCTTTCTTTGATTTTTGGTTGTTTTACTAAACTTCTTAAGAAGAATAGTCTAGCTCTTCTAACTTTACCTTTTCTTACTACAGTAACTTTATCAATTACTGGTGAGTTAATTGGGAATGTTCTTTCTACCCCAACACCTTGTGATATTTTTCTAACTACGAAGTTTTTAGAAATACCACTACCTTTGATAGCTAATACTATACCTTCGAAATCTTGAACTCTTTCTCTTTTACCTTCAACGATTTTAACACCAACTCTAACAGTGTCTCCAACTCTGAATTCAGGAATGTCAGTTCTGATTTGATTCTTAGTAATTTTATCAACTACGTTCATACATACATCTCCTTCTTGTTTTTTATTATAATCATAAAAGTCTTTTTCATCGGATTACGTGTTTAATTTTAACATATTATCAAAGTAAATGCAACAACTTTTTAATATTAATATTCAATAAGTTCGGTAAGTCTACCGTTTCTTTTAATCTCTTCTACCGCACTAACAACCATAGAAGCATCATAAGTTTCCGTAGATACTCTAGCCAAAAAATAAGTCCTATTCCCTCGCGTTTCTAAAATAAAAGTTGAGTTTGGCGTCGTAATATCTCTTAAAACTTGGTTATAAATGTTAGTCAAAGTTGTTTCATCAATTACGCCATTATAATAATGAGAATCATCAATATACTTAACTGTATTACCGGCATAACTAATACCATTACATGCATCATTTGCAAATCCACTCCAGAAATAAGAATAATCTGGATATACCTCGGCAAATCCACGAATAAACATTCCCATTTCGTCTTCGCCTTCCTGCCCACACCATAATTCATATCTTGTTATAGTATTATCCGCTTTAGCTGGTTTATTATCTTTAAATGTAGATACTTTTTCATCAGTATATTCTTTTGTAACCGTATATGTTTCATTTGATAAATTAGCATATACATTACATTTTGAATCAGTATTTACTACACCATACTTTGGTAGACCTCCTGTTACATCTAGTGATGGAGATACTTTACCATTTTCAAATTTATATGTTGTAGATGGATCACCACTTATCATTTTTAATGTACAATCTTCTTTTACTACTCTAATTATATTTGAAACAGAATTTTCAAATGCACCTTTTCTTGACTGTTCTATTACTCTTGTTACTTGTGGTATTGCTATTAAAGCTATTACTCCTAGTATTAATATTACTGCTAGAAGTTCTATTAATGTAAATCCTTTTTTATTCATAAGTCACCTATTCCTTTAACTGATTATATCAAAAAAGAAGAATATTATCTACTACGATGATATTCTTCTTCATATTCTTTTTCTTCAAATGATTTACAGCTTATTATTCTACTTTTTAGTTCGTTTTCTAGTAGTTCTATTTTTTGTAGTAATAATAAAGCATATTTTTCATCTAAATATTGTAAATATTTATTTCTAATTATTGTTTTATATCTAGTTAAATCGTTAAGTGCTGCTCTTAAATTAGTGATATCTGTATCATCGTCATCATCATTTAAAATACTAACAATAAATCTTAGATATAATTCAAGTTTATTTTTTATTTTTCTTTTTAATACTCTTTCAATAAAACTAGGACTGATCATAACCATTTTATTAACGGTGATTCCATCATATTCAACTTTGTTTCTTGGTTTAAATTTAAACCCAGATTTATTATCAAACTTAGTTAAATAATTAAAAGATGAATCTTTTACTAATAAAAATGTTTTATTATTCATTATAATCATCCTCTTTTCTCTAGTAAGTCAGGTCTTCTTTCTTTAGTCCTTTTGATTTGCTCTTCTAGTCTCCATTTTCTTATATTTTCATGATGACCAGAAAGTAGTACTTCTGGAACTTTCATTCCTCTAAAATCAACAGGTCTAGTGTATACTGGGTAATCTAGTAAATCATCATTAAATGAATCTTTTAAATGTGATTCTTCTTCGATTACTCCATCAAGTAATCTTACAATACTATCAGTAATTGCCATACTAGGAATTTCTCCTCCTGTAAGAACAAAATCACCAATACTTATTTCCATATCCGCAAGGGTTCTAATGCGTTCATCAAACCCCTCGTAATGTCCACATATTATAATCAAATGTGACTCTTTTGTCAAGGAATACGCTACCTTCTGATTATATGTTTTTCCTTGTGGAGTCATTAAAATTACTTTAGTATTTTCATCTTTTAAATCCTCTACTGCATCAAATATTGGTTGAGGCATTAGAACCATTCCAGCTCCTCCTCCAAAACCATAATCATCTACTCTATTATGAGGATCTGTAGTGTATTTTCTAAAATCTACTATATTGATTTCAACTTTACCACTATTAATTGCTCTTTTAATAATTGATTCAGAGATAAATCCTTCAAACATTGAAGGAAAAAGTGTTAATATATCAATTCTCATTAATCATACCTTCTAATACTTCTAAATCAATTCTTTTTGATTCTAAATCAACATTAAGAACAAATTCATCTATAAATGGTACAAATGAATGAGTACCATCATTTTCAATATCAAGTATTGGATGAGCATGACTTTTTAAAATATCTGTTACTACTCCAATCTTTTTATCTTTAACATAAGCATCTAATCCTATAATATCTTCATCTAAGAATCCATCAAACTTATATTCCTCTTTAATAATATAAACTTTCTTTCCTTTATATTTTAATACTTCATTTATATCATTAATACCTTTAAATGTTACCATATCGTAGTTCTTATGTACTCTATAACTAGTTATTTCTAGTTTGTCTTTATAAGGTCCTACATATAAGTAGTTACCTACTTTAAAGACATCTTCTTTAAATTTAAAGTCAGATATTATTCTTACTTCACCCTTAATACCATGTGTATTAACAATATCACCTATAAATAAATAATTCATATAACACCTACTTATCTAATTCATAAAGAATAATAGATGCTGCTACAGCTACATTTAAGCTTTCAACACTACTATTCATTTTTATATATAAATATTTATCACATAAAGATAATACTCCATTTGATACTCCATTACCTTCATTACCCATAACTATGGCAACTTTATCTTCAAATTTTATATCATCTAAGTTTTCTCCGCCATCTACTTTAGTAGCATACTTAGTATAATCTTCTAAAGTATTTAAACATTCTCTTAAATCACTAACAATGATGTTTTGTTTAAATAGCATTCCTTGAGTAGCTCTTACTACTTTAGGATTATATAAATCTACAGTATCTTTAGAAAGTACTATAGTATCTACATTAAATGCTAAACTACTTCTTATAATAGTACCAAGATTACCTGGATCTTGAATATTATCTAGAAGGAGTATTCTATTACCTTTAAGTTCTCCTAAAGACTTTTTACATACTCCTATTACTTTACTAGGTGTATCTAGTTCACTTAAAAATTTCATTACTTTTGAAGAACATGTCATTACTTCAGCATCTACTTCTTCATCAAAAGTATAAGATTCATCCACTAATACTTTTTTAAGTAAATGATACTTATTAGCTTCTTTTATTAAATGTTCTCCTTCTATTAAAAATAAACCTTGTTTATCTCTTTCTTTTTTTATTTTTAACTTATTTATATCTTTAATTTTACTATTTTCTATAGAACTATATAACACCTACATCACCAATTATATTTTATCATAAATAAAGAACTTTAATTAGTTCTTCTTTAATTTTTTTTACTTTTTATTTACCATAGTATAAAAAAGAGTAGATAAATCTACTCTTTTGGATATGTACCAAGTGTAATCTTAGTAGTTGTTTCCTTATTATTTCTCTTATAAGTAATCTCTACTGTATCACCAGGACTATATTTATATAATTCATATCTTAAGTATCCGCTTGATTTAACAGATACTCCGCCGAATTTAGTAATCATATCTCCTACTTTTAAACCGGCTTTAGAAGCAGGTGTATTTTCTCCTACACTAGTTACATATACACCAGATTCTCCAAAGAATGAAGATCTATCTGACATATTAATACCTAAATATGGTTTTGGAGATTCTTTACCACTTCTTATATCATTAGCATATTTAGTAGCTATTTCAATAGGAATAGCAAATCCAATTCCTTCTACACTACTAGTTACAATTTTCATATTAGTAATACCAATTACTTCTCCATTAGCATTACAAAGTGGTCCTCCTGAATTACCTGAGTTAATAGCAGTATCTGTTTGTAATACTTTAAATACTACACTTACATTAGATTCACTAGATTCTACTAATCTATCTTTACCAGATAAAATACCTCTTGTTACTGTCCAAGAATATAAATCTGAATCTACTGGAGATCCTACTGCAAAAGTAGTATCACCTACTCTCATATCTTCAGATGATCCCATTATAGCAGTAGAAACAATATATTTCTTTTCTATTTTAAGTACTGCTACATCTAAATATTCATCTGAACCTACTACGCTTGCATCATATTCATTTCCATCAGTGAATTCTACTTTAATAGTTCTTCCTGAATCTATAACATGATGATTTGTTAATATATATCCGTAATCATTATCTGAATCATAAACAAATCCTGTTCCAGTAGAACGTAAAGTACTTCCTGAATAGTTTTTAACAACTACTACTGCATCATATACTTTTTCTACTGCATCAGCAAGTCCTGTATCATTTATAGTAACATTCTTATATGATTTAGATTTACTTTCTTTAGTATTAATATTTAAATTATCAAAACGATAATCTATATATGCAAGTATTCCAGCTACTGAACTTACAATTAATATAAAAGTAAGTACAAATACAAATACTATTTTAGAATTATCATTTTGTTTAGTATTTCTTTTTAAAACATCATCAGTTAAAACTCTATTAGCTACTTTAGGATTACAATTTTTGCAGTGACCATTTTTATCAATTTCTTCACCGCATTCTTCACAAATTTTTCTTTCCATTCTTTCACCTTCCTATATATATTATAACTATCAAATGTTAACTTTATGTGAATTTTTGCTATTTTTCTACCATAAATAGTATATCACAAAAAAGAGAATAATTATTTATTATTCTCTTTTTCTTCATTAATTATTTCATCAGCTTGATATTCAAACTCTTCATCTAACTCTTCTTTTTCTTTTTTATTCTTTTCTTTTAATTCTTCTATCTTTTCTTTAGTATTTTTAAATGTAGATTTTACATTAGGGAACGCTTCATATAAACGTTTAGTAAGTTTAGAAGTATCTTTTAAGTACTCTTTAATCTTATGAGTTATTTCTTCTGTATTATCTTTATATGGTTTAAAATTAGCATTCTTTATTTTAGAAATAATAGATGTTGATACTATAGTATCTATAACAAATAGAATAAATAAGGTACATCCTATAACTATTAATACATTATGAGGAATCATGTTCATATACTTATTTATAAATGGACTAATAATATGAAGAGATACTGCTGCACCTACTCCAAAAGGAATAGTAGTTTCTAAACATATTCTTCCATTTATATTAAATTTCTTATCGCTATAATCCCACCATCTAGCTTTAAATAGTTTTTCCATTACAAAGCTAGTTGTATATTCTAGTACCATACATATTACTGCTGCAAGAATAAATAGTACTAAGAATTTATCTGTATAGTCTTTAAGTAAATATGTAATAGCAAGTATTCCCCATCCATATATAGGACAGTAAGGACCAATTAAGAACCCTCTATCGACATATTTGTGATCTTCTATTAAAGTTAGTATTACTTCCATAGCCCATCCTAAAACGGAGTAACATAGGAAGAATAAAAATAAATGAGAAAAATTATATAAAAATTCCATTTTTTTTCATCTCCAGTACATAGATATTATATATTAAAAGAGAAGAGAAAACAATTTATTTGTTTTCTCTGTTAAATATTTTTTTACTAATCATGTATTTATAAAAATACTTATCAGTCATTATAAAGAATATAAATTCATTATTTGTTTTCTTATAAAGTATAGGTAAACATAACTTATTACTTACATCAACTAAATCTACAAAGTTTGTAATAACTATTTCACTTAATTGTTTATGAATAGGTACTTCCTCTACTTCAACTAGAATATCTGCATATACTTTAAATACAGCATTCATTTCTCTATAGAATCTATCTCTATTAGTAAGTTTAGCTAAATGATATAAAAGAATACCATCTATTATTACTGATATTAAACATCCAAATAAATATAATAATTTAAAAGGAGTGCTACTCTTTTCAGTAACTGTTGATATTAAATAAGCCTCCCCGCTTTTAAATCCAGTTTGATCAAATGTAACAGAAGTTAAATCATTAAGAAGAGGAATCTTTATTTCTATAACATCATGATATTTAAAATCTTCTATATCACTTGAAGTAATAGTAGATTTAAATACTACTTTAATATATGAAGTAATATCCATATTAACAGTATCTTTATAACTTTTCATAAATTCGTTATATTCTCTAAATTTAACTTTAAAACGAGGATTAATATTAATATAGTTTTCTTTATCTACTTCATTAGTTATTTCCGGAATAAGTTTAGCATCTTTAGAATAAATTACTTCTCCATCAGATAATGCTACTATAGAAGCATTAACACTATAATTATATTTATAATCAAGTAGTTTAGATGATTCATAATTAAATAGTACATTAAAATCAAAATAATCTACTAAACTAGAAATATACTTATTATTGTTATCATTTTTTGATTCATAGAAATCATTTTCAGTCATTTCTACATTATAAGTTATTTTATCTTCTGCGTTATAGTTAACAATATCTTTTTTATCATGATTATTAGGATTTATTGTTTTAAATAGTAAATCTATTGATACTAATAATATGAATGATATTGCTACTACAAGAATAGAATATAAAGTAACTTTTAAATTATTAAGCTTCTCTTTCCTTCTCACATTATCCCTCTTTATCTATTATTCTTTTAATCATTGATACTGGGTACCCTACCTTTTTAAAATGATATTTTTTTGTGCCAATAACATCTTTAAAGTTTATAGTACCTACCACTTCATTATCACTTCTAACTATAATTTCTTTATTATCTATTTTCTCTATATAGTGAGCTTTTATCTTCCCATCATTTACGTAAATAACTAGATCATCAACATTTAGTTCATCTATCTTTTCTACTTTTTCATAAATAATAGTATCACCAAATTTATAAGTTTTACTTATATCTTTATTGCTTACATTATATGGTACTAAATCAAACATACCTATAGAGAAGAATACTAGTACAGATACTACACTTAATATAATAAGTTTAACTACTTTTCTTTTTCTAATTTTAATCTTATGATTATAGTCCTTTAACTGAGCGCCTATTTTATTGGAGTAATAAAATACTGCTATAAAATAAAGTATTTCTAACACTGTTACAACAAGTGCTTTTAATCTTGGTACTACTGGAACAGTAATATAAACAAGTATTGGTAAAAATCTAACTAGATATACTCCTAAAAGAGTTCTTTTACTAGAAAGCGATAAGCATAAGAAATTACATATTATTATTGGTACTATACTAAATACAATATGTTTTAACATAGAGTAAGTACCTAAATAATAATATAAAATTAAATCACTTACTATAAATAAAAGAGTACTTACTTTACAAATATTTTGTAAGTTTTTAGAGCTATTAAGTAAATAATATCTAATATATTCTTCAAATAAAATTACTATACAAAAGAAATAGATATTTTTAAATACACTAGTAAAACTATGTGAAAAATCTACTACTTTAAAACCAGTAAAAAATCCTAAGAAAAATACTACTGATATAAATACTAAACTTATATAAAAAATAATCTTTGAATAATATAAGTTATATTTACTTTTAACTTTAACATCTTTAAATGAAAAGAATGTATATATAAATAAAAGTGACCAAAATATTGGATTAATTATCTTTAAATAAAGACTAGAAAAAAAAGGTAATATACATATAAAAAGGAATATAATATAGATTATTATACTTAATAATATCGATATTAACGCATTTTCCTTTTTCATGATATCACCACTTTTATTAATCTTCTTCGTAATTTAATTTTAATGTATATTTTACTGCTACAGCATTTTCACTATCATTTCTAATAGTTAATTCTACTAAATTTTTCCCATTTTGATATAAGTGATTATTTGTATTATTTAATTTATCACTTACAGAATCATAAATAATACTATCACCTTTTGAAACAGTATATGTTATAGTTGCATCGCTACTAGTTTCAGCACTACTATTTGCACTAACAAAATGAGCATCAACATTACCTAAATTTTCAACTTCAAAAGTATATGTTTTATAATCTCCTTTGTTATTAAGTTGAACATTAAATTCTATTTCTTTACCAGTTATAGTTGGACCAGCAAGTTCTACTCCAACGCCGTATGAAGCATAACTACTTTCATTAACTCCAACATCCCATTTCTTTTGACTTGCACTTACATAACCGGTCTTATCTACCATAGTAATATATCCTAAACCAACAAGTCCTATTAACATAATTGCAAAAACCGAATATAATCTAACATTACTTATTTTAAACATGTGCATCCCTACCGTTTCTATCCTATATACATTATAACACAATTATCTTTTTTGTAACAATAAAAAGATAGATTTCTCTATCTTTTAAAATTAACATATTCTTTTAATTCTTTGTAGTAATGAATACTACCAAGTACAAATGATAAAAGTGTTATAAACACTAACACGTATAGAAGTGGATATAAGTAGCAATATTCATAAGAACTTTTAGAATATCTATATAGTTCTATTATTAAAGCTAGAAATGATACAAGGAATACTATATAAGAAAGTAAAAATTGTATTTTCCCATAATATGTTTTAGAAAAATTAATTAGTTCTTTAGATAACTCTTTTTTAGTTAGTTTATATATCATTAGACACCTCTTAATTCAATAAATTTATTATCATGTATTAGATCTTGAAGTTCATAAAAACGATAATTTTTATCACTTATTTTTTTAATAACTAAGTAGTAATCTTTCCCTATTTCTATATTTTTTAAATATCTCATATCTAGATTAATAATATCTTCATATTCATTATAACTAATTTTTATATATTCAGAGTTTATTTTACTTATTATAGTTATTTTTAATTTATAAACATCTTCTTCACTTTTTATAAGATTACCTTCTACTTTTTTTTCTAAAGTAGATACTTTATTTTCATAATCATCTATTTTTCTTTCATAGATTATAAACATTGCTACAAAAATATATAGTGTTATAAAAAGCATAATAATAATTTCAATGTTATTCTTTATAACCTTCATATTATCACCTACTTTAATTATAACTAAAAGAAAAAGACTTTTACAAGTCTTAATCTAATTTTTTACCACATTGTGTACAGAATTTTCCAACTTTTGGAGCGCCACAATCAGGGCAGAATGCTGGAGCACTTGCTGCTGGAGCTGGTTCAGCTGAAGTTTCTACTGGAGCTGGAGTTTCTACTGGAGCAGCTGGAGTTACAGCACCAAATACTGTTCCTGGAGCTGGTGCTGCAGGAGCTTCTGGAGCTGGTGCTGGAGCACCTTGCATATTACCAACGCTATTTAATACGTTAGCTCCTTGTTGTTGTGCAAATCCCATTCCCATGAATCCCATCATAGATCCATTTTCATTGCTTGCTGCAGCTTTCATAGATTCACCTGTAGCAGCTGCCATTGTTCCAGCCATGTTATTACTGTAAACTTGACCCATACGAGTAGTTTCAGCAACTTTAGCATCCATTTCTTGAACAATTTTTCTAGATTCTTCAGATGCATTAATTCTAAGTGCAACATCTGTAACAATAATACCATATAATGAATGCCATTCTTCATCTAGCATGTTATTCATTTGGTTAGTTACATCTGATTTATACATTTGAATTTTATTGAATGAAACATTATGCATTGACATAATTGTTGCAATACATTCACTAACTTTTTGAGTAAATTTAGCTTTTAATTGGTTTGTTCCACCTTGTTCTTGGTTAGCAAAGATATCATCAAATTTTAATGTATCTTTTTCAGGATTAGCTCCTACATAATTATTAACAAGAATAACTGGATCATCTACTTTAATAGCATATTCACCATTATAAGTAATTTCAACACTACCATAAACTGGATCAAAAATTGTTTCTGGTTGTTGAGAACCAAAAGTATTACCAGGAATTGGCATTGTTCTTACATAGTAAACTCTTTGATCTTTTGCTGGTTGTCCACCATAAGTAATACGTTTACCAATAGTTTTAATACTATCTAAAACGCTCTTTCCAAGTGATCCACAGAAAATACTTGGTTCACTACTAGAATCATAAGTATAAGTACCAACTTCATCAGTGAATTCAACAATTTCACCATTGTCAATAATCATCATTGACCATCCTTGTGGTACAGCAATTCCAGAACCATTAGAAATAACACCTGGAGTTGGATTAGTATTTCCTACACCATGAGATACAACACCTCTTTGGATGATTACATCTTTTTCTGCTGCAGGACAAGTAATAAACTCTTTAAATTGATCTCCTATTTGACTTGATATAGAAGATACTGCTGCTTTGATTAATCCCATTATCAAAAACCTCTTTCTTTAATATTTTCTAATATCGTTAAGAATCCAATTTCTTTTAACGATATCTACAACACCTGAACCACAATATGAACATTTCTTATGACCTACTGATTTAATAGGTGCTCCGCAGTTAGGACAGTTTAAACCTAAACCTTTTATATTAGAAGGTAACTTTTCAGTATCAACTATATAAATAAATTCTGTTTTAAACTTAGTCTGAACTTTTTTACTTTCACCATTTAAACCAAATACATATTCAACACTACTATTAAAATTAATAGTAGCTACATATCCATCATAAGAATATGCACTTATAGCAGTACGATGTATTTTTATTGAATCGAAACGAACATTTTTATCAGTGAAATCACTTATCTGACTTTTAATACTACTTACAACCTTATCACTAAGAATTACTTCACTATCTTTTTCAAGATAACCTTGTTCAATTGAATTTAGATAATAGATAATATCTTTTTCAGATATTCTTCTAAGTTCATTAATATTTAACTCAGGGAAATCTTTCTTAATTCTAGGTACATATATTGAATCCATGCTTGAAAGAGACTTAGGCGTGTTTTCTTCATCTAGTTTTGTTTGTCTTAGTACTTCTTTTAAATCAGATGTGCCAAAATATTGTCTTAGAAAACTTTTGCCCTTGTTTAAGTAAGATTTTACTATCATTCCAATCACAATTAGTAGTATTAAAATTATTGACAAAATAATTAAAGCACTAATTAAAAATGGACTCATATAAATATAATTTTTTCACTAATTACCTCCTGTTCACTCCTATTCTCGAAATAATTATATCATAATAGAATAAGAAAAAAAAGAGTTTTAAATAAAAGAAAACTGGTTGTATTGTAGCGTTACAATTGATGTGAGACCTTATATATAGTAAAAAAGCAATAAGTCTAGTAAAATGTAATTAAACAACAAAACATTTACCTAGAAAGGACTTATCGCTATGACAAGTATATCACATTATCCTCACAGTTTAAAT
>JAEEGL010458822.1_pt1 | contig 30865 bp, 15 predicted proteins | sample 9134231 | NCBI WGS metagenome assembly JAEEGL01 (sample SAMN16246548, study PRJNA631951) | gut metagenome | biome: gut microbiome; feature: rumen; material: fiber-attached | host: Bos | place: Iran: Karaj | collected 2018-10
GGATTGGGGATTGGGCCCAATCCCCAATCCCCAATCCCCAATCCCCAATCCCCAATCCCCAAATTCTCTTTCTTTATTATGATTTTATTTTTTAACTTTTTTTATTTTTTTTAATTTTTAATTTTTTAATTTATTATAATTGAATTTACATTAATAATTATTAATTTTATATATATATATTAATATACATAACAATTGAAACAATTATTATGTTTTTTTTTTGTTTCAACATTCGTTTCTTTATTTGCTGGTTTAAACTCATTTTCTGGGAAATTTAAGCTTATACTTTTACATTCATAATAAGATATATCACTATTATTCCTTTTATGTTGATTTGTTATAAAATTTGAACTAATATCAGAAAAATAACTATCTGAATTTTTTTTATGATTAGAATCTTTATTATTTTTATCATCTCCAATAAATTCCAATGTAATTTCATTTATAATTTTATTATCATTATTTGTTATTTCTTCTTCTTTAATATCTCTAAAACTAAAATTACTTATTTCTGGAATATTATTTATTTTCTGTTTACTAAAGCTTTTTTGAGTAATATTTGCTTTTGGACTTATAATGATTTCTTTATTTTTTTTATTATTAATCATAGCAGAATTAAATAAAAATTTTTCATTATTATTTTTAGAAGAACAATGACTGACAATACTATTTTCAAATAAATTATTTAATTTAAAAGAATCACTTTTTAAATTACTAATAATACTAGAATTTAAAGACGAATTATCTGAATTTTTTTTTTGATGATGTCTTTTACATAAAGAAGAAAAAACATTATTAGAAATACTTGCAGATAATTTTTTATAACTGAATATTTTTCCTTCAAAATCTTTTATTTTAGGAATACTCATTAATCTTCTTTCATTTGCAACTTCAACACTTTTAATTTGTCCAATATCTTCATTAAAATATTTTATTATTATTTTATTTTTTGGTTGATCATAATAAAATGAAACATTATATTTTGCAGTATTTTCAATTAAAACATTTAAAAACTTTTTAGTATTTATAATTTTTTCTTGTTCCATTTCTTCTATTTTATTTTCTAATTCTTGAATTCTTTTAATATTATTTTCTAATTTAATTTCATATTCAAATTTTTCTTTTCTATTCTTCTCAACTAAATTTTTAATATCATTTTTAAACTTTTCAATTAACTGATTTTGACTATTTATTTTATTTTCAAAGTTTCTAAATCTATTAGAAATAATATAAGCATTATTTTTAATTTTATTTTTTTCATTTTCACTAAACATAATAATATTTTGATATTGTTCGATAGTTTCTTTCATTTTATAATTATCATTAATATAATCTTCGAGTTTTCTTTTTAATTCTTCTTTATCTTTAATTAAAATTTCATATTCAGATCTTAAAGCAGTTTCCTCAGATTTTAATTCAGTATATTCATCTTGTAATTTATTAAAAGATTTTTTAATCGTATTATATTCACTTAATTGTTCTTCATATTGTTGAATTAAACTTAAATTTTTAATATATTCATCTTTTAATTTTTCATATTCTGCAAAATCACAACTTGACATTAATTTATTTGGACTGAAATTTTCTCTTCCACTAGTTGTGTTATATCTTGGTGTTACATTTGATGAACTTGAACTTTTATTTTCTTGAATTAAATTATTAATTGCTGAAATTGCAGTAACATTCTTTTTATATAAATCATTTAAAATATATTCATTCTCCTCTAATTTATCATTCACATCCTTTAAAAAAGAATTTAAGTCTAATAAAAATTTTTCAATTTCTTCTTCTTTTATTGAATTTAAAGGATTCTCATTAGAAAGATAAGTTGTAATTATTTGTTGGAAAGTTAATATTTCATTTTTTGTATTTAAGAATGGAGAAATTATGGGAGCTTGGTTTGAAATAATGGAGTTTCTTGGAGATGAGTCTGATTGCATTTTTTTATTTTTATGTTTAATTTTTTGAAATTTTTATTTATTAATTTTAGGATAATAATTGGAATTATTTTATATTTTAATTAAAAAAAAATTTAAAATTAAAGAATATTAGAAAATTAAATTATTATGAAAAACTAATTAAATTAATTCTTTAGATTAATTAAATTATAATTTAATTATTTTATTTAAATAATGGATTATATATCTTTGAATTCAGAAATAAAGAAAAATACAGATTATTCAAAATTACAATCTTCCATAGTAAAATAATATATAAATAATATCTTTCAGTATACAAAATTATTAGAATATTTTAAAATAATTAAGAATCAAGGTTCAAAATTCATTGAAAAATTAAAAAAATCATTGGAAGATTTACATTTAGAAGTTAAAAAAAATAATATAGTATTAAATACATCTACATCTCTTGCTATTTCTGATTTTATAACATCTTCAAAAAGATTTTATATAAAACTAGAAAGTTCAGTAAATTCATTAGGAAATGAAGTAATAGAACCTTTAGAAACTCAAATATCAACATATAATAAAATATCAAATACTTTAATTTCAGAATTATCAAAAGTAAACTCAATTCTTCAAGATAATAAATTAAAAATAGAAAAATTTAAACATAATTATTTTAATGCTTCAAAAGAAACAATGGAACATGAACAAAAAGTAATTAAATATATAGAAAGTAATAATATAAAACAAGAAACAGTAAAAAATTTACATGAACAATTATCAAAATATCAAAAAATTGCAGATGGACATGAACAAGCATATAAAAGTGAATTATCAAAAATGAATAAAATTATTGATGACTATGAACCTAAATATCAAGATATAATAACAAATTTAAAAAATCAAGAAATTAATAGAATCAATTTTACTATGAATCTTATTGAGAAATATTATAAAATTATTAATGAAAAATTAACAGAAGAAAATGAATTTGTTTTAAAAGTTAGTAAAATTAATAAAGATGTTGATAATAAAAAAGACATTGAAAAATATGAGAAAGCTTTTAATTTTATTAAAGATAATAAAAAAAGATTTTCAAATGAACAATTTTTAAATTATGAAATTTTCAAAAAAAATTTAGATAAAAAACATGATAGTATATCAATAAACAATCAAATTTTAAATTCAGATAATAAAGATTCTAAAATTTTAGGTTTTTTTGAAACAACTTCTTCTGATAGTTTTGAAATAAAAAAATTAAGAGCTCAAAATTTAATGGTTCAAAAAAATTCAAAATGTGAAGATTTAATTGAAAAAATGTTAAAAACTAAAGATATTTTATCAAAAGAAGAATATGATTATATTTTAAAATTCATTGATTCAAATGCACAAAATGAAAGATATTTTATGAAAATAGTTTCTAATTATTATGAAGATAATATGTTTCTTAAATTACAATGTATGGAAAATTTAGAACATTTTTCTAATATTTTATTATTAATTTTAAATAATTCAAAAAAAAAAAATAAAAAAGAAAATTTTGATTTAGCTTTTATTGTAATTTATATTTCAGAAAAAACAATATATTTTAATCCAGATAATATTTTCAACAAATGTTATTTATGTAAACTATTATCTAAAAGTAATATATTTAATAGAGAATTTTGGAGTGAGTTAATTAATAATAAAATAGAAAAAGTTGCAAAAGTGAAAGTAAATGTAGAATTAGAAAAAAATGAAAAAGAGAATAAAGTAGGAAACACTGGAATGTTATTTCATGTTAAAAATATAAAAAATATATTTAATAAAGCAAAAATTCAAGAAAATAAAAAAATAGAAAATGAAATATTATATGGACAAATATATGAAGAAAAATTACCAAATTATGCTGTTGAAGTACTTGAAGATTATATAAAACATTTTTCAAATTTTAATTTTGACGTTAATGAATCAATGCAATTAATAGCAGAATTTTCATTAAAATATAAATTTGATAATGCTTTTGTTACTTATTTTATGGCAGAATTAAATTCAAATATGTTTACTATAAGTAAAAAATTAGATGAAATTGAAAAACAAGTTGATTACACTTCACTTTATTTTAATAAAAAAATGCAATTAAAGAAAATAAAAGACATCAAATTTAAAAGCATTATATATGCAATGAAATATATTGATTTAAAAGAAATGATTCCAATTTTAACATTAAATAAATTTTCAAGTGAAAATATAGCAAGAATATTATATAAAAATGTATTATTAAAATATCATAATATGGAAGTTAAAACTCATGTTAATATATGGAAAATATTATTAAATTTCAATAAAATAAAGAAAAAATTTAATTATCAAAAAATAAAAGAAGAAATGAAAAATAACCCAAATGATATTCCTGCTAAAGAAATAATATTATTAGATGTAGCAAGAACATCATTTACAGAAAATAAAGAAGAAAATAGAGAAAAAATTGCAAATATATTAAAAGCAATTTCAAAAGAAAGTCCAAATATAACTTATTGTCAAGGAATGAATTATATTGCTTCATTCTTATTAATGATTACTAATGATGAAGAAGAAACTTTTTATATTTTTTTAGCTTTATTATTTTATACTGAATATGGAAATTTATTTAAAGATGATTTGGAAAAGTTAAAAAAATATTTTTATGTTTTTGAAAGACTTATAAATATTCTTTTACCTGAATTATATTTTTACTTTAAAAATAATAATATAAATGTCAATTTCTTTGTTTCACCTTGGTTTATTACTTTATTTACTTGTGCTTATCCTTATGTACAAGATATGAAAAATCCCAAAATTTTATTAAGAATTTGGGATTTATTTCTTTTTAATGGATGGAAAAATATTATTAAAATAGGATTATCTTTAATTAAACATTTCGAATCTAAATTATTAAATTTAACTTTTGAAAATTTATTACATTTTCTTATTACTGAAATTATTAAAAGTGATTTTTTTTATAATGAAAATTTCGATAAGTTAATGTTTATTACTATTAATTTTAAAATTAAAGGGGAATTAATCAGTAATATTGAAAATGAATATGAAATGAAAAGAAAAATTCCTCAAATCGGAACAAAGAAAGACAAATAAATATATTATAATCAAAATACAATTATTTATATAACATATAATTTAAGTTATATTATGAAAAACAATATTTTTTTAAAACAATAAATATTATTAAAATTAATTAAAAATGTCATTAAAAAATAATAAAGAGTATATTTAAATTTTTTAAAATTTTAGTCTATTGAAAAAAAAAACAATTGAAAGTGTAAATGAGAATGAAAAAAACATTAATATATTAAAAAACAATATAATCCTAAATTATAAAGATTATCCAAAAGAAAATAGGAATTCATCAAAAAAATTAAGGAAATCAACAAGCGTTACAACATTTTTTTCAAAAAGTCAAAACAATTCACCCCCAAATAAATTATTTTTATCATATAGTTCAATTAATAAACAAGATCCATCTTATTATTATATGAGAGAATTAAATAAAAAAAAAAATTCATTAAATATAATAAAAAATAATATATTTAAAATAATAAGAAAAAGAATAATATTAAGAAATTCATTAAAAAATAATTGTTATTCTTTAGTTTATGGTAAAAAGGAATTAGAAAATTATGAAATAAAACAACAAAAAAAATTAAAAGAAGTTCATCAAAAATCAATGTTAAATTTAATTAATCAAAATAATCCTTATTCATTATATGATTTAAGTAAATTATTAGATAGAAAATATAATATGAAAATAAATACTAAAGGATTCTTAAATGGAGTCCCTATAATTGATTTATCAAAAAAAACAAAGAATTTTTATAATGATAGACAAGTTAAAAATAATATTTTTGTTAATTCTAAATATAAATTGCCTATTGTTATGAAAAATAAAAAATTTTATTATCCTTATTACTCTATAGATAAAATTAAAGAACACTTTAAATTTAATGAAGATGGATTGAAAAATAAATATTTCTCAATAAATGAATCAAATGATCATATTTATTTTCCTGAATTAAAAAAACTGTTTAATGGGTGAATTTTATATTAAAAAAGAGAAAAAAAATTAAATTTTTTTATTTGATTATTAAATTTAAATATTATAAATGAATATTATTTAATAAGAAAAACAAAATATTAATTAAAAAAAATCCTACAAAATAAATAAACAATATATAAATCAACAAAAATTTAAAAAAGAATTTGAAATATATATAATAAAAAAATTATTAAAATGAGGAAAACATCAAAATTCATATTAATACTACTTCTCCTTATATCAACAGAATGTCACAATCTTCGTTTTCTTGAAAAGAAAGAAAAGAAACGTAGAAGTGGTATCTTAATGCATATAACATCACTTCCAAGTAAATATGGAATTGGAACATTAGGAGATGAAGCATATAATTTTGTAAAGTTTTTAGCAAAGGCAAAACAAAAAGAATGGCAAGTTCTTCCTTTAGGACCTACAAGTTATGGTGATTCACCTTATCAAGTTTTTTCTTCTTTTGCTGGAAATCATTATTTAATTGATTTAGATTATTTAATCAAAGATAAATTACTCACTCAAGAAGAAGTAGATGCTGTTAATTGGGGAAGTGATCCTAGATATGTTGATTTTGGTAATTTGTTTGTAGAGAGAAATAAAATTTTAAGAAAAGCTTTTGAAAGATTTAAACCAAATAATGAATATCTTAAATTTGTTAATATGCAAAATTACTGGTTGGAAGATTATTCTTTATTTATGGCATTGAAAAACCACTTTGATCACAAAAGTTGGATAGATTGGCCTAAAGATATAAAATTACGTAAAGAAAGTGCAATGGCAAAATATAAGAAAGAATTAGGAAAAGAAATGAGATTTCATATGTTTCTCCAATATAAATTTAATGAACAATGGGTTAAATTACGATTTTTCTGTCAACAAAATGGTATAAAATTAATAGGAGATGTACCAATATATGTAGCATTAGATTCATCAGATACATGGTCATCACCAGAGAACTTTCAATTAGATAAAGATGGTTTCCCTAAAGCAGTTGCAGGAGTTCCACCTGATGCATTCACTGCTGATGGTCAATTATGGGGAAATCCTTTATATGATTGGGATAAAATGAAGAAAGATGGTTTTAAATGGTGGATTACGAGATTAAAAGCTACTAGTGAAAAATTTGATACTATTAGAATTGATCATTTTAGAGGATTAGAAGCTTATTATTCTGTTCCTTATGGTGATAAAACTGCACGTAATGGAAAATGGATTAAGGGACCTGATAAAGATTTTATTAAAGCTTTACATGATAATTTACCAAAAATTAATTTCATAGCTGAAGATTTAGGTTATTTAACTCAAGAAGTTTTAGATTTGAGAAATTATTCTAAATATCCTGGAATGAAATTATTACAATTTGCTTTTGATTCTCGTGAAGCATCTGATTACTTACCATATGGTTATGAGAAAAATACAGTTTGTTATCTTGGAACACATGATAATGATACAATTGAAGGATGGCAAAAAGCATTAAATCCAAATGATAGAAATTTAGCAGAAAGATTTCTTGGATTGAAACCTGGTGATGATTTAAGATGGCCTCTTCTTAGAGCTGGTTTTGCTACTGTTAGTGATTTATTTGTTGGAACTCTTCAAGATTATATTGGAATTGGTAGTGAAGGAAGAATGAATACTCCTGGAGTTATGAATGGAAAAAATTGGATTTGGAGAGCTTTACCTGGAGAATATAATGACGAGTTAGCTGAAAAAATTGCAGAATTAACTGTTCTTTATGGAAGATATTAAATAAACATTTTTTGTGTTTTTTTATTTAAAAAAAAATTTGAATTTTTAATTATTTTTCATATATAAATATTTAATTAATATTATCATAAATACCTTTTCATGATTGATGAAATACCAAAAAAAAAAAATAAAAAATTAAAATTAAAAAATAAATCATTAATCAAAAAAAATGAGTATCCGAGTAGGAGTACGTGTCCGTCCCTTTAATGCTCGTGAAAAAGACAGAGAATCTGAATGTATAATTTCAATGCCAGGAGGAAATCAAACAAAAATAAAAGATGAATTAGGAAATGAAAAAACATTTACTTTTGATCATTCTTTCTGGAGTCATGATGGTTTTCGAACATTAGAAAATGGATATTTAGAGCAAGATGATCCAAAATATGCAGACCAAAAAGTAGTATTTGAAGCAGTAGGAAAACAAATATTAGATAATGCATGGCAAGGATATCATTGTTGTTTATTTGCTTATGGACAAACAGGTTCTGGTAAAAGTTACTCTATGGTTGGTTATGGTGCTAATAAAGGTATTGTTCCTATTTCTTGTGATGAAATTTTTAATAGAATTTCTTCTAATACTGAAGCTGATAAATCTTATGAAGTACAAGTTTCTATGCTTGAAATTTATAATGAAAAAGTACAAGATCTTTTAATTAAACCAGATAAAAGACCTCAACATGGATTAAAAATAAGAGAAAGTAAAGTTCTTGGTATTTTCGTAGAAGGATTAACAAAATATCCAGTAACATCATATGCAGAAATATCAAAGAAAATGGATGAAGGATATGAAAACAGGACTATAGGATCAACATTAATGAATGCAACTTCAAGTAGAGCACATACAATAGTAACAATAGAATTTAAGCAATTGACACTGATAGCAGGACGTAAAAGTGAGAAATTATCAATGATAAATTTAGTAGATCTTGCAGGATCTGAGAGAGCAGGATCAACAGGAGCAACAGGAGATAGATTAAAAGAAGGATGTAACATTAATAAGTCACTTCTTGTTTTAGGAAATGTAATTAATGCTCTTGCTGATAAAGCACTTGGAAAAGGAAAAAATATACTACCACCATATAGAGACTCTGCTTTAACAAGAATATTACAAAATGCTCTTGGAGGTAATTCTAAAACTGTTATGATTTGTGCTTTAAGTCCTGCTAGTATTAATTATGAAGAAACTCTTAGTACTTTAAGATATGCTGATAGAGCTAAAAAGATTCAAAATAAAGCTGTTGTTAATGAAAGTGAACATGATAAAATGGTTAGGTTATTAAAAGAAGAAAATGTGAATTTAAAAAAAATGATTGAAGATTTACAAAAGAAATTACTTGGTCAAGGTGGTGTTGCTGGAGAAGATGATAAACAAGCATTTTTAGAATTAAAAGAACAATTAGATTCAAATGAATTAATAATGAAAGATTATCAAAAAAGTTTTACAGAGAAATTAGAAGAAGCTAAAAAAATGGAAAGTGCAGTTTTAGGTGAAAAAGTTGACACAAATAAACCACATTTAGTAGTATTAAATGAAGATCCTCAATTAAGTCATAAATTAAGATATTCATTAAATGAGCTTCCGGTTTATGTAGGAAGGAAACATGGTAATCCAACTCCTCAAATAACATTAAGTGGAATTGGAATAAAAGTAAATCATGCAATTTTTGATAAAAAAGGAGATGACATTATTTTAAAAGGAAATGATAAAGATGCTAAAGATTATATATTTATTAATGGAAAGAAATTAACTAGTGATGAAGGAGTGGTATTAAAAAATAAAGATAGAATTACTTTTGGAACTAATACTATTTTAATTTATATGAATAGTAGTGATGGGAAAGATATTTATGAAATTGATTGGGAAACTGCTCAAATGGAATTACAAAAAGAAATTGAGTTAAATAATAAAAAAGCAATTGAAGAAAATGAAAGGAAAAAACAAGAAGAAATTAATCAATTAAAAAAAGGACTTGAAGAAGAATTTACAAAGAAAAAAAATGAAATGGAAGAACAATTAAAAAAGCAACTTGAAAATTATGAAAATCAATTAAAAGAAATGAATCAAAATGTCGAAAAACAAAGATTAGAACAAGAAAGGAAAAATCAGGAGAAATTATTAAAAGAAAAAATAGAAGCATTAGAATTAGAAAAAGCTAAGAAAAAAAGGGAATTTGAAATAAGAGAAAAGAATGAATTAGCAAGATTAGAAAATTTAAAAAAAAATCAAGAATTTGTTCATAAAAGTGAGAAACTAGAAAATACCTTAATGAACATATTAAAAAAAATATCAAAAATGAAAATAATAATAAACGAGCTTCAAAGGAGAATAAATTTAGAAGCAACATTACAAAAAGATTTAAAAGAACAATTAGAAGATGAAAATTCAACTCCAAATATAATAATAAGAGTAGAAAATTATGAAGAAGGAACAGTATATTATTGGAATACAGAAACATTTCATAATAGATATGACTTAATGAAAGATTTATTTAATAAATACAACGATGAAGAATTAGATATATTAAATTTAAAAAATGAAGATGATCCTTTATGGGATGAATCAAAGCCAAATTTATTAGGATATGCTTTTTATAAATTAGAACCAATATGTTATTTAATGAGTAATGAAAGTGAAATAGGAATTATTTCAAATGATGGTATAATTAATGGAGAAATTACTATTGATATTATTCCACATGATGATTATGGAAATGAATATGATGAAGTACCAGAACAACCTAATGAATTAATAGGACAAAATTTATCTTATAAAGTGAATATAATTAAAATTAGAAATATTCCTAAAAATTTCTGTAAAGGTTTTTATGTTGAATATCAATCTTTTTATGATAAATCTGTTAATAAAACTAAAGAATTTAATGTTGATGATAAAAGAGAAACTGATTTTGATATTAATCAAACTTTCGAACATAATATTGATTATTTAACTAAAGATGATATTGATTATTTTGAAAAAGAAAATGCTTGTTTTAAGATTTATGCTTATGAAGAAGTTGAAAAAAAAGGTAAAACTCCAAAAGAAGAAATTTTAAAAAATGTTAAAATACAAAAAGAAGAAATACAAAAATCTAAAGAAGATGTTAAAATTCAAAATACTCAACCTGAAGAATTTATTTTAATTAATAAAGATAATCCAGCTAATAACATTAATAGATCTAAATCAATTGCAGTTCCTAATCAAAATAAGAAAAACAAAGATAAAGATTGTTCTATATTTTAAAAAAAAAAATTTAGATAAATTAAATTCAATATAATTTATTTTTATTACTATTATTATATGTGCAAAATTAAATAAAAAAAAATAAAAATAAATTTATTTTTTCTATTTATATAATATTTATGATTTTTTTTAATTAAAATTAAAAAAAAATTAAACTAAATTCATTTATTAAATAAACCAAATAAACCTTTTTTTTTCTTTATATCAGTTTGACTAGATGTACTTTCATTAAATTTACTTCTAAAATGTTCAGATAATTTTTGGAAAGCTTCAATTTGTTCTTTTTTTTTTGGTTTATAATTTTCAAAAGCAACATTAAATAAATGAATTAATTCTTCATTATCTTCTTCTTTTTGTAAAGAAGTATTTTGTTTTTTTAATTCTTTAATTTCATTTTTTAAAAGTTCACATTGATCTTCCAAATTTTTAACATCTGATTTATATTGTTTTGCAATTTTTTTATATTTTTCAATTTTTTCATTATCATTTAAACTAGTATTACTTAATTTACTTGTTGAAAATTTATCTGTCAGAAGATTTTCTTCATTTGTTAATAATTCATTTTTTAATTTATTGATTTCTTCATCTTTATTTTCTAATTCTTTATTTTTTTCAATTATTAAATTTTCATAATAATTTAATTTCTGATTTACATTTTCAGCATTTTTATTTTCTAATTTCTCATTTAAAATCTTAATTTCATTTTTTAAAAATTCACATTGTTCTTCAAAAGTTTTAGCATCTGATTTATATTGTTTAGCAAGTTTTTTATATTTTTCAATTTTTTCATTATCATTTAAACTAGTATTACTTAATTTACTTAAAGAATTTTTATCATAAGGAATATTACTTTCTTCTGTTCTATTACTAGTATAATTAATTTTTAATTGTTTAATTTCTTCTTCTTTTTCTTTAATTAATGACTTTAAATTTTCAGTAACTTCAATTAAACTGTTTTTTTCATTTTCACTTTGTGAAAGATTTTGTTGTAAAAGTTTAACTTGATCCATTAATTTATTATTATCTTTCTTATAATTTTCAAGTTCAATATCTTTTTTTTCAACTTTTTCTTCAATATCTTCCATATTTTGAATTGCTTCATTTGTTCTTGAAGAAAAAATTTCTTCATTTCTCTCTGAATTAAATTCATTTATAAAATTCTTTAATTCTTCTATATCTTGATTTTTTCTTGTATTTTCCTCTTGTAAAATATCTCTTTCTTCAATTACTTTCTCTAAATTTTTTAATAAATTTTCATTTTCATTCATTTGACTTTTTAATCTATTTATATTTTCTTCATTTTCTTCTTTTATTTTATTTATTTCTTTCTCTTTTTTTTTTAATGATGCTATTTCTAAATTTTTATTATGATTTTCATTTTCTAAATTATTATTTTTCTCTTCCATTTCTTTTATTTCTTTTTGTAAATTTAAAATGTCTTCATTTAAATTTTCCTTTTCTTTTAATATAGAATTTAATTTTTCATTAAGTAAACTTTGAGATGATATATTATCATTCATTTTTAATATATAATCTTCATTTTCTTTTTTTAATTCAATTATTTCATTATTTTTTTTCTTTAATTCTTCTTCTAATTTTTTCATTGATTCATTATTATTTTTCATTATCATTTCTATATTATTATTATTATTTTCTGATGATGAATTAAGTTCTATTTTTATTTTTTCAATCTCATCTTTTAAATTATTTGTTTCTATTTCTTTATTATTTATTTCTTCTCTTAATTTATTTGATTCATTTTCTTTTTCTTTTATTATCATTTCTAAATCATTTATTTTCTTCATTGACTCTTCATTATTTTTATTTATTAAATTTATTTCATTTACATATTTTTTATTCTTTTCTTTTTCATCATTTAATTCTTTATTTAATATTTCTATTGTATTTAAACTCTCTTTTTCTTTTTCTTTTCCTTCTTTTAATTTATTATTTAAAAGATCTAAATTATTTGCTTTTTCCTTTTCTTTATTAAAATCTTCTTTTAATTTATTATTTAAAAGCTCTAAATTATTAGTTTTTTCCTTTTCTTTTTTAAAATCTTCTTTTAATTGATTATTTATAATTTCTAAATTATTAGTTTTTTCCTTTTCTTTATTAAAATCTTCTTTTAATTGATTATTAATAATTTCTAAATTATTTGTTTTTTCTTTTTCTGTATTAAAATCTTCTTTTAATTGATTATTTATAATTTCTAAATTATTAAATTTCTCTATTTCTTTATTTTTTTCTTCATTTAATTGATTATTTAAATTTTGTAAATTATTTATTTTCTCTTTTTCTTTATTATAATCTTCTTTTAATTGATTATTTAAATTTTGTAAATTATTTACTTTCTCTTTTTCTTTATTATAATCTTCTTTTAATTGATTATTTAAATTTTGTAAATTATTTATTTTCTCTTTTTCTTTATTTTTTTCTTCATTTAATTGATTATTTAAATTTTGTAAATTATTTACTTTCTCTTTTTCTTTATTATAATCTCCTTTTAATTGATTATTTAATAATTCTAAGTTATTTAATTTTTCATTTTTTTCATTTAATTCATCTTTTAATTTATTATAAATAATTACTTTTTCTTTTTCTTCTTTTAATTGATTATCTAAAGTTTCTTTATTATTTAATTTTTCTTTATTAAAATCTTCTTTTAATTGATTATTTATATTTTCTAAATTTTTATTATTTTCTTTTTCTTTTTCAAAGTCTTCTCTTAATTTAATTAATTCATTATTCATTAAATTTAAATTAGAAATTAATTCTTCTTTTTCTTTCATTAAATTATTTTTTTCTTTTTCAATATTTTCTTTTTCTTCATTAAATTTATTAATTAATTCTTCAATATATTTATTTTTTTCTGAAGTTTGTTCTATATTTTTTAAAGAATTACTTTTTTCAATTAATAATTGATTATTTAATTCATTATATTTTTCTTTTAATTTATTATAATCTTCTTTTTCTTTATTAAATTCTTCATTTTCTTTTTTAAATTTTTCTTTTTCTTTTTCAAATTCATTATTTATATTATTATATTTATTTGTTAATTCATTATTTTCTAAATTTTTTTCTTTTATTTTTTCTTCTAAAGATTTTATATTTTCTTTTTCATTTAATAATTCTTTTTTAATTTTTTCATTTTCTTTTAATAATTCATTATTATTTTCTAAAATTTTATTTTGATTATTTAAATTTTCCTCTTTTTCTTTCTCTAATTTATTATTTAAATCAATTAATTTATTATTTAAATTTTCATTATTATTGTTTTTTTCTTCAATTTCTAATTTTAAACTATTTAATTCATTATTTAAAATAAGAATATTTTTTAATTTTTCATCAATTTCATTTTTTAAATTTTTAATTTCATTGTCTTTTAAATTATAATTATCTTCAATTTGTTTAATTTTATTTTCAATTTTACTTTTTTCTTTTTTATTTTCTTCATTATTATTATTTAATTGTTCATTTTCTAAAATTTTTTCTTGTAAATTATTTTTTAATTTCTCAATTTCGTTATTTAATTTAACATTAATTTCTTTTTGTTTATTAATCTCATTATGTAATTCCTTAACTGAATCATCTTTTGAATTTGTTAAATTGTTTATTATATCATCTTTATTTAAAATTATATTTTCATATTCTTTTATTTTTTCTTCATTTAATTTATTTAATTTCTCCTTTTCAGTTTTTAAATTTTTTATTTTTTCATCCAATAAATTTTTATCTTTATTTAAATTATCAAATTCTAAATTTTTTTCTTTTAATTTTTCATTCATATCATTTTTTTCTTTTATAATATTATTTAATTCTAATTGTTTATTTAATAATAATTTTTCTTGTTTTTCTTTTTCATCTTCTTTTTCTTTTTTTATTTTTTCTAATTCATCTTTTTTTTTATTTAATTCATTTTTATATTTATTTATTATTTCTTCTTCATTTTTTTGTAAATTACCTAATTTTTCATTTAATTGATTTTGATGATTTTTTTTCAAATTTTCTTTTTCTTTTTCACTTTCATTTAATTTTTCTTTTTCTTCATTTAATTTATCTTCATAATTTTTAATTAAATTTTCTTTTTCTAATTTTAACTTTGTTAAAATATCATTTTGAGAATTTATTTTTTCTTTTAAAGAATTTAATTCATTTTCATTTTTATAATTTGATTCATTTTTCATTTTTTCTATTTCATTTCTTAATTTATTATTTTCATTTTCTAACTTTTTTTTATTATTTTCTAACTCAATAAATTTATTCTTTTCTTCTTCAATTTCATTTTTTGCATTATTTAAATCATTTTTATTTTCTTTAATATCATTTTCATATTTATTATTTAATTCAATATATTTATTTTCTAATTCTTTAAAATCATTTTTTTTATTTTCAAATTCATTTTTTATTTCATTGTATTTATTTTCTAATTCTTTTTTTTCGTTTAATATTAATTTTAAATTATTTGAATCTTTATTTTCTTTTGCAATCATTGCTTTTAAATTTAAACCTTCTTCAATTAAAGAATTTCTTTGTTTTTGTAAATTTTCATTATCTTCTTTTATTTTATCATATTTATTCTTTAATTCATTTAATGATTTTTTTGTTTCAATTATTTCTTTTTCTTTTTGAATTATATTTTGCTTTAATTGATTTATATTTTTATTTAAATCATTTGTTTTATTCATATCTTCATTACTTAATTTTAACCTTTGATTTTCTTCATATAAATTATTATTATCATTTTTTATTTTTTCTATTTTATCATTTATTTCTTTTTTTTCTTTTTCCATTTCATCTATTTTTTTTCTCATTTTTAAATTCTCTTCTTTAATGTTAATAATTTCTAAATTTTCCTTATTCATATTTTCTTTCTTATTTAATTCTTCAATAGTGTTTTTAATTTGCATTTTTAAATTTTCATTTTCTTTTTTTAAATTCCTATTTTCATTAGTTAATTTCTCAATTTGAAAATTTTTTTGATTAATTTCATTTAAACTTTTTCTATCATATTTCAATTCATTTTCATCTAAAGGAATATTATTTCTTTTAAAATCAATATCACTGGAAGTAGATTTAATATGAGTATTCTTATCATCATTTGTTGATTTAACATTATAATTATTTCGAGAAGAAAATCTTTCTGGATTAGTATTATTTTCTATATTATAATCATTATTATATAAACGAATATTATTTCTTTCTGATGATAAATTTCTTAAAATAGGGCTTTTTGAATTATCATTATAATTTTTTTTAGGAATATTATTAGTATAATTATTTAGTAAGTAATAATTATTTGAATATTGATTTGTAATTCTATCTGGTGTTATATTATTATTTATCTTTCTTAAATAAGGACTTCTAGCATTATAATAATCACTTCTATCATAAGTAAAAGCATTATTATTATCATAATTTCTTATTTGAGGATTTGAAATATTATTTATATTTAATTTTTCTGGAGTAATATTTTTAAAAGAACTATCATAATTTGTTCTATTAAAATAATTCTTTCTTTCTAAATCATTTTTATTATTCATTATTTTAGAAAAATAATCAAATTTTGTTTGATTATAATCTTCAATTTCAAAGTTTTTATTTAAATAATCATAATTTGAATCATATTCATAGGTTAATTTTTGAGGAAGAAGTTTATATTTTCTATAAATATAAGGTTGGCAATTAAATAATTGATTTTTATTTATTTTCTTTTCCTCTTCGTTGTATCCTTTTCTAAAATTATTATTAATCATATTTTTTGAACTATAATTTGCATTCAAACCATGAAATTCTTGTTCTTGTCTTTTATTATTTTTTTTATCTGAACTATAATGTTTTTTAATATAATATTCAACTTTATTATCAGTTTCTTTTATATTTTTTGAAATTTCTACAATTTCACTTTTAAGTTTATTTAACATATCATTAATTTTATTTCTATCTCTATCTCTTGATCGATAATTTTTACAATCTCTTATGTTTCTTATTGGAATTCCATTTTTTGATTTATTTAAAAATGAATTTGAATATTTTAAATAACTTCCTGGTTCTATTCTATTTGGTTTTAACACATTATTTGAATAACTTGAAGAGCTCCTTTTCATATTTAAATTATAAATTTAAATTATTATTTTTAATTTTAAAAATGGATATTAATTAAATTTAAAAAAAAAGTAAATATAAATTAAATTTCTTTATGTTTCCTCTTAAAATTTTAATATTTTCTTTTTTAATTTAATAAAAGATTCCAAAATAAATATTCCACTTTTTTCAATAATAACATATATTATTATATATAATATGAATAAAATAAAAATATAATTCTAAATTAATTTTCTTAAATATTTGTCTGAATTTAATTTAAACATTGATATAAAATAATATTAGAAATATAATAAGTAAATATATAAAGAATTAAATAAAAAAGGATAATTTATTTTAATCATTATGAATTTCAATAATATCTTCATATCTTCTATAAATTCTTTCTTTTTTATAATCTTGATTACTTTCTGTTTTCAAATAAGTATAAGCATCATTCCAAATTTGCATTGGATTAACAACTTGATTTTTTTCTGCTGGATGAACATATGCTTCTCTCATGAATTTATATAATTTTTCTTCATTTATTTTATTCTCTTTTTCAGATAAAAAATTTGCTTTTAAATCCATATTTTTAAAATCTAATTCTGATAAACTTCTATCATTAAATATTATATCATATAATTTCGTTTTATTTAATATCTTCTCAAAAATATTTTGTTGTATTTTAAATTTTTTTTTCTTATTTAATCTAAATATATTTTTCATTCCATAATAAATAAAAATACTAAGAATTAAATATAATATAGAAGCAAAATAAGCAATTTTTCTATCTTTGAATATTTTTAAGAATAAATTAGAAATAATAAATTGGAAAAAAAAAATTCCAATCAACTCAAAGTTTTTAACCATATCAGTGACATTACCATGAGATTCGAATTCAGCAGGATAAAGAAAAAGTAAATTATATTTATCAATAAAATATTTAAAAAAAAAAAATAAAGAACCAAAAGGAGTGATTAAAGGAATAGTAGTACTAAAGCATAAAGTAAGCATAAAAACAGTAATACTAAAAGAATAATTATATCCATAATCAAAATATTTTTTAACTAAACTTGCATAAAATTTTTCATAATCAGAACTTGCTATTAAAACTCTAAATTTTTTAACAAAAAATTGAGGTAAAGCTAATAATTGAATTCCATTAGAAATAAAAGTAACTTGAATAATATATCTCATGAAAAAATAAGAATTTTTAATAAATCCTTCAGTAATATCTAAATAGAGATAATTTTGAATAATCCAAAGAAAAACATTTTTAAATCTTTCCCAATTTAAAACACCGAAAGTAGGAATAAAAAAGCAATTAACAACCATAAAAACAACATTTTTAACAAAAATACTTTTTTCTCTATAAGATCTTTTATAATGTAATTCATACATTGCAATATAACCTGCAATAACAGGAATAACACCAGAATTCATAATAACAACTATTAAAGTATATGAATATTCAGTTATTATTGTTCTTAAATCTTGATCATCTATTTGTTTACTTATATCATTGATTAATGGTGATAATTCATCATTAATATAATTTGGTGTTATTATTATTAAACATATTATAAATAATGATAAGTTAAAAAATAACATTCTTATTTTTCTCCATTTTTTTGAATATTTTATATTATCCCATATTATATCTGAAGGAGAAGGTGCTGATTTTATTAACCAATTATTCATTGATAATAATGTTCCTTCAAATGAATTCATTTTACTAAAAATTAAATTTTTATTCTGTAATATTTCATCCACCATTTTTGGAGATTTAAATACAATAAATGCATTTCCTGTATTTCTTTTTGAACTTAATGATCTATAAAAATCTAACATATTATTTGTTATGTCACTTAAATGCTTATAATATATTTCAGCATCTATTTCTGATTTTTTTAATTTAAAAAAATAATCATTTGTTATTTTTTTCCTTACCGGATAATTCTTTATATTTTGATTAAAATAAGCATCATATCTTCCTTGATATAAAAATTTTTGTTCTATTAATTTAGTTAACATATCATAATTTGGAATTAATTGAATACCAACAATAAAACTACTAAAATGTAATTCAAAGAAAGTTTCTATTATTTTCTTAGCATCTAAATAAGATAAATTTTGATTGATTCCTCTTATATGAAGTGTATATTGTCCTATAATATTATCTAAACTATTATTATTTTCTTCCTTTGATTTTATTTCTACAATTTTCTTTGAGAAAATATATAAATGATAATAAGCTATTATAGTATAAAATAAGCTAAATATTAAAATAATCCAAAGTCTAAATTTATTATTATATATATTAGCAACAGTAGGTTTTAAAAAAGAAGATATTTGATTATTATTTTCTCCAAATCTACAAATTGGAAGAAGAATAAAAATTGAAGAAATTGATAAATAAGCAAATAAATAAGCAGTTATTCTTTGATAATATAAATATATAAATCCTTCACGATTGCAAATTATGATAACTTCTTTATCACTTTTTTGATAAGTAAGTTTATACCAACCAAAAATACTATAATCTTGATTTTGTTTTTTTATTTTTTTTATATATTCATAATTATAATTTATTGTATTATTATTTAAATTTTTTTCATTTTTTCTTTGAGCTAATTCTTCAGCTCCTGTTTTATTTAAATGTAAGTAAAGATCATCAATATCTATTTCATCTTTATAATTTTTACTTAATTTATTTGCTATGGTAGAATTATATATTTATTCAATACTTATTAATTTGTCTTTTCTATATTTTCTGAAAAAATGAAAAATTATTAAAACTATTATTCCAAATACTACACTTATTCCTAATACCATTAATAATTTTTGAGAATCTGTATATACATTCATTTTATTTTTTTTAAAAATTTATTATTTTAATTCACAAATTAATGTTTTAAATTTAAGTGTTATTTTTTATATGTAATAAATTTAAATATATTAAAATTTATAATATAATTTAAATAAATAATATAATTCAAAAAGATGTTGTTACAAATATTTTTAACATAAATATTTTAAAAAATTATATTTATAGAAAACAAATCATAAAAATTTCATATATATATTAAATTATTGCAATATATAAAATCAAATTGTGAGTTAGAATTAATATATTTACTTTTTTATTTATTGAATTTGTTGTTACATATTTAATTTTTAACTAATATATTTGATTAAATCTAAAAATAAAAATAATACATAATTCCGATAATTAACACTTTTTTGTACGAGAATATATAAATTGGAAAATAGATTAAAATATTTAACTTACCAAAAGTATTTTTAATTTACCTAAAACTAACTTCTATTTATAAGATTTAAAATATTAACTTTTATTTGAATAATTCAAATTCCAAAAATATTTAAAAGATTAATTTTTTTTAAACATTTGACTTAATTCATTTTTACCTTGTACTTTTGAATAACATATTTCAATAGGTCTTTTCATTTCAAATTTATCAAATTTATATTCTTTTAACTTATTATATAATTGAATAATACTACGATAATTAACCATATTCACAAAAGCAAATCCCAAATTTTTATTACTATATTTATCAAAAGGAAGATACAAATAATTTATATTTCCAACTCCTAATAACATTTCATTTATAAATTCTTTATTAATTGAATTAGGAAGATTTTTTATTATTATTGAAGTTCTTTTATCTTCTCCTTTTTTTATTTTTTCAAGAGATATTGTAAATGAACCTTGATTTTTATTTATTGTTTTCTTATTCTTTATTGAAAAAAATTTCACAAATCTACTTTGTGGTGGTTGACTATATTTTGGAAATAATAATTTAAGTAATATTTCATATTTTGTTCTCATTGTATATATCTTTTAATATTTTTATTTTTGGAATTACAAGTTTTTAAAAGAAAATAAAAAATATTTTTTTTTTATATTAGAATGTTATGTTTATAAAAAATACTTTTTAAAATTTTTTTTTTCATTTCAAATAAAATACATTTTAAACTATTTATTTTGAAGATGAATAAGAGAAATAATTAATTAAAAATTCGAGTTAAATTTCAGAAAATAAAGAGAATTTTTGCTTTAATTAATCTAAAAACATTTATTTTATATTAATGGATTTCACATTTTTTTGAAAATGAATAAAGGAATAATATTAAATTTTTTTTTATATTCATCGAAAAAAATAATATTAATTAGATAAACATTAGAATTTTATTTTATTTTGATTTTCCTTTCTTTGGTAAACGAACATTAAAAATTTAATTTTTATTTTACGTTTTATCTTTCAATTCAATAATATTATTTTTTAAGATTTAAATGACAAAAATTGTGTTGTTCAAATTAAAACAATTTTTTTTGATGTTCTTTGGCTTTCTTTTAATCTTAAATTAGAATATACTTTATATTATTTTAATATATAAATCATCGTTTTTTTAATTGCGTTAATTTTCTTTTTATATTATTCTAATTATAATAAAATCTCAAGAAATATAATTAAAAAATAATTGATTATTTTCTTTTTAAGAGATAATTCTTAAATTGAAAGATTTTATCATTTCAATGAAAATAAATGAGATAATTAATTCAAATCTACTTCTAAAAAATTATAAAAAAAAATAATAAATTAAAGAATTAAATAAAAAATAATCAGATAAGTTATAAATTAATTTATTAAATAAGCATAATAATATTTATTAATCCTTTTGAAAAACAAGGAAAAAAAATTTTAAATAAGATAATCATTAATCATTTCATTATCAAAATCTTCATTATTTTTATTCATATCTTTCAAGCATTTTTCTTTATTTTTCAAAGCCTTATCAAAATGAGGATTTAATTTTAAAGCAACATTATAACATTCTAAAGCTTTATCATATTCTCCCATATCATAAAGACAAACTCCTTTATTATTAATAGCATTTATATCAGTATTATCTAATTCAAATGCAGTTTGAAAACATCTCATTGCTTCTAATTTTTTATTCATTTTATATAATAAATTCCCCTTTGTAAAATATACTAAATGATGATTTGGATTTAATTTTATTGATGAATTTAAATTTTCTATTGCTTCATTTAATTTATTTAATGATATTAAGGATATTGCTTTATTATAATATGCTGATGAATAATTGGGATTAAATTTTATAGATAAATCATATTTATTTAATGACTCTTCATAATTATTTCTATTATTTTCTATTAATCCTTCATAAAAATATACTTCTCCTAAAATTTCTTTATGAATTTTAGAAATGGAATTTAATGATACTTTTTCAAAGAATTCATCGTTGAAAGTGTTGTCTGAACTTTTATTATATTTTTTAAATATGCAATTTAAACAATAATTGAAATTCTTATTTGATTCTTCTTTTAACTCTAATTCAAAAAGACATTTTGCTTTATAACAATAACTTTCAGTAATATTATATTTAAAATTAATTGATCTATCAAAAGAATACATTGCATTATTTTTTTTTTTTAATTCATATAAAGTTACTCCTTTATAAAAATGATATCTTCCAGTTTTATTATTTAAAGAAATAGCTTTATCAAAATTACTTAAAGCATTTTCTAATTTTCCCATTTCTTTATAACATAATCCTTTTTTACAATAAGCAGCATGAAAAGTTTTTTCTAATTCAATAGCTTGATCTAAATTTTTAATACAATTATCATATTCTTTCTTAATAAACATAATACTTCCTTTTTCATATAAACATTCACTATAATTAATATTTTTTGAAAGTGCAACATCAAATTCTTTTAAAGCTTCATCGTATTTTTCTAAACTTTTTAAAATTAATCCTTTATAATAATATAATTTCTCAATAGGAATTTGTAATTTATTTTTATCAATATTGACTAATTCAATAGCTCTTTGAATACTAAATAAAGCATCATTATAATTTTTTAAATCATATAAGCAAATACCTTTCATATAAAAAGCATTAGTAAAAGTAGGATAATTTTCAATACATCTATTAAAACTATCAATAGCAGAACTTGGAGCTTTTAATTCTTTATATTGTATATTTCCTTTTAAAAAGTATGCTTTCCAATTTGGTTTTATTTTTATACTTTCTTCTAAATCTTCTAATGCTTCTTTTGGCTTATGAACTAAATTTTCACAAAATGCTCTATTATAATAATAATCTGAATCCAATTTATATATCTCTATTGCTTTTGAATAAAATTTAATCGCTTCTTCTATTTGATTTAATTCTCTTAAACAATTTCCTTTATTAAAATATGCTAATCCATTTTTAAAATTAGGAGAAGCACTTATTACACTTTCAAAACATTCTATTGATTCTGTATATCTTTTCAATCGAAAAAAACAATTTCCTCTTTTCATATAAGCATTTAAATTTGTATTATCATATTGAAGACATTTAGTGAAATTTTCTATTGCTTTTAATTTATCTCCATTTTCATTATAATATAAACCTAAACCATAATAAGCATGTGGAAATTTATCATTAAATTCATCTAATATTTTATTATATAATTCAATTGCTTCATATTTTCTTCCTAAACTATATAAACAATCTGCTTTATTATATAAAGCTATATAAAATTTATCTTTTGAATAAGAAAAACTATTTGTAAAATATTCAATTGCTTTATCTATATTTTTTAATTTTACATAACATCTTCCAATATTATTTAAAGTTAAAGGATCATTTGGAATTAACTCATTGGATTTTTCAAATAATTGTAAAGCATTTTTAAAATCACCTTCTTGAAAAAAGCATAAAGCTTTACCATAATATATAGGTTCAAAATATTTTTCTTTATTAGCTTTATTTGCTAAATCTAAAGCTTGAGTAAATTTCATTGAAGCTTCTGAAAAATTTTTAAATGAATATTCAACATATCCTATATTATATACAGCACTTATTAATTTAGGATTCATTTTTAAACATTGATTATATACATTTATTGCTTCATTTGATCTATTTAAATGATATAAACAATTTGCTTTTTTTAAATATGCTAAATAATTATTTGGATTGTTTATTATTGCGTCATTATACATATCTAATGCATTTTGATATTCTAATGATTCATAATATGTATTACCACGAGTTACTAAATTTCCCATTTTTTATTTTTTTATTATTTTAATAGTATTAATGTTAAATAAATATAAATAAATAAAAGATTCAATTTTTATAATTTTTTTATATGAATTTTCCTATTTATTTTCTTATTTTGGGATTTTGTTTTAATAAATAAAATTATTTGGCATAAAAATATAATAAGGCATATTAGGAAATACTGGATTTTGATATATATTTTCTTGTATTCTTTGCATTTTATAAGCTTTTTTATTAGAAATGATTTCCTCAATTGAATTTAATTTCATATTTTTATAATTTTTAACTGTAATATATTTTTTACCTTCAATTTCACTAAATTCTAAATTTTGATTATCTTTAATAACTTCAATAATTTTTTCATAAGTAATATTATTTTTTTTTAAAGCATTATAATTAAGTACATCATCAATTAAAATTTGTCCATTGTCATTTAATCTATTTCTAATATATAAATCTTTGTTTAAATTATTTTCTCCAAATACATTATTTTCTAAATAAGATAAAATATCTTTATCTTCTTTTAAATTTGGTGTTTGATAATAATAATTATTATTATTATTTTTTATTTTAAAAACATCAAATTTATTTCCTCCAAATTTATAAAATTTTTTTTGTTTTTTATATCCTCCTTTATTATCGTTATTGTTATTATTATTATTATTATATTTTTTTCCATTCCTATTGTAATTGTTATTATTATTATTATTATTTCGATTATATTTATTGTTATAATGTTTATTTTTTTGATAATTTTTTTCATTATCTTTTCTGATATTTGGATATTTATCTTCTTCATATTGAAATTTTATTTGAATATTGTTTTGATTTGCATAATCCATGAAATCAATTCCCTTTTTTTTTTGGTTTTTTTTCTCATCTTTCTCCTTTTTTTCTTTTCCATTTTTTTTATCTTGTCTTGTAAATACTGAATCATCAATTTTTACTTTTTTTATTTCTTTCTGAAGTTCTTCATCAACTTTTTCCTCTTCTTCCTCTATTAAATCTGGTTTAACCTCTTGAATAGGAACATTTTCACAATTAGAATCATTATCACTCATAATTTGAGAATGAGAAAAAAATAAATAAAACTTTTTAAAAAATCTTAATAAAACCTTTTCAAAAAAAATAAATAAAACCTTTATAGAATATTTTTAATAAAAAAAAAATGTATCAAGAGCCATTATTCAACCGTCATTGCGCAGACCGTGATCGTATATGGGACACGAAGTTATATTACCAAAGAATGGCTTTAGCAAAAGCATCAACAAATCCTCCTCCTCCTAAAGAGTATTTATTTTTAAAATACAAAATGTTAAAGAAGCAGATGCAAAAAGATGAAGAAGCAAATATACGACATGGAAATAATTTAGTATTAAATAAAATAAGAGAAAAATATAAAAAACCTGGACAATATCATCCTGACTCAATGAAATTTTTCCCTCATCCTTCTTCTTTGAGATTTTCTGCTGCTGGACATAAGCAATTTGAAATTGATAAATCTAATGAATATTTAAATGGAAGAATTAAAAAAATCAAAAATGGAAAAAGTGTTTATAATTGTAGTGATAGTTTAAGTAAATATGAAAGGTTAGTAAAAATTGAAAATAATATTATTAGGAATTCTAGATATACTAATATTAATTTAAATTTTGTAACTCCTAGAATTTATGAAAAAAGATTATATAAGTTAATTGAAGATAAAAAAAAAGAAAAAGCTTTAATGAAACATATTTTAGAAGAACAAAAATTTAATACTGATAATAATCAAAATTATATTAGTAATAAGAATAATTTAGATGATTACTCAGAATATGATAATTTTAGTAATAGTAATACTAATAATAATAATAGACCTTTAACTGACAATGGAAATAGAAAAAGTAATAAAATTGAAATTGAAAGAGAATATGAACAAGGTCCAATTAATATTTGTGGTATAGGAGAAAATGAATATTAAATATGTTTGTTTTTAAAAAATTCAAAAAAATAGTTTTTAATTGTTAAAAATATTAATAAATTTTGTCATTTATTTTTTTTTAATATTTAATGAGTCTAATAATTAAAATATTAAAATTATAAATATTATAATTAGAAGACAATTAAAGTCTATATAAGGAGATAAGCATTTTACACTTACTTTCTTATATTGATTTTGTTCTAAATATTTTATTTGATCTCGTATTATTGTTTCATTTTTTTTTATAGCACCACAAGTATTTATCCTTTTATTTTTTAAATCTGTGTAAGATACTTTACAACATTCTTTCCCTGCTAAACTATCCATTTCAGTAACATTTGCATTTGTACAATTTAATTTAGAAACATTTGTGAGAATATATAAATCATCACATAAAAGTGAAAGAGCATAATTAATAAATAAACAAAATAAAAATAATTTCTTCCCCAATTTCATATCAATCAAACTAATTTAAATATCAAAAAATATAAAAAATATAAAAATAAAAAAATTTTAAATAACAATCCAAAAAAAAAAATTCATTTCAAAAAGATAAACTTATTTAACCTTAAAAAAAGTAAAAATTACTTTTTATAAAAACCATTAGTATAAGTAGAGCTTAAATCAAGACTCATAATTTTAAGCATTTGGCTTTTATTATCAACAGTTCTCATAAGTGAAGTATCAGGTTTTTCAAGCATACTTCCCAAATTACTTCTGCACCATTTTTGATAAGTATCTTCTTTCCAAGTGTTTTTAACAGGAGTAACTCCCCATTTAAACTTATCTTCACTACTTTTTAAATCATTAACCATATTAAAAATTTCAGGAGAATAAGAATAAGTTAAATTCTTATCAATAAAATTAATATTACAAAAACCAGTTTTAATGCAAATATTTTTTCCAATAGAAATTAAATCATATAAAGCATTAAAAATTGCTTTTAAACCATCTTCAACAACATTTTGTTTTAAATAACATCCAATTGCAATTGGACCTGGATTACAATATGTCATATTTATTCCTTTTTGATATACTGAACTTTGAGAAGCAGGTTTAGTTACTTCTTCTTTATTTTTAAAACGAGATAATACAGGAAGAAATCTTGTATCAATAATGAAACATGGTCTCATAATATGTCTTGATTTTTTTTCAAGAAGAAGTTGATCAAAATTTTTATGTTTAGCATCTTCTAAATTTATTCCTAATTTAGGAAGGGTTTGTTTGCATTCATATGTAAATGCTCCAAAACCTTTTAAATTTACTCCTTTGTAATTTGTTACTTTCTCTTTTAGATATTCACATGTTCCTCTCCATATTACTAATAGTTGACTCTTAGGCTCTAATGGCTTGAAGGAATCGTTAGTTCTAGGTGAAGGATATTGATGGTGACCTGGATAACGAGATTTGTTGTTTATTATACTATTAAGTTAAAATATTCTTATTCTTACTAGCTTACTATGTCTTCTATTTGCATCATTTTTTTTCTTAATTTTTTTTATGATTTTTTTTAGGAGTTGCTATTTTATTTTTTATTTTTTTGAATTATTTTTAATTTCCTTAAGAAATAAAATATAATGTTTTAATAAATTTTTTATGTTTATTTTTAAAAAAATAATTATCTTATTTAATTTAGTCCTCTTCTTCTTTTTCTTCATTACCTCCTTCTCCTCCTTCACCTCCTTCATAATTCACATCAAAATCTCCATCAATATCAAAAACAACTGGTTCAGGTACTTCTAACTTAGGATGTTCTTCATCATATGTTTTCAAAAATCCTTCTTCATCAAAAACAGGTTTAGGTTTCTTTTCTTTTTTTTTCTTCTTCTTCTTCCCTTTTCCTTCTTCTCCTTCTTCACCTTCTTTTTTCTCACCTTCTTCTCCTTCTTCACCTTCTTGTCCTTCATCTTTCTTTTCTCCTTCCTCTCCTTCTTCACCTTCATCTTTCTTTTCTCCTTCTTCTCCTTCTTCACCTTCATCTTTTTTTTCACCTTCTTCACCTTCTTCTCCTTCTTCTTTCTTTTCTCCTTCTTCACCTTCTTCACCTTCTTCTTTCTTTTCTCCTTCTTCACCTTCTTCTCCTTCATCTTTCTTTTCTCCTTCTTCTCCTTCTTCACCTTCATCTTTCTTTTCACCTTCTTCTCCTTCTTCTCCTTCATCTTTTTTTTCTCCTTCTTCTCCTTCTTCACCTTCTTCTGCTTCTCCCTCTTCTTCATCTTCATGTTCTTCTTCTTCATGTTCCTTATCAAATTCTTCTTTAGCTTCTTTCAAAGCTTGTTCTCTTTCTTCATCCATTTGTTTATTTTTCTCAATGATATCATTTCTTGCTTTTTCTAATCCTTTTTTAACATGATATCTTCTCATAATATCTTCTTTTCTGACTTTTAAAATTTCAATAACATACTGAACTAATTTTAACAAAGCAAAAGAATATTCAGCTAATTCTTGTTCTTTTTCCTTATCATTAACAAATTCTTGTAAATTTTCCAAAATAATATTTCCTTTAAATACTTTATCAACTTGTTCAGGTTTGGCACCAATAGGATCATAGTTTTTAAGCTTTTCAATAATACTTTTCCAAATAGTTCTAGCTTTCTTCCAGCTTAATTTATGAGTATCATCTTCATTAATGTAAGCACCATAAATTCCAGCAAAATAGAATAAATTTTGAAATATTTTTTCATATTGTACAAATTCAAAATTCGCAAACATATTAATTAAATTAATCATTTCAGTATTATAAATTAAATTAATAATAGCTTTAGCTTTAACAACATCCATATCAACTTGTCTTTCATCTTCATCAGTAATATTTTTATTAGCAAATTCATCAGAAGCAGCATAATCTTTAACAGCATTATCTTGTTCATTTGCAATTCTATCTTCATCGTATTCTTCTTTAATGGTTTTTTCACTATTTAAATATTCTATTCTTAAATCTCTATCTTTTTCCAATAATTTTATTTCTAAATTTTGCATTGAATCTCTTATTAATTTTGCAATCTTTAATATATAATTCCTCTCTTCTTCGTTATATACTTTCTCTTGACCTAATGTATCTATACATAAAATATATATTTTCTCTTCTTTTTCAAATTCTTTTAATTCTGGTGGTTTATCTAAATCTTCTTCTTCTCCTTCTTCTCCACCTTCATTCTCTTTTTTTTCTTTTTCTTCTTCATCTTCATTTTCTTCATTTTCTTTCTTTTCTAATTCTCTCTGTTTTTCTTCTTCTTCTTTCTCAGCCATTCTTTTATCATAATCAGCTTTTTTTATTTTATAATCTTCTAAATTTTCAATTGCACTTTTTAAAGCATTATAATTCAAACTACTGTTATATCTAATATCAATAGCAAAATAACATCCTAATCTAGGTTCTCTGAAAAATTTAATTTTATTTTCATTCACAACTTCTTCAACGAAAATATTCTTTAAGACTTCTTCTTTTTTTTCATCATCTTTTTCTCCTTCTTCTCCTTCATCTTCTTTATTTTCTTCTTTATTTTCTTCTTCATCTCCTTCACCAGAAATACCAATCAACTTATAAGTAACTCCGCTTCCAACTTCTAAAAATTTCCTATGAAGAAAAGTATGATCAGAACACCAATTTACATATCTTAAAACTTTTTGATTGGAAGGATCAATATGTCCGTTTTCATCAGCATAAATGTCAATTGGAAAAACCCTCTTATAATCATATTTAAATACATAAACTCCTGTTGCTCCTATTATATTTTTAAAATCTTCACATATATCATTTAAATGATCTTCAAAGTCTAAACAATCTTTTATTGATTCTTCTAATGCTAATTTTTCCTGTTTTTTACTTTCTTCATATTTTTTTTTCTCGTTTTCTAAATTTATTTTTTTATTTTCTATTTCAGTGTATTTTTCCTTTAAATTTGTTATTAATGTTGTTTTTTTTTCTAATTGATCTTTTATTGGTTCTGTTGATGATTGAGCAAGTAACCATTCTGATAAAAATGTTATTGGGTTTTTTGGCTGAATTTTATATAGTTCTGATAAACCACGACCCACTATGTGCTTTAAATTTTGTAAATATTCTATATTTTCATTTTTTGCCTTTTCTGATTTTTTAAATTGTACTGTTTTTAGCTTCTCTATCATTTTTTATTATATTATTTTAAGTTATTCGGAAAATAATTAAATTTTTTAATATTTTTATTTTTTATTTTATATAATGGGATTTCTATCATTCATATTTAATACTATTTTCCTATTCCTGATTGATTTAGAAGAGGAGAATTAAAAACAACAAATAATAATAATTCCAAAAAATTAGACCAACTGATTATTCAATAATTATTCCTAATAGATAATCATTATAAGATTATTCCTAATAGTATTTCTGCTACAAGAATCAAATTATTCAATCACACATTATTTTTACTTGTTTTTTTTAGAATTTCTATTTAATATAAGAAATATAATTAATAAATATACAATTATTGATATACAATTTTTATTTTTATCTATTATTGAAGAATAATGAAAAAATAGCTTTAATAATTTAATTAAAATATAAATAAAAAAATTAAATTTTATTGTTTTCTCTATATATATGAAAATTAAATAACGATTGTTTTCAATTTATTTTTTTCTCTTCAAGTGCTAAATGAGGCAAAGCAGTAATTTCTCTGGAATAATATTTTTTATCATACAAAACTTTTAAATCTCCTAAATGATAGAACCAAATGGGTAAAATATTAAAATTATAA